>Ga0181392_1000530_pt1 | contig 14543 bp, 19 predicted proteins | sample 15SPOviralmetaG_FD_130083 | JGI IMG/M metagenome (GOLD analysis project Ga0181392, IMG submission 130083) | Marine viral communities from the oligotrophic San Pedro Time Series (SPOT) site, San Pedro Channel, CA, USA - 15 SPOT_SRF_2010-09-15 | ecosystem: Environmental > Aquatic > Marine > Strait... | reverse complement strand
GCAAGGGCTAATACTCTTTGATATACTGTGTCTACACTTATTGCCATAATTCTTTTTTTGTAGTTTTGCAACCACCCCGAAGGGCAGTTGCATCACCATTGATTATTAATTTAATCGTTTTTCTATATTGGAGTATATCTCCATCCCTTCATCAGTCTTAAACCAAGCGGCTAATGCTGAATATGGGTGTTCATCAAAAGGAACAGTCATTATCTTTCTATCATTGCTTCCCCATGAAAATGAGCGTTGATCGGAAGATAATTTAATAATTCCTAGCTCAGTGGCTTTGATACCAAAGTTTCTAAGCATTACGTTGTCGTCGTTAACAAGTTCTAAGAACAAACTAGGATTTCTTTTTGCAAACACTAACACGTCGCGTTTAAGTTCGCTAGAACTCATCTCTGATACCTTAGAACCAATCTCTGCTCTCATCACAGCCTCAGCTAAATCAATATCAATATCCATAGCAGCGTTTAACGCATTTATTTCCATTTGAATTAGCTCAACTTCGTTTATCGCTTTTACTTCTGGTTTGTATTCGTAATAAGCGGTGCCTCTATTAGGGTGGTACAGTGATAGTAATTTCTGCAAGACCGTTTTTTCTTTTGGTACATGAAGATACCCGTTTCTAAACATGATGTGAGATAACCGTTGATCACCTTTCATTTCGTCTACAAAAGGCGTTCTTTGATTTGAAGTGTTTTTAAGTTCTCTTTCATATCCTTTTTCTTCATCAAAATAATATATACCTGAAGATTTAAGAGAATAGCTTAAAGGTTTTTTATTGCTAGTCAACCAGTATATTCTATCTTTGATTTCCCAATCATTTTTCTTAGATAATTCTTTTACAATTGGTTTTGGCTCCGGTTTTGGAGCTTCAACTACAACTGTCTCTTCTACGTAGGGCTCTTCGACCTCTACTTTTTTTGTTTGCTTTTTAGCCATAATATAATATAATAAAAAATTAATATAAAACTACCCCACCCGAAGGCAGGGTAGTTTCACCAAATATAATCTTACTTCATCAACATGAAGTTGTTTGCACCTTGTACCACTAAGCAGCGCTCAGATAGGTAGTGAACTTGCATTGCATCAAGATCAGATGTAACAGCTCCAACTGAACCAGTAGTCCAAGTCTTCATCTTACGGTTGTCCGTATTAGAAGCTCTGTAACGAACGTGTAAGAAAGGACGCTTAAGGTTCTTTCCTAGTGACTGATCGTATACAGTTGAAGTTCCTGCAGGAATAACAACACCGCGGATAGCGTCTGAAGTAGCACGGCTATTGATTCCACCACGAGTAGCTTTATCGTTTAAGTAACGGAAGTCTGACTTGTAGAAATCGTAAGATCCGCGACGGAATCCAGAGAATCCTAAGTTAAGAGCCATATCCTCATCGTTCTCGAATACCCCGTAAGAAGTACCTCCAGCACCGTAAGAATTCATTGAAGCAAGCATGTCGTCCATTGCTAAAGCAGTTGAACGATTAACAAACATCATGTTCTCTTCAATAGCACCTTGAGAATCAAACTCTGCTAGAATAGCATCAAACTCAGCTAGGTCAGTAGCAGCGTTAACACCAGTAACGCCAGTAGTAACATTACCTCTAGACTCAATAGCAGCAAATAAACCTTCACTACCTGAGTTAACTCCTAATGCAGCATAATCTGTATCGTTAGTACCTCCAGCATTTGTAATGTGCGATGCAGCCGCTGTTTTCTCAGCTTCCATCATAGTCATCTCTAAGTAATCTGTAAAGCGTGAGCGAGTATCGCCTTCAGCTTTCAAGTACCATAAGTAACCGCTTTGTCCGTCTTCTCCAGAGATTTCAACCCAACCAATTTGAGAAGCGTCAGATCCAGAGATCTCGTAAGCGTCCTTCATAATGATTGGCTTGTTGTTGAAAGAAACGTGAGTTGGCTTAACTGTTCTAGCAGAACCAGTACCTGATCCGTAAGAACCTTGACCAGTTACACCCTTTTTGAACTCAGAACCTACAACTAACATAGTAGCTGCTGTAGTACTCGCAGTACCAATAGCAGTATCATCGTCGAAATTTTCAACGCTGTATGGCTGTGCAGTAATAGCTACGCCATCCACTTTTGTTACGTGAGCTCTAATTACTTTACCGGCTACAGCTACTAAAACGATATCATTTAGTCTAACACCATGGTTAGCTAAAGTAAACACATTTGTAGTACCCGCATTGTTACCGTCGATGTCTCCTGTTACAGTAAAGATAGAATCACCTGTACTTAGTGTACCTTGAACAGAGATATGTAAACGACCTTGCTCAGTCCAGATAACCTGGTCCGCTGTCATCGCTTCTTCTGCTCCTACTTGTGATAGGAAACCAGAAATTGTACGAGGTCCAAAAACCTCAGCCTCCTTCTCCATAAGATCCGGTAGGTATTGTTGCGCCCAACCTTGGTCAGATGCTGTAAAATCGATGTAGTTTGAATCTAGCGTTTGCTTCTGTGGAGCTGGTACGCTATTCAAATTTCCACCTGGATTTGAAATTGCCATTTTTTCTTAATTTTAATTTTTGTTTTTATTTTTAATTTTGAACTTAAAAGAGGCAGAATCATCACCTAGAACTCTTACTTTTATACCACCTTGCGCTTCACCTTGAGTGGATCTAGCAGTGGTATTTATATTCTTAGCTTTTGCAACACTGTCTTTCAGTGCGTCTGCTCGGCCTTGTTCGTAAAAGTGATTAGCAACTGCGTCTGCGTTCATAGCCGTGTACAAGCTCTTATGGTAACCTTTAGCATCTGACATTGTATTATCTTCGTTCAAAAACTTTTTGACAAAGTTGTTTATGTCGCTTTGTGTTTCCATTACATTGCTCGCATCTTTAACATTGTACCTAAATTTTTTATCTCCGACGTTATATTCAAAACCTTTGAATTTGTCGTTAAAAACCTTTTCTGTTTTATCAAAAAATCTGGCCTTTTGTTTTTCAGCTAGTTTTTGCGTCTGCTCTGACTCTTTATTGTATCGGTTGAAGAAATCAATTGCTTTCTGCTGCTCTTGAGTGAGCTTGCTTCCAGCTTTAATCTCTTCGTAGTATTTAGACTTTTGCCCGTCTAAGTAGGTCTTGGCCTCGGCAACTTGCTCTTTGAGGGCCAATTTTTTACGTTTAATATCTCTTTCATCATCTACATCCTCGTCAAATGAAAAAGTATCTTCTAGCAAGAAGTTTACTTCTTCCGAGTTTAGATGAGGTTTAGTTCTTTTGTAGTATTCTCGCAAAGCATCTTGATTATCTAAATCCTCAACGTTTCGGTTTAGGTTTACATAATCTTCTAGATCTCCACCAGTGTCGTCCATAAAGTCAAGTAGCTTTTGGACATTCTCTGGTATAGCTTTACCAGTTTCTTCGTTTGCATCTAAAGCTTCTACGACTTCTTCTTCAGTTATAACTTCTTCATCTGTTATTTCTTCAAGCGTGGGTGCTTCGACATCAGCGATCTCTTCTTGTTCAACTTCTGCAATAACCTCTTCGAGATCTGTTTGGTTTTCATCTACTGTTTCTACTGGTTTACTTAAATCTACTTTGATGACGTCTGGATCATCTTTGCTTTCAAATTTTTCTAGATCAAGCTCTGGTGCCTGTTCTTCTACAGCCTCTACCTGAGGCTCTTCTTGGATAACCTCTTCGGTTACCTCTTCATTTTTTACTTCTTCCATAATATATTATATAATTAATTACCAATTTGTGGGTTGAACTTATCTAAACCCATTCCGCCTCCAAGTATATCATTACCTGAAGACTCAAACTTTTTACTCGTTTGCTTCATGTTTTCTCGCCTATCTTTGCCAGCTTCTTTAATACCTTCAAGATCTTGCGATTGTTTACGTTGTTGCTGTTGAACCTGTTGATTGAGCTCAAACTCGTAGGTCATTAGCTCTTTCTTTAATCTAACCTCTTCTTGCAAGTGCCTCATTTTAGCTTCAGCCCTAACAGATTCTAGTTGGATTTCCGCTTCAGTTTTTGCCTTATTTTTTTGTATCTCAGTGTTAGCAGCGGCTTGTTGAGCTTGCGAATTCGCTTCTGCCTGGGCTTGCATGTTTTCTTGCTGTAGTCTTTGATCTCTTTCTTGTTTTTTCCTGCGTTTAATTTTTAGCAACTGATTTGCTAGCTTTAAATTTCTTACTTCACGAATATCTATAGCATCGTCAAGATCAATAAGTTTTTGAGACAAAGCCGTTTGTATGTTATTTTCTAATAACTGCTTTTCTTCTTCGTCAGGCTCAAGCTCTAAAAATATACCAAAATCATACAGATGAAGTTCTGACATTTCTTTTAACGTAGCCACGTTGTGTGATCCTATGCTCTGCACAAACGCATCTGCTGTTGGAGAATATTCAAGTATATCAGATATGCGTAACGATAAAGCTTCTGCTACTTCAGCCGTTAAAAACATTGATCCAAGTAGTATATGTCTTGTAGCTACGTTAGAGTTAGCTGCAGCTAGTTTTTGAACTCCAACTAAAGAATTAGGATCTGGTACACTGGCATCTCTAGCTTCGTTAAGACCCGTTACATCACGAATCATTTGTAAGTAGTAATTATAAGTCTGTATTAAGCTACCAATTTTATTTTGTCCAGCGCCGTTAGATATTTGTTGAATAGGTATTTTACCTGGGTTCTGATCTCCGTCAGATGTAAAACTTCTACCAATTACACTACCAGTTTGGAAGAACATGTTAAGCGCTTCTTGGGGATTGTAATTAGTTCCGTTACCTAAATCAACTTCAGCAAGCCCATCAGCGTCAAGGTATACTCCATCAGGAACCATGCGCGACATAACTTGCTGCAACTTTAAATGCGTTAACTGAATAGTGTCAGCAAACCCAGTGATTCTACTAACTAAAGACTCAATACGACCCTCGTACATGCGTGGCGCTACAATAGAGTAATTCATCTTAACTTTGTTAAAGTCAGATTTACTGCGCATCATGTTTTCAGCTTTATTCCACTTTAAAAGTTTATCCGTGCCAATAACCATTGCGCCTTCAAATATGCACTCTACAGACCGCTGCAACCTTTCGTATCCACCTTCTTTATCTTTTGGAGGATTAAATGTATCAGGCTTTTCTATAGCCTTCATACCGCCAGTTCCGGTTTCTTTAATTTTATAGACGTCATTAGTATAGGTCCTGTAGTTAAAGTACACTACCTGCACTTTGTTTTTGTCCATACCTTGTATACGTCTACCTCTTGAATTTCTTTTGCTAGTATTGTTGTATATTTCTTCTATATCACTTTGCGTAAGATGATCAAACTCTCTTGCAAGTTCGTTAATAGGTATAGTTTTAACTTCGCCTATATAGTATATATCTTCAAAATAAGGTGAGTCAGTGTAAGAGTATACAATATTCGCTGGATCAACGTATTCAACTGTAGCGCCTTCGCTTAAGTTAAAGTTTGTTTTTACACAACCTATGCCTAATACTGTTAGGTCGTACAATAATCTACGCCTAGTTAAATCATATTTATTACCTTCTAGTAAAACACCAATAGCCTGCTCTTCTGCTATTTCTACAGCCTGCTTATAATTTAACTGCATATGCAACTCTAGCTCTTCCTTAGTGTCTGGTAGTTTAGCTTGATCAGTTTCATATAAGTCAGCACTAAATAACTCGGCAGCTTTATCATTAAACTGTTTGCTCTCCATGTCCCTAAGCATGGACTCCATGTAGTCAGTTCTTTTGCTTACTCCATATTGATCTTGAGAATAAGCCTTAACGTTAAACATCCTTTCAGACATTCCGTTTACAACGATATCTACAAACTTAGGTATAATGGGTACTGGCTTCCAATCTAAATTTAAATAAGATAAATCACCATTAATAGATAATTCATCTTTGTACTTTTGTATCGACTGCTCACCACGAGCGTACAGCCTAAGTTGATGAAATTTATTTTGGGTTGTATTGTATCTATTGTTATGAGAGTCTTTAAACCACTCTTGCTCAATAGCGTGAGCTACTTTAAGCCCATACTCTGGACTCATTTTCTCTAGGTCAGAAACCGCTTGAGAAGGAAAATTTACATATACTGACTCAGCCATGCTTATTTAATTATCTGGGAGTTAAACCCTTTATTATCGTATTTTGCTATATTCAAATCCATTGGTGCTCTTTGTACTTTTGCGTTTGGGGCATACAAGTGTCTGTTACAAGCCATAATAGCTAAGCCTGAACTAATCGAAGCATCATGCTTTGTTCGTTTATTTATATCAAACTTAGCCCAGTCATTTAACAACTCGTTAAAATACACTGTTCCGTAGTTGCCTTCACCTAGATGACCTACATGTCCTTGTATATACATTTCTATAGCAGACGCATGCGCTTGCTTGATATCCTCACTTGAGTTAGGTATGCCACCTATTTCTTTTTCAGCAACAGATAGTTTTTTCCAGATCTTGTCTGGTCTGTTCATACTGTAACCTCTGTAGCCTCTTCGGCGTAGATAGTACAGTAATCTTGGCTTGTTGTTCTCTGCTAGTAATGGCATTCCGTAAAATACTAACGCCATTAGCACATCTTCAAAAAACATCTCCGCAGTTTGTGGTCTTGCTATATACTCTAAAAAGAACGTGCTTGATGGCGCGTCTTCCATAGAGAATTTTGTTAATCCGTGTAAAGCGCCTTTCGAGCCGCGACCATCGACAGTACCACTAATGTCGTAGCTATCACATCCAAATGCTCCAACATGCTCATTACCTGGAAACTTAATGCCATTTTTAATTATTTGTTTATTTTGTAAGTTTGCTGGTGGAACCCAGCTTACTTTAAATCTTCCGCCTGGATCTGGGTGAAATATTACCTTAGAATCTTTTATCCCGTTAACCCAACTAAAACTACCAGTAGTAGTGTGAGCGTTGTGCCTACTACCTTCATTGTAGTCTATTTGCTCATATATCTTCATTAGGTTAAAGATACTGTTTTTGCTCTCATCTCTAAAAGCATGTTCCGTAGTTCTAGGAAACTGACGGTAAAATTCGTTCAAAGCATCTTGATCATCTTTTAATCCTTCAGCTTCATTCTCCCACGAGTCTACTACTCCAACATCTATTAGTTCACCGTCTGGTCCCAGTCGTTCTCCATCACTTGGATTATCAAACACTGGAAGTCCGTACTCGTCAATAAATCCTTCATAGTTCCATTCCATAGGGATAAAGAGAGAATAAAGCCCAGACTTTGTTTGTCCATTACGATTTCGCTTTGATACATCTGAGTCATTATATAATTTTTTAAAGTTACTACCTCCTTTATCTAATGCGTTTGAAGTAGATCCCATGAGGCATTTGCCTACGATTCTACTTCCAAGTCTTAGGCAAGTCTTTGTTACTCGCCAGTTGTTCAATATGTTATCAGGTCTCTCCCACTTACCACTTTCATCGTGCACTAGCAGACTTAGCTTTTCACCGTCGTAGCTGTTGTCACCTGTGTTCTTCCAGTCTATGGTTGTATCAAGACCCACTATCTCCTCTAGTTGTTCGTTAACCTCTATTTTTTTACGAGTGAATTTACTAGCAGGAACTCTATACGCTAACTCAGACTTTGGACGATCCATACCATCCTGTATAGGTTTAAAGAAGAAGGGGTAATTAATTGATATAGGTACCACTTTGTCAGTAAACATTTTTTTCGCATCGGCACCAGACTTAGACAAGATCCCATATCTACTATCACTTGATATAGTGGCTAAGTTAACTGTTTCTGCTGAACTCATAAAAGAAAACCCTGAACGACGGTTCTTAAGGTAGCACATTCCATAGCATCTTTTATCAGCTTTGCAGGCTTCCCAGAATATAAAGAACAGCCGATTGGCCTCTCTAAAGTCTGGTGCACCAACGTCAATCTTGCTCCATTGCAAATACATGTAGTGGCTACCAGTCAAGTAAGTTGGCTTACCTTTATTCATAAACCAATGACCTTCTTCTCTACGTCTAAACTCTTCGTCTATGTAGTCATGCCACTTTGCTTTTTGTTCTTCTGGGTAGTTTCTCCAGTCAAATATAGTCTTTATGCGTGCCAACTCTTTAGGCGGCTCTTCCTTGCTCCACTTATCAGTTTTAGATTTGAAGTTAGTTGGAGCTTTAGGCAAAGCTATTTTAAAACCTTGTATATCATATATTTCACCTATAACACCGGTTCTAGACAAGACCACTATATCGTGATCTTTATCGTAACCATACTTCCACTTCTTACTTCTGTTTAATCTAGTAAGTGTGGTTTTCTTTATAGGCTCTATTACTTTATATAATGTCTGTTCGTACATTACTTAGATCTTCCTTCAGCAAAACCCTTGAAAACCTTTTCTTCTTTTACAGTCTCTCGACCTTCAAGTAGATTTTCTTCTTCTTGGATTCTGTTTAATATTTCAAAAGCGTCGAAGATCGCAAGCTTTTTTGTGGCAGCGGCATTCTTGAGTCTATCAGCTGATATATCATCATCTGAATCAACAATAGCTTCTTTAGCTACTTTGATTAATTCCTCAACTGCTCTGTGCCCAGCTTGGATTATATTCTTCTTCGTCTCCTTGATATTCATATTTAATTGTAATAAATTTAGATAACGCCCTATACATCCTTTTACCGTCTACCACAAACTCAAATTTGCTAATTGGGTCAAACCCAACTAGATCGCCTACAGTTACAGTTCCGTCGGAGTATCTAACAATACCAACTAGTGGTTTTTCAGTTTCAACGCTTAACTGGCTTTTGTCCTTAATAGGCTGCACGAAGCAATAACCCTTAGGACAAACCCAATCACCATCTCTTTTATATAGGTATATTTGGTCTTGCGTTACCAGGTATTTACCTTCTTCAAGGAATGACCTGCTATTTCTTTCTTTGCCTTTTACATCATGCCATCTTCTAAAGACGTTGTGATGTAATGTTACTATATCTCCAGGTTGAACCTCTGATTCACCGACCTTAGGTACAGATAAAACTATAGCTTCTCTGTTTACATGCTGGTGGTTAAATACCTCGGTGTTTAGTATTAGCTCTTTGTCTCCAACCTTTTTTATGTTGTTGTACCTTTCTCCTAATGGTTCTACAACGTAGTTGTAAACCGACTTCATTAGTATTCTAGGTTATACTCAACTGATATAGCCATGTTCTTGTTAAAATCTTTCCAAGGTATAACTGCTTTCTCTTTGCGAATATAAATAGAGTACTTATCTTTTTCTTCTAGTATATCACAAATAGTATGACCGCCATACACTTCTTGTCCTACAGCGTAGTGCATAGAGTCATTCTTGTAGTCTTTACCTATAGTTATCTTACGAATTAGATGGCTCATCTTCTTTGTAGTTTATGATACCATTTTGTATGTTGATATCATTAGTGCCATAAGTATCTTTAAGATTATCTTGTAAACTGTTTAGCTTGTCATTGCCTTGGAATAAAGCATGAAGAGCATTGTGTTTCTGCACTTCCATTTGCCCAATGTCAAACTGTAGTTTATTGATAGCTGAAACTACGTTTTGTAATTCTTTTAAGTTTTCTTCAGAGATCTTCTCTGGTTTTAGGTCTACGACCTTTTCTTTCTTTTTACCCATAATTGTATTGTATTAAATTAAAATTGTTTTATGATTTACACGGCGTTACAGCCGCAACTACACCACTTCTATTCATTTCAAAACTTTGAAACAATACAAGGTTTGTTGTTTTATAGTGACCAGCTCGTAGTATAAACTGTTCACCAGCTCTTTTTTTAGAATATACCTTGTCTCCAACCTGTGGTAACGGTCCGCTACCGTCGTGGTAGTAAGACTCGGTGCAAGCGCTTCTTGTATCAAGCGCACAAGCCGAAGAACGCTGTGTAGTAGAAGCAGCTATTCGAGTGTAGTTTTTTGCAGTTACAACTTCTTTCCTGCGCTTTACTAGTATAGGTTTATTCTTACCTCTAGATTGAGCAGAGCTATTAGCGTTACCTAAAGCCATTAGTGACCGTAGTATATGATTATACCGTCACCATACGCATCTGTTCCAGAGGCGTCAAAGTCTGTTAACTGAACACTTGTCCACCTACCGTATATAGTTAAACCTGCTGGAAACTCTACTGTGGCAGCGATTGGGGCTGAAACTACAGCATCACCGTCATTGTCTTCTCCGTTTGCTAAAAACTGCGTTCCAGTTCCTATGAAAGACACGCCATCATCTACTGTTGCGCTTCCATTAGCTATGTACGAAGCATCAGCAATTAGCTTAGCAAATTTAACAGCCTCCAGTGTTGTTATAGCTACAATTACTTTTCCTGTTGGAGCAAAAAGCTCGGTTAGACTTTTTAAGTGACCGCTACCTAGTTGCCCAAAGTTATAAGCTGTAGCTGTTGAATTAATTCCCATTTTATTTTTTTACTTTTTCTATAGATCTACCAGCAAAGTATGCACCAAACGCGGTTAACATAAGTATCTGTAGCAAATCTACATATGAATCTTTAACATTGAAAGGCAATGTATCTACGCTATCAAAAACCATTGTTAGCATGAACATACCCATTAAACATATAAGTGTTAGTGGTCTAATCATCTTAGCTAGCTTTACATCGCTACCCATATCAGCTTTCCACCTTTCGCTTACGTTATTTTGAAACTGAACCTCAGCATCTACAGCAGCCATACCTGACTCTGTGTCTACATCTGGATCTTTATCAATAAGGTTTTTTACTACGCCAAGAGCTCCTGAGTCTGGTAGAAAGTCTCCTACTACGTCAAGAACGTTTGGCGCTTTATTTTTAAGCCATTTACCTAGGCCTGTATCTTTAATCTTTTTCATTACTCTGCTTTTTTAGCTCTCTTCTCCCAAGGAAATACATTGCTTCCTTCTTCGTGCCACTTGCCATTGTACTTTATTTTACCGTCTTTTCTATGGTAAGTCTTATTACCATCTCTTACATAGTCATCACCATAAGCAATTTTACCTTGCTTCATTTCCTTAGCGTGAACGCTTTCATGACGTATAACCTTTTTTTCTAGCGCGCTACCTTTAGGTACATCTTTGTCTACGTAGATACTACCATCCATATTAGCTTCTCCAAGTATACCTTTATCTAGATTTTTTCTAAATATAGGTGTTTCTTTAGAGTTCCTAATCCGTCTTTTTTCTCTACCTAGTTTATAAGCCATTATTTTGCTTTGCTACGTTAAGCTTAATCTTTAAAAAACTTTGAGTCTTGAGAGTCTACTTTTCTTTGTAGTCTATCAGCCTTTGCTTTTTTGCCTTTGCTAGAAGCTACATTTCGCTTTCTTGCTAACCTCGCACCTTTTATATTACCTTCGTTTAAGCGTTCTGTAACGTTTTTAACTGTACCGCCTTTTTTACCTCTAATCCTATCTTCTTTACTTTTCATAGGAGTTTCTGGTGCATCTAGTATCTCTTGCTTAATATGATCCGGTAAGTTCTCTTGTTTGCCTACAAGAGCTTTCGTCATAGGGCTTTTACCCTTCATTTTAAATGCCATGCTATCTATCTTTGTCTCGTATCATATCATCTATGGACTTGTTATAGACCTTATCTGTATACGACTTGTTATTAAAAAACACACTGCGTTCAGAGGTCGGTAGATCTTCTTCGCCAAGCAATATGCGATATATTCGTGTCACTAGCTGCGAGCATTTAAACGACGTCTTGAATACAGAGTACTTAATGCTAGTTCTGTTTCTATGTCGCCAAACCTCTATCCAGCCAGCTGATCGTAGTTTCTCCCACCTTTTCTTATCCCAAGAATATGTGTAAGCACCCTCGATAAATTCGTTTCGGGTAAATCTACCCTTATGATCTAGATATATAAGTAACTCTAGATCAGCATCAGTTAACCCATAAGTCTTACAGGCCCACTTTCTTGTGAGCCTGTAGTACTTAAGGATGTTCATATCACGCAGATCCTGCGCTGTTAATCTCATTGATTAGCTCAAGTCTTGATTAATGTGTACGTCTGTTATTCCAAGACTGGCGTCATAAAAAACGCTGTTTAATGGATCAGCAACAGTAACCATCTTTGAGTATGGAGTTGCGTTGCTCAATTGAGCCATCATCTTGCAAACGTCTTTGTACTTACCAGTAGTATGGAATAGCTTGATCTCATCTGTATCAGCATCACCGATAATAGACTTAAAGTATAAAGCTGTTCTAGTTTCAGATATAGGATCTGCTCCTAGGTAGTTAGCCATTGGATAGCATATAGAATCGCCTTCTACTCCAGTGTACTCAAGCTCGACAGTTACAATATCATCTTCATCTACCGCATAACCTGTGTTTCCATCGTCAGTATTACTACCTAAAACCACTGTGCCGTTTGACGCGTGTACGTCTACAGCTGCATCTGGAATAAGTGTAGTTTCACCAGTAGCTGTGTTTGTTTGAGAAGCAAACGCGATTCCTGTAACTGCATCTACAGAACCTGAAGAAGCACCTCTTGTGCCACCACCATCGTGAGACTTTACAGTAACTTTAATGTTTGTACCGTCCTGCGCCAGTTGCGTTACGTTACCAAACTCAGCAGCTGTCAACTGGTGATCTTGATCGTCAGCAGCAGCGGCTGTGAAAGTTTGCTTAGAAGCCCTTCCGAAGTATACGTAATTTTGATTTAGTTTTTTCATTATTTCTTATATTAAATATTACGCTTCAGTTGTTACTCCTGCACAAGCAGTTACATGGTCAATAAACTTTCCTTCTAAAGAATCTGCTACATATACAAATCCTGGCCCAGCGTTAAGAGCATTGACTACACCAGCCATTACTTCTTTTTGCTTTCCAGAGGTACATGTAAGCTCTACTGTGTCTACAGTTGCAGCTCCATTTCTAGATCGAAATACTAAAACCACTTTTGTCAAGGCAGCGGTCTCGCCTAAGTTAGGTGTCATAGCAACAAAGCTTGACGCTGGGTATAAAGCAGCGGTTCCAGTACTTTCAACTGCAGCCTCTGCAAACCATAAATATGTTTCTTGCATTTTTGTAAGTTTTTAAGATTAAGCTTTAGTTACAGCTACTGTTGACATTAATAATCCACCGTTAGCAACGGTAGCGTTTACGCCTTCGTTGTATAATGTTAATTCTAGGTCTGCCATATCAATGTACTTTCCAGCTGGATTAGATAGTGCTCTTGCAGCCCAAGCTGCCACTTTTCTGTGAATCGACGCATCAGCAGAGATATTAGCATGAGTAATTAGTACATCATCATCTACAGCTGCTCCACTTTGCGCCTTGAATGACAACCTAGTTGTTGTAGCGCTGATTGGATCTAAACCTAAGAATGATGACGCTGGAGCGCATAGTGCTTCTCCTGTTGTTGCTACATCCGCCTCAGCGAAATATAGAAAGTTTTCTTTTGTCATAATTTTTTGTTATTAATTGTTTAATGTTTATCGTGTAAGGTTTATGATTTAAGGTTTAGGTCTAATATATATATCACACGTTTAGCGAAGTAGTTACTCCACTAACACTACATCTCTTGCTCGGATCACATGGTACATTGTATCTGCCCAGGTTATACCATGCCCAGCGTGTTTGTCGTAATATATAATGTCTTTGTCTTTTAGGCCTTCCACTAGATTACCTGTAGAGATAATTGTAGCTTTAACATACCTATTTGTTTCGTCTAGTTCTTCCGTAAGAAGTAGGCCGCCAACTTTCTTAGGACCTACTTTCTCTACGTCTACTACTATATAATCATTGATTGCTCTCATCTGCTCTAGCGTTTGATATTACACAATCTGCGGATATAATAGTTGATACTACTGACACAGCGTTTTTCAGAGCAGACTTAGTTACAAGTACTGGATCTACTATACCAGCTTTCAGCATGTCTGTGCATTCGCCGGATATAACATCAATACCACAGTAGTCTTTACCTTCGCATTTAATACCGGTAAGACCGGCGTTATCTAGTATAGTAGCCATTGGAGCTTTAATAGCCTCAAGTAGTACCTCTTCACCGACGGAGTCGGGAGAAATTTTTTGGGATGCCCACCATAAAGCAGAACCACCACCTGGGACTATACCTTCTTTCAAAGCTGCCTTAGTTGCATATATAGCATCTTCAGCCCTGTCTTTCTTTTCCTTAAGCTCTACCTTAGAGCCTGCGCCTACCTTAACAATACCTACAGATCCTGATAGCATAGCCAGTCTAGACTCAAGCTTCTTTTTAATAAAGCCATTTTTCTCGTCTGCAGCCTTCTTAGATACCTCAGCTATCCTCTCTTCTATATCTTCTGTTACGCCGTCTAATGTTATAACAGTATTCCTGTCGTTAGTTATAGCGTACTCAGCTTCGCCTAGGTAATCAGTGCTTATAAGATCTAGATCATCACCTAGCTCTTCGTTGATTACTGTCGCACCCGTTAATATAGCTAGATCTTCTGTAGCGTCTTTCTTAGTAGGACCAAAGCCAGGCAAATCGATTATATTAATCTTTATGTTACCTTTAACCTTGTTCATCATAAGGGCAGCCTTAACTGATTGAGCTACTGGAGCTACAATAAGTAAAGCACGGCCTTTCTTTATAACATGTTCTAGTATT
>Ga0181392_1000528_pt1 | contig 14547 bp, 20 predicted proteins | sample 15SPOviralmetaG_FD_130083 | JGI IMG/M metagenome (GOLD analysis project Ga0181392, IMG submission 130083) | Marine viral communities from the oligotrophic San Pedro Time Series (SPOT) site, San Pedro Channel, CA, USA - 15 SPOT_SRF_2010-09-15 | ecosystem: Environmental > Aquatic > Marine > Strait... | reverse complement strand
TTCATGGATGGACCACATTTTGAATTGATTGGTTGACACAGATAAATTTTTCTGATATAATTATGTTTTATAGATAAGTAGGTAGCTATGTCTATACCTGAACGAGTAAAAACTAAGATGAAAGACGAGGGGCTTAAGGGTGTAAACAAACCTAAGCGTACTCCTAGTCATCCTACCAAGTCACACTGTGTGATGGCTAAAGAAGGTAGCACATATAAGTTTATTCGTTTTGGTCAGCAAGGTGTAAGTGGCGCAGGTAAGAACCCTAAGTCAGACAAAGATAAAGCACGTAAGAAAAGTTATTATGCTAGACATAATGCTCAAGACTCTAAGCCTAGTAAACTAAGTGCTAGGTATTGGTCACATAAGGTTAAGTGGTAATGTGGATAGCTGTGTTGTTGATGTGTACAAACCCATCAGCATTATCTTGTCAGCTTGTAGCAAAGCCAGAACCTTTCTATGTAGAGAGAGCTTGTAAAGAAGAAACTATTATCATAACAAATGACTTAACAGCAAAAGGTATATACGCAGTACCAACATGCGTTAAAATCGGAACAAACCTATAGGAGTATAGAATGAAGAAATTACTATTAGCATCTGTAGTAGCAGTTGCAGGAACGTCAGTGTCAGCTATGGATCTAGGATACGGTCTATCTATTGGTGCTGAAACAGATATGAGCTATACAACAGGAACAGAAACATGGGAACTAGACGTTACCCCTAAAGTAAGTATGGGTGCATACGGAGTTTCTTTTTCTACTGAAACAACTATTGATGTATTAGACATTAACAATGGTGACATCTTTACTGGCTTAGACTGGAAAGCTGAGTATGCTTGGAAAGGTTTAACAACTTACACAGAAGTATCATCAGATGCTGACTTTGAGTTTGGTGACATCACTATGGGTGCAAAGTTTTCATTTTAATAGGATTGTTTAATGGTTGCTAAGAAGAGTACAGTCAATGCTGCTGGTAACTACACCAAACCGAGTATGCGTAAAAACTTGGTCGCAAAAGTTAAAGCAGGTGGAAAAGGTGGTTCGCCCGGACAATGGTCTGCGAGAAAAGCCCAGATGGTTGCGAAGCAATACAAAGCCAAAGGGGGAGGCTACAAATGATAAGGTACGTTAAAAGACTATGGTGTGCATTGTTAAACAAGAAGTGTAACCCAACGTGTGACTGCTGCTAAATGTCACTCTCTAAATCACAGAAGAGCTTAAAGTCTTGGACAAAACAAAAGTGGCGAACCAAAAGTGGTAAGCCATCTACCCAAGGTTCTAAGGCTACTGGTGAACGCTACCTACCTTCTTCGGCTATTAAGTCTCTTAGTGCTAGTGAGTACGCAGCCACTTCTAGAGCAAAGCGAAAAGGCACTAAGGCAGGTAAGCAGCATGTGGCTCAACCTAAGAAAATCGCAAAGAAGACCAAAACGTTTAGAGCCGCTAAGGGTGGTCTTACCAAAAAATCTAAAAGGTAAATAAAAACAATAATAATATGCCTTACTTAACAAGTAGTATCCCTCACTTCAAAGCGTGGGTTCGTAGAGAATACACAAAGAACTTAGAAGAGTATCATGGAGAATACTTACATTGCATGGTCATTGGCATCACTACTATGCCAAACAGGACTCTCAGCTTTCAAGTTATTTTTACAGGCTGCGAGTCTGATGATAATGATAGCCCCAATATACATGGTGGTGCGATGTGGGCTAGGTTACCTCTTGTAGCACTCGTAGCAGATACACCGTTGGAAGAATGGCCCGAACAATTACCACCATACTTGGCGCAGCCTTGGGATTGTATGTCGCACTATCACTCAGTTTACAAACTGGAGAGAGCGAGTCCAGCACCTTGGATAGCGAAAGTAGATGGGGAGTTCTATCCAGCTAAATATTATTTTACAGTAGACTACACAGATAGTGAAGTCGCTGACGATCCAGCCCAACACAAACAGTCTCACGTATTAGAGTTGTTAGACGCTGGTAACTATACAGGTAACATAGTTGCGTTACCCAATAACAGAGTGAGAGTAACTCACCCAGCTTGGTTTGAAACAGGAGAAGGTGCTCCAGACTTTAAACCTAATCAACACATATACAACTCTAAAGAAGACGTAGCTTACGTCTGGGATACACAAAGAGTGTTCAACAATTTATACAGTGAGGAAGAAACATGAAGATGAAAAAGAAAGGCTATGCTGCTGGCGGTCTTAAGATGGTCGATAAGGGTGGAAAGAAAGTTCCCTTCTATGCTGCTGATGGTGTCGGTAAGATGAACAAAGGCGGTATGGGCATGAAGAAGAAAGGCTATGCTAAAGGCGGTGCTGGAATGAAAAAGAAAGCATATGCTAAAGGCGGTAAGGTAGCCATGTATAACCAAGGCGGTATGATTAAAAATACTGGTTCAATAAACACTGGCATTAAAACTGCCAAAAATACTTATAAGTAAAGGATAGAAAAATGGCGGTAACACTTCGTTCATACTTGAACAATCAATTAAAAGCAATGGGTAAAACAAGTAAGCAAGCCCAGAAAGATGCTGGTAAATACAAAAGCATTGCAGCAGCTAAGAAAGCTGGATCACTTTATTACACAGATAAAAACGGTAAAGTAATGGCTGCAGTCTATGCAGAGGATCTTAAGAAAACTGCACCAGTACCAAGACCTAAACCAAAACCAAGACCAAAAGTAACTGAAAGACCTCTTAGTAATGTTAAAGGTGGTCGTGGTGACGGTACAAAAGAAACTCTTAGAAGAAAGCTTGATCCAAGTTCACCACAGAATAAACCTAATCAAGGTATGAGTACAAAAGCACTTAGAGAAAAAGCAAGAAAGCTAAGAACACAAATAGCTAATGCTAGGTCTAAAGGTAAAGATAATAAAGCTGCAGTAGCAGAAGAAAAAAGAATCAATGGTATGATCAGGCAGAGAACTAGGTAGGAATATAATGTTTCGATTTGAAGGACTTGAAAAAGATCAAATAGTAAATTCTCGTGGAGATGTTGTGGGCCAACTAAGTTATGGTCAATGGCTTACTAAAGATCCAGAAGTAGAAGCTTGGTTAGCTGAAAACACAGAGAAGGTTCGAGCTAGAAACGATAAGGGTCATTACATTAAGGATGACCCCTCGACTCCACAGGATGAAGCTTGGACTACTAAAGTTAAAAAAGCAGTCACAGGTAAAAAGAAAAAGTAATGGCAAACCCTGCTACAGCTAAATACTTTACTAAAGCAAAGAACTTATCAGCTACCTCAGGTGGTGCTAGTGGTGATGTAGTGTATACATGTCCTAACAACCATGTGTCACTCATCACTTTTTTGCATGTATCTAGTGGCTCTAGTTCTACAAAGAAGTACAGTCTTCAGTGGTATGAAGCAGCTACTACAACCTATCATTTTATTATAGATGAGCATAGTGTAGCAGGTAATGGTATTGAAGAAGTTATAGAAGGTGGAGCATACCTTGCATTAGCTGCAGGGGATAAGATTGTAGGATTTGAAGAAAGCAGTTCTGACTTTCATGTTATCTTATCAGGTGCTGAGTATTACCAACCGACATAACGGGGTTGCAATATTATCTGTAGTATGTTATAACTATATGTGTAAAACTAGTCTCCAGTTGGTATTCTTAGCCAACTTGCACAAAACCAAACTGGAGATTTTTATATGTGGAAAGAATATTGTAACCGTGTGATGAAAGCTATACAGCAATCACAACAGCGTAGAGCAGACTATCATATACTGATAAATCTATCTGAGCGTGAGCTTAAGGATCTAGGTATCGGTAGATCTGAAATAAGAGAAAGAGTTTATGGCGAGACAGCTAACAGATAAACAACAGAAGTTCTTAGACGTTCTGTTTGATGAAGCCCAAGGAGATCCTGTTAAAGCTAAGAAGCTTGCAGGATACTCTGAAGGTGTAGCTACAGCACAGGTTGTAGCTCCTTTAACAGATGAGATAGTAGAACTAACTAAAAAGTTTATATCCCAGTCCTCTACTAAAGCTGCTTATACAATGTTTAGTGTAATGGCTGATCCAACAGACTTGGGTGTAAAAGAAAAAATGCTTGCAGCTAAAGATATCTTAGACAGAGCAGGATTTACAAAGACAGAGAAGGTAGAAGTAAAAACCTCAGAGCCAGTGTTTATCCTACCGTCTAAGGATAGTGATGACGAAAGTTAAAACGGCTAGAGCATCAGAAGCTACCTACCCAAATAAAATAGATTGGCAAGTACCACTCAGAGGCGAAAAAGGTGAGTGGTATCCTATCATAAGAGTTGGAAGACATGTACCTTTCGGCTACAAGCAAGATGAAGAAGACCTTGACTTGCTTATACCTATACCAGAAGAATTAGAACTTTTAGAAAAAGCAAAATTATTTCTACAGGACTATAGTTTGAGAAAAGTATCCAAGTGGTTATCAGATAAGTCAGGCAGATATATATCACATGTAGGGTTAGACAAACGTGTCAGGATCGAAGAAAAACGCAGGAGAGCTTCCTCTAACTACCGCAACTACGCTAGGAAATACAAAGAAGCGCAAAGGAAAGCGGAGAAGATTGAAAAGCAAAGACTTGGTGGTAGAGAAACCAAGCGAATCTTTGGAGATGGATGGTCAGACCTCAGTAGCGAAACAGAGTCTACCACAGAATGAAGTAGAAGAAGTTCCTAGAGATGTTATCTTTGAACCTAACGCTGGACCTCAAACAACATTCCTAGCAGCTACAGAACAAGAAGTATTGTATGGTGGTGCTGCAGGTGGTGGTAAGAGCTACAGTCTAGTAGCAGATCCAGTCAGATACTTAAACAACCCTAACGCTAGAATGCTTCTAGTGCGTAGGTCAACCGAAGAACTAAGAGAACTTATATCAGTAAGTAAGCAGTTATACCCAAGAGCTATTCCCGGTATTAAGTTTATGGAACGAGACAAGACTTGGGTAGCACCTAGTGGTGCAACTCTCTGGATGTCTTACCTTGACCGTGACGATGACGTTATGAGATACCAAGGTCAAGCATTTAACTGGATAGGTTTTGACGAACTAACACAGTGGCCTACAGACTACGCATGGAACTACATGAGGTCACGCCTACGTACTACTAAGGCTTCAGGGTTACCTCTATATATGAGAGCTACAAGCAATCCAGGTGGTCCGGGCCACATGTGGGTTAAAAGATACTTTATAGATCCTAATCAACCTGATCAAGCATTCTGGGCTACAGATAACGAAGGTGAAGTAATCTGCTGGCCTAAAGGACATACTAGGGAGGGAGAACCTCTTTTCAAGAGAAAGTTTATCCCTGCGACTTTGTTTGATAATCCTTACCTGTCTGATGATGGGATGTACGAAGCCAACCTACTCTCTCTGCCTGAGCACCAACGGAGACAATTGCTGGAAGGGGATTGGGATATTAATGAAGGTGCAGCTTTCCCAGAGTTCAGTAGAAGAATACATGTGGTAGATCCATATGATATACCAAGTAACTGGCCTAGGTTTAGAGCAGCCGACTATGGATACGGATCTTACTCTGCTGTTATATGGTTTGCTGTAGCTCCTGATGAACAGCTTATTGTTTATAGAGAGTTATACGTTAGTAAAGTTTTAGCTACAGATTTAGCTGATATGATTTTAGAGCTTGAATCTAACGAGAAAATAAGGTATGGTGTTCTTGACAGTTCTCTCTGGCATAAGAGAGGTGACACTGGTCCTTCACTAGCAGAACAAATGATACAGAAAGGTTGTCGTTTTAGACCAGCCGACAGATCAAAAGGTTCTCGTGTATCAGGTAAGAATGAATTACACAGAAGACTACAGGTAGATGACTTTACAGAAGAACCAAGAATAACTTTCTTCAGTAGCTGTTATAATACAATTGCTCAACTTCCCTCACTACCTCTGGATAAAAACAATCCTGAGGATGTAGATACTAAATCTGAAGACCACATCTATGATGCTATTAGATATGGTATTATGACAAGACCAAGAAGTAACTTGTTTGATTACAACCCTGATACTCAAAACTCTGGATTTCAGATGAGTGATTCAACGTTTGGATACTAAGGAATAAACATGGAAGAAGACGAAATCTTAGGTGAAGAAGTTCACATGGAAGATGCTGAAGTATCTTTTATAGAGGATAAAGATAAAGAATCTCTTAGTGATCCTTCAGTTGGATCTATTGTAGGTTATATACAAAAACGTTTTGATAAAGCTGAAACATCTAGGAATGGTGAAGAACAACGCTGGATTAAAGCGTACAGAAACTATAGAGGTCTTTATGGACCAGACGTAAAGTTTACTTCATCAGAAAAGTCTAGAGTATTTGTTAAGGTTACAAAGACTAAGGTACTAGCTGCTTACGGTCAGATTGTAGAAGTACTATTTGGTGCTAATAAGTTTCCTATTAGTATTGACCCTACTACTTTACCTGAAGGTGTATCAGAAGCTGTACACTTAGAGACAGAAGACACTGCTAAGAAAATGCAGGAGCAGCAAGCACCTATGGGTGAACCTGAGCAGGTACAGCCCGGTGAAACTCTTATAGACTTTAGAGATAGACTAGCAGGTTTGAAAGAAAAACTTTCACCTGTTCAAGATAATTTAAAAGAAGGTGAAGCAGAATCACCTACACAAATTACTTTTCATCCAGCTATGATAGCTGCTAAGAAGATGGAAAAGAAAATACATGACCAACTAGAAGAATCTAATGCTAGAAAAGAATTAAGAAACACAGCATTTGAAACAGCCTTGTTTGGTACAGGTATCATGAAAGGACCATTTGCGGTAGACAAAGAATACCCTAACTGGTCAGAAGAAGGTGAGTACACACCTATCATAAAAACAATGCCTAAGTGTTCTTCAGTTTCTATATGGAACTTCTATCCTGATCCTGATGCATCTAATATGGATGATGCAGAATTTGTTATTGAGCGTCACAAGATGTCTCGAACACAAATGAGAGCACTTAAGAATAGACCTTTCTTCAGAAGCAATACTATCGATACAGCTATATCGATGGGAGAGTCCTACACTAAAGAGTGGTGGGAACAAGCTATGGAAGACGATGAGCAAGAAGCTCAAAGTGAAAGGTTTTCAGTCCTAGAGTTCTGGGGCTACATGGACAAAGAGATGTTGAAAGATCAAAACGTAGACATCCCTAAAGATATGAAAGACGCAGATCAGGTATCAGTAAACGTATGGATATGTAACGGTCAAGTACTACGCTTGGTTCTTAATCCATTTACTCCTTCTTACCTTCCTTACTATGCAGTACCCTACGAGGTAAACCCTTACTCTTTCTTTGGAGTAGGTATTGCAGAGAACATGGATGACACACAAACATTAATGAATGGCTTTATGAGAATGGCAGTTGATAATGCTGCACTCTCAGGAAATCTTATCATCGAGGTAGACGAGACAAATCTCGTCCCAGGACAAGACCTCTCCGTGTATCCAGGAAAAGTATTTAGGAGACAGGGAGGGGCACCTGGTCAAGCTCTTTTTGGAACTAAGTTTCCTAATGTATCTAATGAGAACATGCAACTGTTTGATAAGGCGAGGGTACTATCAGATGAATCAACTGGCTTCCCATCTTTCGCACATGGTCAGACAGGCGTATCAGGTGTGGGTCGTACTGCTTCTGGTATTAGTATGCTCATGTCTGCTGCCAACGGTAGCATACGCAATGTTGTAAAGAATGTAGATGACTACTTACTATCTCCACTTGGTAAAGCTTTCTTTAACTTTAATATGCAATTTGATTTTGACAACGATATTAAAGGTGACTTAGAAGTAAAAGCACAAGGTACTGAAAGCTTGATGGCTAACGAAGTACGTAGTCAACGCTTAATGCAGTTCTTACAGATTACACAGAACCCAGCACTAGCACCCTTTTCTAAGATGGATTATATCATTAGAGAGATTGCTAAGAGTATGGATCTAGACCCTGATAAACTTGTAAACTCTATGGCTGATGCAAAGCTACAGGCTGAGTTACTAAAAGACTTCAAGTCAGAGAACCCTGAAGCACAACCTGCAGAGGGAGTACAACCACCTGAAGGACAGGGAGCACCTACGGGAGTACAAGATACTTCAGGAGCAGGTGGTGGTAATATAGGAACAGGCACTGCACCACAACCGGGAGAGCAAGGTTTCTCAGGTAATACAGGACAGCAAGGTGCTGCATGAGCTTAAAGCTAATCGTAAACAATAAAGACACTTGGGATGCTATGCTTGAGGAACTAGGCTCTCGTATAGCTTTCTCTCACAAACAAATGGAACAACGAACAGAAATAGAAGAGTTGTATAGACTCCAAGGAGAAGTTCGTGCCTTACGCTCACTTACTCAACTAAGAGATAAAGTAAATGCTTAGACCAGTGCCAAGGCCTAGAACTAAAACAGATGAGAAAACTTTACGTGGTAGACCTGTCTGGATTGATGAGACAGGTTATGTTACAGGTGAGAAAGGTTCTCGCTATTCTGAGGTATCTACAACGATACCTTGGGGAACTGATTGGATTACAGCACCTAGTGTTGATGAGAATGGATCTAAATTATCTGATGATGAAGTCTTTAGAAAACTTAAAGATAACCAAGGTAGAGACTTTATCACAGGAGAAAAGCTACCAACATTTCAAAGTGAACCAGAGGCTAGTGCTTACGCCAAGTGGCGTTCAGACACAATGTTTGATGAAGAGCAGATAGAAAAAGGTTATAAGCCTGTACTAGAGCAACAGCAGTATGAAGAAGACGTAGAAGAAACTCTAACAGATAAAGTAATCAGAAAAGCTAAACCATTTACTGATGAGGTAAAAGGATTTGTAGATTACCTGATGACACCTAGCCAACACTTTGATGAAGGTGGTCTAGCTACTCAAACAGAAACAGCATTTGGCTATACGGCTGAGGGTGTACAGCAAGAAGCAGATAAGTATGCTGAAGAGTTTAACGAACAAGACCAAGCCAATATAACCAAGGCTGCAGAGTTCCTAGTTCCTTTTTATGACTCAGGTGTAAACATTACTAACGTTGTTCAAGAGTATATGAAACCTGAGGCAGAACGTGACAGTGAATATATAAAGGATCAATTCCAACAAGCAGGACAGAGTGCAGCTATCGAAGGTGGCTTACTACTAATGGGTGGTATTGTTGGTAAGTACGGAGCTAAAGGTGTTAAGGCTCTAGCTGATAAAGTAAAACAATACGAAATAGATCCTAGCGTTGCTTCTGCATTTGGTGTTGGTTCTATTAAGAAGAAAGCTGTTGATGAAGTAATTCCTATTCAACCTATTAATCAAAGTAGTCTACAAGCTAAAGGTTTTGATTATAAACCAGGTGGAGAGTACATTAACCAAAAAACAAAAGAGATACTAACAAATAGAAATGCAAGCTCTGTTAATATTAAGATAAATCCAGACATGGAAGTCATGGGTGGAAGACCTCAGGCTTCTATGGGTGCAATGGGTCTTGATGCTGAAGATATAGGTTCTTCTGGTCCAAAGATATATACTAACTTAGTTAAACCAACTTCCAAAGGAAATAAAGCTGGTTGGAAGTGGCTTAGTAGAAAAGACGAAAAACTAGACACAAATACTCTTGTGTCAGTAGTTCAAAGAAATCAGCATTACTTTACACTTGAAACTAACTTTAGCAAAGGTGCTAAATTACAAACATACCCTAATGCAAAGACTGAGCCTAGGCTAAGGCCCACTGCTAACGGACAGTTAGATTTTGGTGAAGAAGTAGGAACTATATCTCTGAGTGGAAAAGTACACCCAGTATATTCTAAAATTACAGCTTATAACGAAGGTGGTACAGTAATGAAAGATGACATGAACATGGGATATGCATTAGGTGGGGAAGTAGATGCAATTGATCCTGTATCAGGTAATGAAATACCACCGGGATCTACAGCTAAAGAAGTACGAGATGATATCCCTGCTATGTTGTCTGAAGGAGAATACGTAGTTCCTGCCGATGTACTTAAGTTCTATGGTCTAAAGTTCTTTGAGGATCTAAGACAAAAAGCTAAAGTAGAAATGGCTATGCTAGAAGAAGATGGACGCATGGGTGGACAGCCAACACCTGAAGGTGATGATCTAACAGAAGATGAGATGAGACTACTGGATGAAGTCATGGGTATGGCTCAGGGTGGTATGACTCAAATGCAACCACAACAGCCTCAACCACCTCAACCTATGATGATGGGTCAGCAGATGCCCCCACCTAAACCACAACCTACAGAATATAATAAACCTGTAGGATTTAATACAGGTGGTATGACAGATGCTTTTGGTAATCCTATTGGACCTACAGTTGAACCAGCAAAAACACCAGACAAATTTCTAGAGGACATTGATCCTACATCAACTAATGTCTATGGCATTGATAAGGAAGTAACTGGAACTGGTTCTTCTACTGATCTTGCACAAGAAGACATAGGTGTTAAGACACCTACTGATCAAGTAGGTACTGGTGATGGAAGTGGTATGAAGACAGTATTCTACTTTCATAAAGATGGTAGACGTATACAAGTTCTTATGCTTAATGGCAGACCAATCAGTTCTGTTCCAGCAGACTTCTCAGAGTTTAAAGAAGATACACCAGAGAATAGAACACCTGATCCAACACCTGAAGATCCAATTGATGATATTGGTGGTGGTGTTGGTAAAACAAAGTCAGCAGGTGGCGGTGGATCTGATGATGATGAAAGAAGAGTACAAGCCAAAACAATAGAGACATTAAAGACTAGCGCAGAAAAGAAAAGAATAGAAACCTTTAATAATACTTTAGCTGAAGGAAAACCTGAAGAGATTCTTGAATATTACAAAAAAGCAAAAAGAGGACAAGGAGCTTCTTTCCTACTTCCAGGTCTTGTTGGTGTAGCTAGCGCAGGTCTAGCTAAGAAAAATCTAAATACTATTGAGGCAGCATACTTAAAAAGATCAAAGGATATACTTGGAGATGCTTTTAATTTAGAAGAAGCACAGAAAACTCTAGATGATATCTCTATAGGTTCTGCCACTATGGAAGGTGTCACAGGAACTTTTGAAGGTAAAGACGCTATGTCTAACCTCTTTGGTAAAGGTTTCTATGATAATTATGAAGCAAAGTATGACGTATCAGAATACATAGGTATGGGAAGTTCTATATCTGGTGAAGATGTCAAAGGTTTTGTACAAGGTGGCTATGGTAACCTAGATGCTAGACAGCAGCAACACTTTGATAATGCTGTTGATCGTGGAGACTCAGCTATACTAAATCACTTTAGTTTAGTAGCAACATCTAATCGTGCAAAGGATCAATTCGCAATTGATAATGCTGATGCTATTCAAAATATACAAGCTCTTGAAGCAGCAGGTGATAAGGCTGGTGCAAAAGCAGCAGCAGAAGACCTCAAGAGTTATGGCTACAAGTTTGGAAATATGAATTTAGGTAATTCCTCTATGGATGAAGCTATTAGACTTGGTAGTAGTGCAAACACAGCTAACAGATTAGGTAAAGCTAAAAAGCAAAAAGGTTTCTTTAGTAAAACAGTACCTGTAGAGGATGATAACGGTAAGAAAAACAATTCACCTATAAGAACTACTGAGCCAGTTAAGGATTCTGGACCAACAGCACAAGAAAAAGCAGCAGATGCAGCAGCTAAGAAAAAAGCAGCAGATGCAGCAGCTAAGAAAAAAGCAGCAGATGATGCAGCTAAAGCTAAGAGAGCAGAAGACTTTAGAAAGAAAGAAAATAGGAGAGCAGAAAGTCAAGGTGGTGGTGACTTTCACAGCAATATGGTTGCAAAAGCTCAAGAAAGACAAAAACAAACTAGAGCAGGTCAACAAGCAGGAAAAGGCTATGTTGGTGGATTTGGTTTTGATAAAGGCGGCTTAATGAAAAGGAAGAAATAATGGAACTAGAAGAATACATGAATGTTGTACGTGGAAGATACAACGAACTAACTGATGAAGAAAAAACTATAGCAGAAGATGCTGCTGACAGTCCTGTAGGAGATGTTATAAATAAACTATTCGGACCAGAGATGTCTAGTATTGTCTTTGATGATCAGAGTGTGGAACAACCTACAGAACAACCTATGTCTGATCAAATGCAAACACCACCCCCTATGAATGATCAAATGGAAAGTGCTGGTCTAGGCGCATAATAAATTTCTAGACAATCCAAATAACTATAAGGCTACTCAGCTACGGCTGACCCCAACATAAGGAGAAAACATATGCCTGAATTAGAAGCAGTAGAAACACCGAAGAAAGCTGGTTTTGTACAGCGTGGAAGTAACTACGCAATTAAACAAGAACGTATTAAACAAGAAGAAGAAGAGATTGCTAAACTAGAGGCACAGGCTCGTGGCGAAGAAGTTAAAGAGAATGAACCCGATGGCAAAGGATCTGAGACAACCGAAGTACAGGCCGAGGATAGTTCCAAACAAGAAGAAGCCAACCCTGAGGTTGAAGCACAAGAAGATGACTCAGACTTAAACCCTGAAGAAAAATCTTTTAAGAAACGATACGGTGATCTTAGACGGCATATGTCCGACAAAGAAAAAGAGTGGAACGAAAAACTTAAATCACTAGAAAATAGAATGAAGGGTGAGTCTATTGTACCACCTAAATCAGATGAAGATATTACAGAGTGGTCAAAGAAGTATCCAGACGTAGCAGGTATAGTAGAGACTATTGCTGCTAAGAAAGCTCAGGAGATGTTCAAGAAGGCTGAGGATCGTCTTTCAAGATTAGATGAACTACAGTATGAAACAGAACGTAAAAGTTCTGAAGCTAAGATTCGAGAAGCACATCCTACCTTTGATACACTAAGACAATCAGATGAGTTTCACAATTGGGCAGAGCAACAACCTAGATGGGTAAAGGATGCTCTCTATGAAAACATGGATGACCCAGCTTCTGTTATTAGAGTTATAGATCTCTATAAGATAGATAATGGTGAAACAGTCCAAGCAAAGAAAGCTAAAACAAAAGATGCTGCTAAATCTGTCAGTAAAGGTTCTAGAACTAACGTAGATCCTACTGAAGGTGGAGCAACCCTAAAAGAATCTGACGTTCAGAAAATGTCTTCTAAAGAGTTTGAAGAGCGTGAAGAAGAGATTAGTAAGGCTATGCGAACAGGAAAATTCGTGTATGATCTTACTGGTAGTGCTCGATAAGTGTTGACAAATACTTTCAAGTGCATATAACTAAGTACGTATAGTTTAAGAGCCTCTGAATAGACTACCTCTTATTACTATAACATTTTCCCAAATACATATACTAAGTCTAAACTACTAAGAACTACCTGTTCAAGTATAGGCCCATTGATATCTGGTAGGCCAACTGGATATTTTACATGCACCCTAGAAAACGATCAGCCTCTTACAGGTGTTTAGCTTTGTAACCCGAAGCCAAATATCATGGAGGATTTAACATGGCTTTTACATCAGCATCGGGTTATGGTAACTTACCTAATGGTAACTTTAGTTCCATAATCTATTCCAAAAAGGTACAACTTGCATTCCGTAAGAGTACCGTTGTTGGTGATATCACAAACTCTGATTACTTCGGAGAGATTGCTGCTCAAGGCGATACAGTGAAAATCATCAAAGAGCCTGAAATTTCTGTGAGCGCATATGCTCGTGGAACTCAGGTTAATGCACAAGACCTAGACGATGAGGACTTCTCTCTAGTTGTTGATAAAGCAAACTACTATGCTTTTAAAATTGATGACATCGAGGAAGCACACTCACACGTCAACTTTATGGATCTTGCAACCAATCGTGCAGCTTACCGTTTAGCTGATCAGCATGACCAAGAAGTTCTTGGCTATCTATCAGGTTTCAAACAGTCAGCATTGCACAGTACTGCAGATACTGTTAATAATATAACTAACGGTACTGTTGCTGTATCAACTGCTGGTACAGATGAGTTGTTGACTTCAATGAAACTCCGTAAGGATTCATTTGGCAACATCACAACTAGTTCTGCTGCGGATCACTCGATCCCACTAGCAGCACGTATGCCGGGTGCTTCAGCACTTCCAACTGCTACAGCTTCACCATCAATGGTTGTAGCTAGAATGGCACGTCTACTCGATCAACAACAAGTTGATAAAGCTGGACGTTGGTTAGTGGTCGATCCAGTATTCATGGAAATTCTTGCAGATGAAGACTCTCGTTTCTTCAATGCTGATTTCGGTGAATCAGGTGGACTACGTAACGGTCTTGCTGTGAGTAACTTCCACGGTTTCCGTGTATACTCATCTAGCAACCTACCTCAAGTAGGTGGTGGATCTGGTACAACTGGTTCTGCAAACCAAAACACTGACTTTGGTGTTATCGTAGCTGGTCATGACTCAGCAGTAGCTACTGCAGAGCAGATCAGTAAAACAGAAACATATCGTGACCCTGACAGCTTTGCTGACATTGTTCGTGGTATGCATCTATATGGCAGAAAGATTCTTCGTCCAGAAGCAATCGTTACTGCTAAATATAACGCAGCGTAAGGGAGGATTGATTAATGGCTACAGTAACAACTCTCGCTAAAGCAGCAGG
>Ga0181392_1000526_pt1 | contig 14577 bp, 17 predicted proteins | sample 15SPOviralmetaG_FD_130083 | JGI IMG/M metagenome (GOLD analysis project Ga0181392, IMG submission 130083) | Marine viral communities from the oligotrophic San Pedro Time Series (SPOT) site, San Pedro Channel, CA, USA - 15 SPOT_SRF_2010-09-15 | ecosystem: Environmental > Aquatic > Marine > Strait... | reverse complement strand
TTGGAATCTTAATGCTACATCGTTGGGTCCTTCTGATCCTATTCTGTTTTGTAAGACAAATTCTTTAGCCTCTAATCTACCTCTCGTGCCATCTACCACAACCGCCGTTGAGTTGGAAGTGAACTGTAGATATTTGCCTGCTGAGTGTGTGGCATTTGAAAGATTTGATGGAGCATCTTCCAATGTGATCGTTGTTGAAGCACCTGATCCTGATGAGCCAGAGACCTGTATGTAGTTGTCCATATCTCTAAGGCTTGAACTTGAAAAACTGGTGTTGTCATAAAAGAAAAGTGCCTCATCGTTCAAGGCATAAGTTTCACCTGCCGTCAAACTTCTTGAAAGTGTCACTGTGGTTGATCCATTTGTTGTTGGTGCCACATCTGTGTCAGTTGAAGCATAACCTGTTTTTCTGAACTGGAAGTCATCAAATGAAGTAAGCAACAAGTCACCTTTTGAGTCTCTATCAGTTCCTGCTCTCAATTCTATCTTGTTGTCTGCTCTTATAAGCACATTACCTTTGTTTGAAGCACCTGAGTCCGTGGCTTTGATCTCTAAATTACCTGAAATCACCTGTTCCCATTTAGATCCAGTGTATCCCACATAAGCATCACCGTCTGTTCCAAATTGTAGATACTTGCCGTCTATGAATAATCCGTGTTTGTTAAATTTAATTTCACCATTTCCATTGGGAGTAAGTTGGATATGACCATTTGTGTCAGTGGTTGAAACTGTGTTGCCATCTATCTGGATGTTGTCCACCCTTAGGTCAGTCACTGCTGTGTTTGTTCCTATAGTGACATTATCAATCGATCCACCATCTATGTCCGGTGATGTTATTGTTTTGTTTGTTAAGGTCTGTGTGCCTGTCAATGTTGTGACCACACCTGTGTCAATTGCTACATCATCGGCATTCACAGTTATACCTGTTCCTGCTATGACATTTAGAGTGGCATCACCTGTTGTTGCTCCACCCGTCATACCGGCACCTGCTACCACAGATGTTATGTCACCTGATCCACCGCCACCGCCGCTTTCATCAGCCATTTCGAATTTACTTGTTGAACTGTTGTATTTCAATATCTTATCGTTGGCTACACCTGTGGTGTCTACATCTGATAAACTGCTCAAAGATAATCCTGTGACTGTGCCATTGACATTTAAATCAGCCGCGAACACATCAAATCTCAAACTTGACGAACCTAAATTTATACCACTGTTGGTTGTTGGTAGTATATCACCTGCCGCTTCTATTTTACCTGTCTGTATGTAATCTACACCGGAGCCAAATGTTGATCCTGATGTATTAAATGATATGCCTGCTGTGCTATCTGGTGTATAAAGAAAAACACCATTGCCCATTACCAAGTTGCTTGATCCATCAAATTTTGTAGCAACCTCTGTATCTACATAAGCCTTGACACTTTGTTGACTTGGTGGTCTTGTTGCTGAATTCGTTGACATATTGTCTTCATCTATCAATGATAGAGTTGAGTCTGCCGCCGGTTCAAAAGCACCACTTGTCGAATTGTATGCTAACACCTGGCCATTGCTGACTCCTGATGTGTTCACATCTGATAAGGCATTTATGCTGGCCGCCGCTATTCTGGCATCCGCCCTAGCATTTGTGAAATATAAATTTGTTGATCCTTCAGTGATCTCATCACTGTTGTCTTTTGTGGCCACTTGGGTATCCACATAATCTTTTACTGCCGCACTTGTTGGTAATGTGGTGTCATTGTCATTGCTACCAATACCTTCTGATTCCAATACAACGACAGCCGCTGTCATATTGCCTATGTCGATGTTTGTGATGTTGTTTCCTGTGCCATTGGCATCAATTGTTTTGTTTGTGAATGTCTGTGAACCTGCCAGTGTTGCCACTGTGGCATCAATTGCTATATCATTGGCATTGGCATCAATACCTGTTCCGCCTACCACATTCAAAGTGGCACTACCACTTGTTGAACCACCTGTTAGACCATCTCCTGCTATAACAGCCGTTATGTCACCTGCCGTCTCTGCCCAACTTAAAACACCACTACCATCTGTGACCAGTCCATAACCATTTGATCCATTTGAATTTGGTAATTGGAATGTGACATCACCTGCTAATGTCGTTGGTGCTTTCAATGTAATTTTATGGGTGCCATTGTCGCTGGCTTCAAGTAGTTGTATCGAACCCACAGCACTTGAAGTTGAACTTGTGACTGATAGATCACCTGTGAATGTCTGTGGTCCTGTTATCTCTAGTTTCTTGTCGTTCAACAACAAGAAGTTGGAATCCATTTCCGAGTGTGTAAGGGCTGAGCCTTTGGCACTGGTCTGTGTTCCTGGGTCTGTAGCCGATCTCGTGGATCTTGTTTTTATGTTAGCCATCGATGTTGTCCTTTATACTATTCTAAAGTAATCACTAATGAATTAGCATTGATTTGGAATGTATCACCTTGTGTCACAGTTTTTGGAACTGTAAGTTGTCCGTGGAACAATAGATTACCAGTCGATGCCGCATCATAGATACCTATGTGTGTTATCTGTGCTGGATAATTGTTTGTTGCTTGTGGAAACACGATCGCTTCATTGTTCTTTGCTGTGACTGTTCCGCCCGATTCTGCTACCGTCCAAGTTAGATCACTAACTGTTCCGCCGCCTCTAGTGTAGCCATAGTCTGTTGCTGTGGCTCCATTCAATGGAACTTCTGTTGCTGTTCCTGAGTTGGCATCTAGTGGTCCTGCTGTGGAATGTAGAGAAATAAAAATAGCATTGTCCGCCGGTGCCGTGAAAGCACTATGCGATGAATTGCTATTGAAAATATGCTGTAGAATTTTTTCTTCTAAATAGTTTGAAGCATTATTTGCCATAACTGAATTTCTCCTTATTATAATAAGTTATTTTGATATCTATTGTATTTATACTACCGCTTTCCTGTTTTGATCATACTGATGGTTGATTGTGCCACTTTGTATATCTTTGCCAATTTTGCCCCTGACAGGGTTGATTTCCTTATCTCCGCCACATCTCGGGGTTGTAGTTTCCTACCTATGCGATCTCTCTTTGATTTGATCATATGAGCCACATTCTGTTGCTGTGTGGCTATCTCTAGATGATGTGGATTCACACATTGTGGATTATTACAGATATGGCTTATGACCTTGCCCTCTGGTATCTTTTTCTGTGTGTGTATCTCCACACTGAACCTGTGTGCCAACTGCTTACGGCCTTCAAGATAGATGTAGCCGTAGTTGCCTGGTCCTCCATTCAATGGGCCTGTCCATAACCAACAATCTTGTTCGGGATTTTTAGGTAAATCTATGTGCCTGTAGAATCTCCAAGCATTGTATAAGAATTGATCTTGGCTACGGACTATCTCTAAGTCCTGTTTCACATCTTTATTTAAAAGGTGTTTTTATTGGATATATTGAGTTTTAAAGACCTAACTCTTTTAGGTTTATCTTGTTGTATGTGTCTGGCTTGTCATTCTTTACATACACTGAACCTATACAGCCTGCCTGTCTGGCCTTGTTGCTGATGTTGATGTTAGACAGTTCATATTGATATGTCTCATCAAAGTATATCATAATCAATTGGTATTGGTCGGAATATCTTATCAATATGGCACTCAAGTTGTCTATGCTTTTTGCTTTGCCACCCCTAAAATTAGATTGATAAAACTTGTTTAGACTTATGTGTTCTATTTTTGTGCCGTGATTGGCCACTAGACTATCTCTTATGTTCCTACAGGTCTTGTAGTGTGATCCTGACTTGTCTATGTTGGCATTGAACAGATCTAGATTGGTCCTGTTCATCTTGGCCTTACAATTGAATATCTTGTCTTCTTCTCGAGCATTGTATTTGAATATGTTTAGGCTCAATGTGTAGTTGTATTTGCCCAGTATTAGATCTTGATCACTGGCATTGTTGAACAGGTCAAATTTGGCACTTCGCCAAGTTTCTGGAAGGCGGGGCATCTCCACATCTTCCTCTACCTTGGGAACTTTCACTCCCCCAACAGAGAGCGAAGCGACTTCATTAAGAGCCAATTCGTTATTTTGCTTAATTAAATTTTTTATATTATTTAAATCAGTTATATTTGTTATATTAGTTATATTGGTTAATGTATCGTGTGCTGTTCCGTGTGTTTTCTTCATATGTATTTCTCCTATATAGATCTTTATTATAAACTATGTGATTGTGTTTGTCAACTTCATTTGAGCCAACTTTTGCCCCAACCATTGATGTGATCCATTTCAGCCACATATTCCTTTATGCTGTCTGGTCCAGTGTAGAGTTTCCAACCACCCCTTTTGCTGTAATCCAAAGTTTTTAGGTATATCACTTTGTATATGAGATGTCTTTCCAATGTTGAGTTCAATACCCTCTTGAAAACCCAACAGGTCTCTTCTTTCCCATTTGGAACCACTGCCCCTTCGCTCAATCTGGCTATCTGGTTCATCTTCTTTCTACTCAATGAATGGTTTGGCATAACTGTATTTACAAAAAACCGTCAAAATCACCCCGATATAGAGGGTTTTTTCATTCTTTTTGATAAATATCAGTGTAGTTAATATTTCTGACATACTTAACTACACTTCGTATAGTATGATGGCATTGTATTATACTCCTATAGATCGCGAGGTGGTTTGAGTTTTTGTAAAAGTTCTTGAACCACCTTTCTTTTTGTGTTGACAATGCTGATCAAATTATGCTACAATAAGATGATTTTTAGGAGAAATTACAATGTATAAAATAAGATACAAGATAGCAAAATACAAGAAGGCCAAGTATGGCAAAGATCCTACCAAATATTTGGTTCCAATTCAAATTGAAAAAATAAAATATGATCCCGTCACTGATCGTGTGTTGGTTGAGAAAACATACACAGGAAGAAATGAATGTGGAGAAGTGATAGCAGAAGCAAGAAACCAATTGAAAGATTATATGCGACTGTTGGAAAAACATTATGGACCTGAACTCACGGACTACACAGATGAGATGAACAAGCACAGGAACAAAGAAGGATTCTTTGATGCCAAGTATGGCAATTACAATGCCAAACGGATGGTTGAAGATCCTGGATTCATACCTGATCGTGATCAAAGGTTCTTTAAAAAATATTGGGGTAAAGATGTTTGGACTGATGACAGTCCCGTCCCCAATTATGATGAACCCTACTGGCACACTGAACATAGCATACAAAAAAGCAATGACTGGATACTAGAGCATCTAGACAGGATGCTGGAAAGGGTTCACCAAAACAAATTGTCAAGAGAACACTACAAGATAATATGTGACACAGTGAACAAAGGCTTTATGGAACTAACAGGAAAGGCGATATAATGGAACAAGAATCAACATCTGAACAAATATTACAAATGATAAGAGACAAGCAAAACAAAAAATTTCCAACAAAAGAAATAACATTGACAGAAGCAGAGGCCAAAGAAGCCATAGAAAGATCTGGATTGGCATCTAAGAAAATACCTGGACTTGAATACAAGCCTGGTGAGATTGGTGCCAAGCAAATGACCAATTACCAATTGATGAGCAATATGTATAGACTGCTCAAAGGTGAGATAGCAGAAGGTTCAATTGATCCATTCAATGACATATTTTGGGAATTGTATGACAGGTTCGTAAAAAAAGAAAGAACTGAGTCTATGGGTGAATTAATTACAAAAAGGAAGAACAAGTAGCATTTTTATACCTTTTAAACTGTCTTAGAGCGGTTTTAAAGGTGGTCTATTTGGTTTTTGGTGTGTATGTATGCTAGAGATTTTTTGGACTTACAAGCCTATCAAATAAAGCATCTCTCCATACCGCATTTGCTTCTTTCATTATTTCTTCTCGTGGCCAATTGTAATGATACAAAAAAACCATTGTCCTGAAACAATACACATTCTTGGCTTGTCTTCTTAGGTCTTTCAATTTCATTTATTTTTGTCTTACGGAATCTATGAAGTTATAAACTCTTCCAAACTGTTTGTCTATGCTGACCAAGTCCTGTTGTATCATAGCAACCAATAATTGTAATTCCATCAGTGTCACGAGTGTCCAAGTGGCCAATCCCATCAATATGGTGCCCAATAGTGCTATCAACATCGTGTTTGTTTTTCTTGTCATTATGATTGTAGTATCCCTTTGTATTCTATATATAACCAATCCAAGTGTTCATACTCCCAAGGTTCGTAGTTCAAGAATCGTTGTAAGTATTCTTCAAATGTGAAACGGAACAAGGGTGATCCAAACTTTAGGTCTGGTGCTAGATCAAGTTCCATACTACCACTATAAGATTAGTGATTGCGAAACACAAGAGGCCAATCATACCTGCTTCTAGTCTGGTAAGTCTCTTTTCTATGTGATTCAAATGGTTGCTCATTAGTAAATCCAATTTTGTCTCTAATCTTGTCAATCTCTCTGGTGTTGAATTCTTATTTGCCATAACTGCCCATTGTCCATTTTATAAATTTCTTAAATGGCCATTTGATTACACACCACATACATATACATTTACAAACTTTATATTTCCCCATTGGAAATGCCTCCCATATCATTAACTTGCGGCCACAGTTGAATCATCAAAGAAATATTTCCAACCACTGCCTGTTGAGTATATTGGTTTGTTCTTTGAAGCACCTGCTCCGTCCGTTGTTAAAAATGCTATATCACCTGCCACTTCAGTTGCTGGTAAAGAAGCATAAGCCACCGGTGTTAGATTTATGAATTTTGAAACTTTAACCATTTCAGTTGCTGAAGTCAAGGTCAAGTCACTGCCCGATTTGGAACTTATTCCTGTTATCTCTGTTGATGCCCCACCAACTATTCCTGTTGATTCTATTTTGGCCGCACCACCTGTTGTGTCCAAACCATTTACCACATTCTGGAGTTCTACTATGGCTTTCCTGATTATCTCTCTAGCATCTGCCGGTGAGTCTGAAGCCGCCTCTAAGTTTGTAGTAAGTATATTTCCTATTGTTGCCCAAGTCATTGGTTAAATCTCCTGTTTATAATATTTATTATGATACATCAAATGCTGACAACCTTACTAATTCAAAAGCACAGTTGGTATCTTGCCCTGTGTTCTTGGCACTACCCGTTTCTTGTGATATCCAAATGTTTATGGTGTCACCAGCATCAATCAACAGTATCTTTTCTACCGTCTGGCTACTGCTACCTTGGAAGATGTCCTGTTGTTCTTGTATACCTGAACTGTTTGATCCATTTTGCCTGATAGATAGATTGTATTGTTGTCCTGAACTCAATCCTGACATAGTGACCTTGGCCCTAACTATATAAGCACCATCACCATCCGTTGGACAAGTGAATGTGCCTGTTGATGTGTTGTAAGCATCATCAGTGTCCGCTATCTCGTGATTAAAAATGATCTGAACTGGTGTGTTCTGTGAAGCCACACTCAATACAGCACTCTTGTTGGCTATCGCTGTGACCTGTTGTGCCGATCCTGATCCTGATTGTTCAGTGGCTTTTTCAAATTTATTTGATGTGGTGTTGTATTTTAAAATTTTGTTGTTCGCTGGTTCTACTGCTAGATCAAACATATCAATAATGGCATCCAGTTTCGCCTGGACATCTGATACCAATCCTGATGCTGATAATTTACTTGGCCAATTATAACTCATTATATTTTACCTACCCCTTCTGTTGATGCTTCAAGTTTGCCTGGAACACCTGTGGCACTCACATCTACTGTGGCACTCACACCTGATACTGAAAAACTGTTGGCATCTACCACTCTGATTGTCTTGTTTGTTTTATTTACGATCTGTCCAATCAATTTCTTGTTAGACACTGAGTGTGGTGTTATGTTCATACTGATCACAGAACCTATGTCTGCGAATGTCAATGCGGCCGTGTCTCCACTGACAGCGACATCTTGTAATGTTTCACTTATGATATCTGTTTTCAATGCCCAATTGAAACTCTCCAATGTTTGGACATCTCTCGAAGTTGATGCCTCGTTGAAATCTTCTACAAATGCTGTGAATCTAACATACCTTGCCGTGAAACTTGAATAATTGCTGTTTGTGGAACTGTCTTCATTGGTGTATCCTGCTTCTTGATAGTCCAATACATCATATACCACTATCTCCGTGTCTTTGGCATTGTCTGTGGTGTATTTGCCTAGGAAACTGGCCGAACTTAGATCTGAATTGTCACTGAATTCTATAACTGCCCTTACATCACCTTGACCACTGTAATTTATTTCTGGATACACAGTCAATGAACTGCCCAAGTCAATGATCTCTGTCTGGAAATACAAAGGTGTTCCTGTTGCTCCTGTTTCAGCATTGGTTGTGGTTGATGTGTGTTGTGTCCAACTTGGATAACTGCTCCAAGCGGTGTAAGTGCTCCATAATATGTCACCATTGTGTGTAAGTGTTCTTGAATCTGTGTCTAGTGTGTAATTGGGCATATCTAAATTCCTCCACCTGATACTGAGGCTGGATCCTGTGATGTGGTTATGTTCATATATGAAGCAAAACTACCACTGTTGGATCTACCCGAAGCAATCAATTGTCTATTACCATTTGCTTGAACTTCATAAGCACTCACATTCACCGTGGTGTTGAAAGGTATCGCTTTACCTTGGAATGATGTATAGAAATTTGCTCTGGCATCTGTGTAAGGTGTTTCAAAATCTTCGTGTTGTGATCCTATGTGTAATCTGTAGATCATTTTCACTGTGAAAGTATTGGTTGTATGGTTCGCTGTATCGATGGCCACTTTGATACCTGCCGTTTTGGCATTGGTTGTTGGGTTGTGATACACGAATCTATCCAACTTGAAAGCCTGTGTGGTCACCGCTGGTGGAACAATTGGTCTAAGGATTGGCAAAATTTTGATTGGCAAAATTCTTTTGATTGGCTTACCTCCACCACCTCTGTATTTTTGATAGATGCTTAGGTCTCTGTCTTCACTTTGGATTCTCACATCATAGATGTTGTTTTGATGTTCTATCAAAACTAGATCCACCGTGCCATCATAGTTCAATTTTGTTCCTGTGACCCTGAATATCTTTTTGGGATCTGTGTAAGTGGTTGCTTCACTGTTAGACACACTATTGAATAAGAAATCGTGTTTGGCTGTGCCCGTAGCATTGTCCGTATGTTCATATCTATGGACCACACTCACTAGGTCACCTGCCACCAATTGTTGTGCTTCACTGGTTGCTCTCAATGACACCTGTAATTGTTTTCTACTTCTCTCTACCATATATTCAGCATAAGTCAATGCTCTTTCCCTGTTTGTTATGCCCGGTGATGACATAGTCAATACCAATGCTTCTCCATCTGTGCCCAAATGATCTTGTGTGCCATTTGTGCCATTTGCTACATATATCGCTGTGTCTGGTTCATAGTTCTTCTGTTCATTTGAGAATGTTATGTGTGCTGAATTGTATTTGTTATTTTTTTCTTCACTGGCTATGTTTATTGGTCCAATGATCTTGCTGTCATCTATGACCAACAAGTTTTCTGGTGTTGTTTCACCTGCTTCTATCTTCAATTGATACTTGCCATTTGTGTATGGTAAGAAACCTCTACAGGTCTGTAATAATTTTTTGGTGTTGCCAAACATAGTTTGACTGACATCAAGGTGTGTATTACATTCTAAAAAACTACCTGTGAAAGTTCCAAAATTCTTTGATAGATTACATACTGCTCTTGCCACTTGGAATGCTTTAAAATCGATCCTGTTGTCATTTAGACCTTTACCATATCTTGGATTTCTCAAGTAGTCCATCAAACAGTCTGCTGGATTGGTGCTGTATGAAAAACCGCTGTTGAAATCACTGTTGTAAGAACTGGTGTCATTGCTGGTGTCTTTGGCATTTGCCAAACTAGCCCCACTGCCTGTGTTTGGATAATTTGTCAATACTTTTTTACCTTCTATATCTACCTGTATAGTTGGAATACCTTGCCACGGATTGAATAGTGTCTGTTCCCCTGTGTCTTTGTTGTGTTCTGGTTTGACCCATTCGAACCTACAAGCCACATAAGCAACACCTCTCAGTCTGTGATTGTCTGTCCAATCCGATTGTTCTTTCAACAATGAACTGGCCGACTGATCTTCAGTGCCTGTGAAAAATTGGAATCTTGCTCTTGATGTTCCATTAACATTGAATTTTGAACTTGTTGGCACATCCACATTTGTCGCTAATGGAAAACTTGTTATGTCTTGTGGTTCATCATTGATGTATATCTGTGTGAAACCATTTATCTCACCTTCTGCCACTGCTAGACAAACATATAGATATTTCTGATCGGTGCCTGATGTGGTCACGAATACTCTTGTGCCACCCACTTTTCTCTTACCATATACAACAGGGATCCCTGCCACATTTGATTGTTTGTTTACCGTGATACCTTGTGCCACTGCTTCATAACCAGCACCACCACCCATTTCCGGGGTGTCCATACTCATACCAAAAGCACCCATAAAGCCTGTGAATACATTCACTACTGCTTTGACTACTTTTTTTACAATCTTCTTAATTGCTCTTACTACACCACCCATTATTTCGTGTCCTTTGTGTAATACACATAATTTGGTCTATAACCAAATTGTGCGAATGTTCTATCATATGATCTTCTCGTGCCTGGATCCATTCTCAAACCAATCATAATCTTCTTTGCTTTCTTGTGTCTCGCCCAACCTTCGAAACTGCTGATCAATTGTAGTCCATAGTTCTTGTTGCCATATATCTGTTTGGGATTGTCAACATACCAATGACCACATAATGCTGATGGTTCTGTTGAAAGGTCTATGTGATCCAATGTGCCTGTCATAAAACCAAATGGTTCTCCGGCATAGTTTGTTATAACAATGAACACGGCATTGGGATCATTTATTATGGTCAATATGTATTGTTCTGTCAATACCGGATCAAATGGAACTGATTGTTCAAATGAATTGTATTCTTTCTCAGCCAACATCATAATGGTTGGAATATCGTTATAAACTGCCGTCCTTATGCTTGTATGTGTGTTCATCATATTAATTGCTTTTAGGCCCCCAAGTTATATCTGCGATCATAGCCGAACTCAATTCAAAGCCTCTGTCTGCTGTGAACTTCTGTGTGCTATTGTATCTGGTTGTGTTTGATTGTGTTGTTGAATTTGTTATACGACCATTCTTCTGTTCAAAGTTGGCCCAATGTGTGGCCACACTCACTGAAACTGTGGCTGTGTTCGTGGCTTCTGATATGTTGTATCCTTTGATGTTGCCATCAAACATCAAGAATGTCTTGTTCATATTGCTGGGATTGGTGTCTGTGTCAAAACTTCTGTATATGGCCACCCTCTTGTTTACCACTGGTGTGGTCAATACTGCCGCAACCAATCCTGAACTGGTGTTGTCACCGGCACTCAATGATATCTGTATTGTGTTCACTTTGATCTGTGTTGTTTCTAACACACTTGAAAATCCTAGCAATCCACCCACTGCCTGATAACTGGTGCTGGATCCTCTGGTTGGTGTTGTTATTGTTGTGTCGTAAAATCTATCTGTTAGATATATTGGTGTGTCAAGGTAAATTTCTATCAAGTGGAAACAATCTTGTGTGTCTTGTTCTAATTGACCAGTGCCTGGAGTTGTTCCTGAATATAAATTTGAATTGTTAAAACGAGCCATTACACGGCCTCCACTACATCAAACTCCAATGTGCCAAAACCGGATTCATCTATGTTATAAGTGATGTTGTCATCACTCAACCTAACTCTCATTTCAAACTCTGATCCTGACTTGACCAAAGCACTGGATCCAACTGCTTTTACCAAAGGTGGTTCAAATGTTATTGTTGTGGTTCCTGGTTGATCCTGTGTGATCATATATGCCTTGTCGTGTGTGGTGTCACCACTGTCTAGGAATCTGATCATATCACCTGCCTTGTATAGACTGGTTCCTGAATCCAATGTGACTGATGTGGCTCCTGCTGAAGCACTATTACAACCTACACTTGTTCCTTGTGTGCCTGACACTTGTTTCAAGTTGTTTGGTGCTATTGTGAAAGTGGTCCTACCACCTCTCTTGCTCATCAAGAAAGCATATGCTCTCCTTGTTGTTTCTTCTGTCATCGCTGGCATCGATATAGATGCCGAGTAGAACTGCCCACCAAAACTTCTTACCTGTTGCCTACCACTCAAACTTGTTGTTCTCACTGTGGGTTGATTACTGGTTAATTCTACCGATTGTATGTTTGCCGAAGCATTACCTACATTTATATAACTATCAAAATCTGCCATTATGCTGTTATTGGACTCCTTCCTCCATCTGTGACTGCTTCATTGACTATACCAACTATGGTATCTCTAGTCTCAGCCAGTTTGTCTGCGAAACTGTCAGCATCAAGTGCCGTGACTTGGAAATTCACTGTGACTGCTTTGCCACCCACTGATGATCCTGATGTTTTTGTTATCTGATCGTTTGGAATGACCCTTCCGGTCTGTCCTGGAACGAATAATTCTGGTCCTTCTTCACCAACTATGTGTGGTTTGCCTGCCTGTGCTACACCACCTTCTGCCAAGAATGGAATACCAAAGAATGAACCTGCTAATTTTTTCAATGCGAATGTGATAGCGGCCTGTATTGCTATCCTTACAAGTTCTCTTATGACCATATTGGCGAAATCTTTGAACTTGAACTTACCTGTCATAACGAAGTTGGTCAAAGCATCTGCCATACCATTGAAAGCATTGGCTCCTGCCTGTTGTAGTTGTTCGAACACGGTCTGTTGGTTGTTCATCTCTGCCTTGAAACCGTCTGTGTATGATTTCAATGCTGATGTTCTGTTTTCATTGAATGCTTTTTCAGCCTCAGCCACTTTCTTGTTGAAATCTAATCTTTTCTTGTTCTGTTGTTCCATCAAGAATATCTGTAGTTTGGCCTGTCTCTCTTCGAACTTCTTGACACCATTGAATTCCATTTGTTTGAATGCCAATTTCTTGGCCGCCATTTGCTGTGCTATGAACACCTGTAATTGTGCCTGTTTTTCTACTTCTGCTGTCTTGGCCGCTTCTATGCCTTTCATTCTGGCCGCTTCTTTGATGATGGGATCTATGTAGCCCATATTTGCTGTGGCTTTCATCTGTTGTTCTAGATCTTTAAAGAAGTGAGTCACTGCCTGGACGAATGGTCCTGCTTCTGCCATTTCTTTCTTGGTGATGTCTCCAAATTTACCCATCGAGATGATTATCTCTTCGGTATCTGTGCCTATTGAATCTTTGGTGCCATTGATGGAATCTCTCATTTTCTTGTTGGCTTCTTCTATTTCCTTGGCATTTACTCTTAGGCTTTTGGCATACTCATCAAAACCCAAAGCATCCATCAAGCCGGCTATTTTCTTTTTACCTTTGGCCATAAAGTCCATAAAGTCTGCGAATAACAATCTTATCTTGTTGAATGCGAGTCCTATCGCCATTACCACAAGTTTACCTTTGATACCCAACATCAAGAATCCAAGTATACCTAATGTTTTTATAGTGTTTGGTAATCCATTGACCATATCTACCAATCCACCCACGGCATTGACCGCAAGTTTGACTATCGGAGTGATCATATCACCAAATTTGGCCAATCCTATTATGCCGGCCTTCATAGCATTCACTATCTTCTGGCCCATAAATTCAGCGGCATCTTCTATGTTGTCAAAATTCTTCGTCAATGCTGTGTCAACTGCTTTCATCATTTGTTTTATAAAATCAAATGGTCCTGATTCCATCAATTTCTTTTGGAATTGGAACAGTTTATCGTTCATCATCGACATAGTTCCTGTAAATGTGTTGGCCATCTCACCTGAGGCACCAATCATCACAGCACTACCATCTCTGAAAGCACCCATTATATGTTGTTTGGTCTGTTCAGCACTGAATCTCACACCTTCTTCGAAGCCTAACAATGACTTGATACCTTTTTCTCTAAAGATATCAGCCGCCGCTATACCACCTGAAAATGCTCTCTGTAATTGTTCTGCCGTTGTTTTGAAATCTAAACCAGTTGCCGCCGCGATATCACCAGTTATCTTCAACACTTCATTCAATTCATCAGCACCATCAACAACTGTCAACAAATTTGGAGCCGCATTGGCTATCTGTTGTAGTTCAAAAGGCACCGTTCCTGCGAACTTGGTCAAAGTTTCAAATGCTTTGGAGCCTTCTTCTGCTGATCCTGTTAAGAATTTTAATTGTATTGATAAGTTTTCTACTTCAACTGCTGTGTTAAGGAATGCCTTGCCCAGTTTGAAAGTCCCAACAGCCGCCACGGCACCAAGTATGACACCTTGTAATCTACTGAATGCTTGACTACTCTTGAGAGTGTTCTTTTCAAGTCTGCCCATTGATTTCTGGACATCATTGAAACTCTTCTGTGTCTTATTTTGACCTTCTAGTATTATCTTACTTTTTATATCTGCCACCCTGTTGTTTCCTCATCTCTGCTTGTTCATCAGCCTTGCGGATTTGAAAGTAAGCCAACCAAGTTTTATACTCGATAAGGGACATCTTTTGGACCTCAGCAATACTACACTTTAAATAGTCTGCTAGGGAAACTTGATTATACAAGTTTCTG
>Ga0181392_1000525_pt1 | contig 14587 bp, 14 predicted proteins | sample 15SPOviralmetaG_FD_130083 | JGI IMG/M metagenome (GOLD analysis project Ga0181392, IMG submission 130083) | Marine viral communities from the oligotrophic San Pedro Time Series (SPOT) site, San Pedro Channel, CA, USA - 15 SPOT_SRF_2010-09-15 | ecosystem: Environmental > Aquatic > Marine > Strait... | reverse complement strand
TCAATTGTTAAAGGATTATTATTTATTTCAGGATTATTAATAATAACTTTTATTAATTATTTATTAAAAAATTCTTTAAAATCCCCACAAAATCCATTAGCAACTCCATTTTGTAATAGTTTACCTGCACCATTTACTTTAAGATCTGGTGAAACTATATTTAATTCTCCTTCTACAAGTTCAACAATTATTGCTTATACGTTGGCATATTTAACTTATCCTATGTTTTTAAAACCAATAAACATGAATCCAGTTTTAATAACATTTTTAATAGCATTATTAGGTATTAATGGTGCGGTTGAAGTTAGTGATAGATGTACAAATGTAACTGGTATATTTTTAGGATCATTAGTTGGTATATTATTTGGTATAATATTTTTCTCTTTAGTTAAAATGTCTGGAAATGAAAGTTTAGCATTCTTTACAGAACAAAGTTCAAATGGAATTCAATGTAGTAAACCAGGTAAAACAATGTTTAAATGTAAAAAAAAATATGAATCATCTTCAAAAATATCATCTTCAAAAATATCATCTGAAGAATCATTTGTTGACAAATCAAAATTTGTTGTTCCTGAATTTAGGGCAGCTGATAATTGTGGTGCAAATTTAGATCGTTATAAAAACAACAAAGATGATGATATAGATGGACATTGTAGAATTGGTTGTGGTGGTGAAGATTCAAAAGGAGATTCATATAATAGTCATATTGGAATTCAAGATGTACATTATGATCTTGAAAAAGATGTAATAAGTGAAGAAAAATGTAAAGATAAAGTATTAGCTAATTTGGATAAATATAAAGCATATGAATATAAAAGTGATTTGGAAGAATGTGAATTATGGAAAGTTGTTCCTGGAGCAATAGTGCATGCACGAGGTGGTAGTTGTAAAGTATTTTCAAGAGATGGAAACATAGTTCCTTCTGAATTTGGTAGAAGTAAAAGTAGAGTAGGTATAATTAACATGACTGAACAATAATCTTTTTATTCCATTTTATCTAATAAACTATTTAAAACAAAATTAATTTTTGGCATATTTTGTTGTCTGTGAAAGCTTGCACTCATTAATTGGGGTACATTTGAATTTGATGAAAAAATAATATTAAAATTATTGTATAGTGCTTTAATGTTAGCATTTTCATATTTTTTATCTAAATTTTCATATTCAAAAATTGGTTTATTTAATTTTTTATTAACATGATTATGAAAATTAAACAAAAATTTTTTAAAATCTTCTTTAGAATTAATAGTATTATAGTTTACTTTATTTAAAATAGCTGCTGCATCAGCAGAACATTCAGGACAAGGTAAATTAGATGAAATAATGTTAATTAAATAAACAAGATCATTTTTAACATTACTAAATTCTATTTCTTTAATTTTATGTGCAATAGTGTGAAATAAATACCATATATTATTTCCCCAAGTTTCTTTAGAAAATGACATAACTATTAATAATATATAGTTAATATTATTTATTATAATAATTTAAGTATTATAATAAATATTAGTATTATAATACTATTAAATAATATATTGAATAATGGATGAAAATTTATTGTTATTTAATGAATTATTAAAAGAAAATTCAGATAGTATTAATGATTCAAATATTCAAGAAAGATGTTTAATTAGTAATGAAATTTTAGATTCTAATTTTATAAAATTGGATTGTGGGCATTCTTTTAATTATCAGCATTTATATAAAGAAATAGTTTATCAAAAAACAAAAAGAATATTAGATAATTATTATTTAAAATTAAATGAAATAAAATGCCCATATTGTAGAGCAATAACTAATAAATTATTACCATATTATAAATATTATAATTTTAAATATATAAAAGGTGTAAATGGTCCATTTAATTTAACAATGAATTTAAACAAATGTCAGCACATTATAACACATAAAGGAACAAATACAAGAGAAAAGTGCAATAATAGTGCTTGTATTACTAAATATGGAATTTTTTGTAATAAACATTTAAAATATACAAAAGATGAAGATAATTTATTAAATAATTTTAATTTGGAAAAATATAAATATTTAAATAAAATGAAAGTTAAAGAATTAAAAGAAGAATTAAAAAATTATAAACTTAAGGTGAGTGGTTTAAAAAAAGAATTAATTGAAAGATTAATTATAAAAAAATGTCAATTAGATGAATTTAGTAAATAAAAATATTAAATAAAATAATGTAAATAATAATTATTAATATAAATAATTATTATTATGAGCGAGTCAAAACAAATTTTAATAGCTACTATTAAGGAGTGGGTTGCAATAAATTCTAAAATAACAGAAATACAAAAACAATTAAAAGAATTTAGAAATCAAAAAAAACAATTAAGTGCTACATTAATAAGCGTAATGGAAAACAATGAAATAGATAGATTTGATATAAATAATGGAAAATTAGTATATAGAAAAAGTAAAGTAAAGGCGGCAATAAATAAAGAATATTTGATGAAAATGTTAGATAATTATTTTGAAAAATATCCAGAAGTAGATACAAATGATGTCGGAAATTTTATATTAGATAATAGACCAATAAAAGAAAATGCATCTTTAGTAATTAAAGAAAATAAATAATATTTTTATTAATTAAATATGAATCATATATTAGTTTCTTTAATATGCATGTTTATTTTAATAACAAGTGCAAGTTTAATGGGGCAATTTTTTGGTATAGAATTATATGTTTATATGCCATATATTGTATGGCTAATTGGTTTATGTATTTTTGCAATAATTTTAGAGCCAATTCATGAAAATATATTTTTAAAAAATCAAAATTAATTAAACATTAGAATCATTTTTTGATATAATAGTTTTAATCATATCATTTGAAACATTATCTTTTAAATTATCATAAATTTCATCAAACGTGGGTTCTCTTTTATATTCATTGTTGAAGTTACTTATAAAATTATTTACAGCAAATGATTTTCTTTTAAATTCACTGTTTTGTTTTACATAATCAATTAATTTAACAGTTTTTTTCTTTGCAATATCTTCTTCTGTTTCTTTGTAAATATAATTTTTAGTGGCTTCTAAAACATCACAAATTTCTGGTTTTATTAATTCATTAAATGTTTTTTGTTTTTCATTTAATGGTTTTCCTTTTTTAATTGGACCACCAGAAAAGGTATTATTGAATTTTTGAATTATTTTTTTATCAATTGATGGACTTGTTTCCATTAAACGATCAAATTCTTCTTTAGAAATTTTAAGCATTTGAAATGCTGGCATTCTTTCATTTCTTGCTTTTCCTATCTCTAATTTTATATTTCTATAAAATTTATCCCAACTGATAGAAGATACACGGTGTGCTTCATTTAATTCTGTTATTTTTAAGAATTGTTGAATAGTTGTAATAATTCCTGCTAAAATATTGATAGAACCTACGCCTATTGAAAAATATGGTTGATATTCTAAAGGAATTCTTTCTTGTGCAAAATTTGCAGTTCCTGTTAATGTACTCATAACAATGACAGGAATTGTGAACCATCTATTTTTAAACGAATAATTAATGTGGGAAGCAGAATGAAGCCATCTATAACAAATGGCTTTATCCGCCCATTCTACTAATATATTCTCAAGCTGTGAGGACCATTCAATTTGATAATTAATTTCATTAATATCATCATTATTATTTATATTGTTATCAATATTTACTTTTTCATTTTTATCACTATTCATTATAATATAAATTAATATTTAAAAATTTAAATTTATATTTAGTTTTAGTTTTAGTTTTTAAAATTATTCATTAATCATTTTTTGTATAAATTCGTTTCTAAATTTTAATACTTCGAGTTTTCCAGTATTACCATTGGCGGTAACTTGTTCTCCATGTAATCTATAATATAATAAATTTTCTTGAATATTATATATTTTACCAAATTTTTTAAGTAATTTAAGTTCGAGTTCAAAATCTTCATATAATGAATGTGATTCTTTATTATAATTACCAACTTGTAATATTGCAGATTTTTTATAACATACACATGGATGATTTATAAACCAATGACTTGGTTTTTTTTTGTATTCCTCCCATGTTAAAATTTCTTTATGATTAGTTTGTCCGTGAGTATTTTTTTCATGATTTATTTCTTTTAAATAATAAGCATTTGTTCCGCATATAACACAATCTTTATGTAAATTCATATATTGTATTTGTTTAATTATTCGGTCTTGATGTAAAATATCATCACTATCTACTTTAATAATTAATTCATTATTACACAATAATACTCCTTCATGTAAACTATGACCAATTCCCATATTTTTATCCCATTTTTTATAAATAAATTTTATAAAACGCATTGATTTTTCAAATTCTTGTATTGTTTTTTCTAATAATTTACTACTTAAGTCATTAGAACCATCATTAATCCAAACAATTTCTATTCCAAAATGGCCATTTTGTCTTTTTATTGATTCTAAACATTCTACTATATATTTATGGTTTGTATTATAACTACTTATTAAAATTGAAACCCATAATTTTGGTTCTTTATATATTTCATCAAGTTCAATAGTATTCATTATTTCATAATTTTGTTTTGTTGATCCCCATTCTTGATAAGCATATACTTTTGAATGACCCATATATTGTAATCCGGTTCCGTGTTTTGGTAAAAATAAATAACTAGGATATATAATAACATCATTGAAATGACCACTATTTAATAAACCTGTTAATAAACCTGGTCCTACTGTTTGCCAAGCCATTTTACCTGTTTTGGCTCTTGTAACTTCATTATTTAGCATCCATTTTATTGCATTGGCTGGTAAAGGATGATTTTTTGGAAAAGCCATAGTACCAGTTGCAACAAGACCTTTTCTTATTTGTTCATTTTCATAACCAGCAAATGCTTTTTCTTTTTCAATTAATTGATGAAAGGGTTCTATACATATTGAATCTGCGTCAAGAAAAAGTCCACCATAATGATATAAAATTTCCCATCTTATAATATCTGCTTTTCCATTGATTTCTTCAATTGAATTTATTTTATCTATACAAACTAAATGTAATTCTCTTTTTTTAATTTCTTCTTCATTCCACATAATGTACTCAAAATCAGGATGTTTATCTTTCCATGTTTGCATAAATTTTGAAGGTCTTGGTTTGGGACCAATCCATAATTGATGAATAATTCTTGGGATAGTCATTATTTATATTAATTTGAATAATATTTAAATAATATTTAAATAATATAGTTTTAAAATAAAAATTTTTGAAAATATTATTTAAAGTTATTTCAATTATCTAATTTATATGGTAAAAATAGCTTTTCATGATAATCAATTGTGTGAACGCGGAACAACAGTTAGTTTGTTTGATTATGCATACTATAATGTTAAAATTTTAGGAAATGAATCAATAATTATGTATTATGGTAGTGATCACCGTAATGTACCAGCAGTTATTGAAAAATTTGACAAACATTTTAAATTATGTCCTTATGAAAATTGGAATAGAGATGCCGATGAAATTTTAAAAAGAGAGAAATGTGATATTTTATATATGCAAAAAGCGGGGGAATGGGATGGTAAAATATCACATTATTGTAAAAATATAGTTCACTGTGTTTTTAATACACAATATAAACATGGCGATGTATATGGAAGAATATCAGGTTGTTTTGGTCAAAATTATCCAATAGTGAATTATATGGTAAATTTACCAAATATAGATACACATATGCGAGAAGAATTAAATATACCAAGCGATGCTATAGTATTTGGTCGACATGGTGGTTTGGATCAATTTAATATAAATTATGTTCATTCCGTTATAGATAAAATAACAGATGAAGATAAAAAAATATATTTTTTATTTGTAAATACAAATAAGTTTTGTAAAGAAAAATCAAATATTATTCATTATGATAAGATTATTGATTTGGAAAAGAAAGTAGAATTTATAAACACATGCGATGCCATGATTCATGCAAGACAAATGGGAGAAACTTTCGGAGCAGCAATATCAGAATTTTCTATAAAAAATAAGCCAGTAATAACATGTCGAGGACATGATAATACTCATTTAGATATATTAAGTAATAATTGTTTTGTATATAATGATTATAATTCATTATATGAAATATTTAATACTATTACTAATAATATTGGTAATATTAAACATAAAGATTGGAATCAATATAAATTATATTCACCAGAAAATATTATAAACGATTTTAATGAAAAATTTATAAAACCATGTTTATATGATAAAAATATTAATATAAATACTTTATCTTTTAAAGAACATAATTTACAATATAATGATATTGATGCATTGAAAAATGAAATTTTTGTACACAATGAAAAAACAAATTCAGTTAAAAATAAAGATGGAAGTAAGTGGGATAATTTATATAAACCAGGACATTTGCATGGTGAATGGTTAGATAATAATAAAATTTTATATGATAAATTCATTAATCATAATTTATTAATAGATAATTATTTTATAAAATGCGGAGTTGATATTGGTTGTGGTACTGGATGGTTTGTAAATTATTTGGAAACATATTATAAATTTGAAAATATTTATGGGATTGAACCATCTGAAAGTGCAATAAATATTGGAAAAAATATATATAAAGAAAGTAAAGTAAATTATTTAATAGGATTTGCAGAAGAACAACTTAAAAATATAAAATTAACAGAACCAACATTATTTACAACATTTATAGTTCTATCACATATCCCAGATGATAGTGTTATAAAAATATTAAAAGAAATGGATAAAATAGCACCATCAAAATCTGTATTTATTTTTAATGAAAATTTTGATAATACATTTCATCAAAACTTATGGCATTGTAGAACACGTGAATGGTGGAAACAACAATTACCAAGTTGGAATATTACATTTGATGTAAGGCCTCGTCCAGATTTGCAATTTTATAAACAAGGATTAAAAGGTATTAAAAAATAAATACAATATATATATATATAAAAATATTATTATTATATTAATAAAATGTATAATTATAATATTTTAATTACTGGTGGTTGTGGATTTATTGGTTCTAATTTTTGTGTAAAAAATTTTCATTTATTTAATAAAATAGTTATAGTAGATGAATTAAATTATGCTGGAAATATAAAAAATATAGAAGAAATATTGAGAGAAAAAAATGTAGTTTTTTTAGAAAGTAATATTCTAGACTTAAATTTAATTGATATTTATGATAAGTATGAAATAAATATTGTAATTAATTTTGCAGCACAAACTCATGTTGATAATTCATATTATTATATGAATAATTTTGTAAAAGATAATATATTAACCATTTATCATATTTTAGATGCGATTAGATATTATAAAAAAAATATAAAGTTAATACATTTTAGTACGGATGAAATTTATGGTGAAAGTATAGATGATGTAATATTTACTGAAAAATCTAATTTTAATCCTACTAATCCATATTCGGCGACTAAAGCTTCGGCAGAAATGATTATAAACAGTTATAAATTGTCTTTTAAAATGGAAATTTTAATTGTAAGATGTAATAATGTGTTTGGGATTAGACAACATAATGAAAAGGTAATACCAAAATTTATATTAAATGCTATAAATAATTCTTACTTAAATATACATGGAGATGGTAATAAAATACGAGACTTTATACATACAGATGATGTTAATTCTGCAATAATTATATTGATAAATAAGGGAGATTTTAATAGTATATATAATATTGGTATTGATAATCCGATTAAAATATTAGATCTTGCAAATTATATTGTAAATAAATTAAATAAAGGGTATATAAAATTTGCGAATGATAGACCTTTTAATGATTATCGTTATAATATAAATTATGATAAATTAATAAATTTAGGTTGGAAACCTAATAATAATTTTTATGAAAAATTAGATGATATAATAGAGTGGACACTTAATAATCAATCGTTTTATATAAATAATAGTAAAGCAAAAAAAAGAAATTTTAATTTTTTTTCAGATAAACGTGGTTCAATAATAAATATAAAAAATGATTTAAAATATTATCAAACATTTATTTCAAAAAATAAGAAAAATGTATTACGTGGTATTCATGTATCTCCTTATGATAAATATTTAACAATATTATCGGGTAAAATAATAGATTATGTAATTTATTTTGATAATAATAAAATAAGTTATGATAAATTTTTATTAGATAGTAATTTAAATAATTCATTATTTATCCCAAAAAACTGTGGTCATTTATTTATAACTTTAGAAGAAGATAGTAATTTATTATATCAATTATGTGGTTTATATAACGAACAAACTGATATTAATATTAATTATAAAGATCCATTTATAAATTTAGATATTATTGATAATAATTCTTATATTATTTCTGAAAAAGATACAAATAGTAGTTTTCTAAAAAGTATTGATTATGTTTTATTAGGATCAAATGGATTTTTAGGAAATGAATTTAAAAAAATTTTAATAGAAGAAAATAAAAATTACATAAGTATTAATACTAAATTAGAAAATTATAAAGAAATGGAATACAAATTAGAATTATTTAAACCTAAGTATTTAATATGTGCTGCTGGAATTTCTGGAAAACCAACAATTGCCTGGTGTGAGGATAATAAAGAAGAAACATTTAAAACTAATGTTATTGATATTTTGAATTTGTGTGAAATAACAAAAAAATTAGATATAAAATTAGTAATATTTGGTTCTGGGTCAGTATATAATGGTATGAATAATGTAAATAAACAAGAATCTAAAAAATATAATGAAAACTATAATATAAATAAAAATAATGATATTTTTTATTTAAAATGTAGAAATACATTAGAAGATTACATAAATTTATATGAAAATGTGTTATATTTAAGAATACAATACCCAATATGTGATAATAATGTTAAAAAATGTTTTATTCAAAAAATGTTGAATAGATTAGATACAGTTGATGATATATATATAAATATAACATATATATCAAATTTATTTCCTTTAATATGTAAAATATTAGAAAATAATTTACATTGTGGAATATTAAATTTTGTTAATCCAGAACCCATTAAAATAGAACAAATACTAAAGTCATATTTTAAAAAAAATAATTTAAATTATAATTATAAATTAAATAATCCTAATAAATGTTGTGGTCTTTTAAATACTGATAAATTATATAATTTATTTCCTAATGAAATTTTAAATACGGAAAAAATTTTTGAATTATAGAATTTAAGGCCACGGAGCATCATCTAAATTAGACATAAAATATATATTTAATTTTATTAAACTATTTTTCTTTTCATTATTTATATCTCTGTCATCATTTACATTAATTTCATTGTTTTCACTATTTTGATTATTTTGATTATTTTGATTATTTTCAGTATTTTGATTATTCTGATTATTCTGATTATTCTGATTATTCTGATTATTTTGATTATTCATATAATAATAATATATAAAAATATTTAAATATTATTATATATTATTATTATAATATATATGAAAAAAATTTGGTATGCTCCAAATGGTTTTGAAGCTTATGATGATAAAGAAATAAAAGCAGTAACTGATTGTTTAAAAGATGGATGGTTGGCTGGTTTTGGTAAAAAATCTATAGAATTTGAAGAAAAAGTATCAAAAATTTTTGGAAAAAAATATGGATTATTTGTTAATTCGGGAAGTTCAGCATGTTTATTATCTTTGGCTTGTTTAAATTTACCAAATGATTCTGAAATCATTACTGCTTCTTGTGGATTTTCTACTACGGTATCACCAATTATTCAGTTAAATTTAAAGCCTATTTTTGTTGATGTTGATTTAAATACATATCAAGCAAATTTAGGAGAAGTTATAAATGCAATAACTGATAAAACAAAAGCTATAATGTTACCAAATTTGATAGGCAATAAACCTAATTGGGAGTCTATTAAAAATCATTTAAAATATTTAAATAGAGAAGATATATATTTGGTAGAAGATTCTGCTGATACTATTTGTGAAACAAATGAAACAGATGTAGCAACAACAAGTTTTTATGCAAGTCATATTATAACTGCTGGTGGTATGGGTGGAATGGTTATGTTCAATGATTTAAAACATAAAAAACGTGCTCTTATGATAAGAGATTGGGGTAGAATAGGCGATAATAGTGAATGCATGGATGAAAGATTTAATCATACAGTAGATAATATTCCATATGATTATAAATTTTTATATGGTGCACTTGGTTATAATATGAAGTGTTGTGAAATGTGTGCTGCCTTTGGATTGGTACAACTTGAAAAGTTTGATTTATTTAAAGATATAAGAAGAAAAAATGTGGAAAGGTATATAGAAAATTTAAAAGATATTTCTGGTTTAATAATTCCTGACGATTCAATTAAACCCAATTGGATGGCTTTTCCCTTACAATATGATGACAGATTGGGTTTATTAAGATTTTTAGAAAATAATAATATTCAAACAAGAGTAACTTTTGCTGGAAATATTACAAGACATCCTGTATTCAGAGACTATTTATATAATTTTAAAAATTCAGATAAAATTATGCAAAATGGTTTCTTATTGGGGGCACATCATGGTTTAAAATTAGATGATATAGATTATGTATGTAATAAAATAAAAGAATATATAAATAATTTATAAATACCAATTCCCATTTAAATATTCAATTACATTATTACTATTTCCTCTATATAGTATTATCCAAGCAGATACATTTGTACCTCCATTACATATTATATATTTACATTTTGACATTATAATTGTTATTGCTAAAAAATTTTTTGAAAATTTTTCAATATTATCAAATACTTTATCTACTAAATTTATTGATTTATTTATATGTCTTATTTCTTCTTTAAAATAAAAACTATTATTTGGATATTTTTTTTCTATAAAATTTAAAAATTCTGTTTCATCTGATTGAATTAATAATTTTATATTTGGATTTTTAAATAATATATTATCTATATTTTTAATATAGTCATTATAATCGGGTAATTTTGTTTCTGTTATTTTATCTAATCCTCTAAAAAATATACAACAAGTATTACTATAATCAATATTATATTTATTTTCTATACTGTTAATTATATTTTTAATTTCGTTATTAGGTGAAAAATACTTTTTAACTAGTGAATTAGTAATATTATAATCAAAATTATGATAGTTAGATGCTTGGAAATTCCAAAATGCACCTTTAAAATTATTAAAAATAATTTTTTTATCGCAATTATATGATATATCTATATTATTATAATTTTCAAAATAATTAAAAGTTATATCTGTATCTTTATCATCTTTATACATTGTAAATGTTTTATTTGAATTTAAAATTTTTGGTAGCTTTTGATATTTATTTATATGCTCTATAAGAAATCCCATTCGAACTGAACAACAAGAAAAAAATGCTGGTCCCTTATTATTATTATAACCATGTGTTATATCAATAAAGTCTTCTTTTAAAGAACCCATTAATAATATTAATATAATATTATATTAATATTATTATTATTATTATATTATATTATATTAATAATAATAATATTAATAATATTAATATAATATTAATTGCAAATGCAATAGAATTTTATTTTTATATAGTAATTCCTGAAATTTTATTAAAAATATTTAAATATCATGATATAAATAATATTTTATTATGGGTTATGATTTTCTTTTGGGTTATTTTAAATTTAATTCAGGTATTTATTCAAAATATATTTATAAACACAATTTAAGACAAGAAAATGATTCAAAAATAAAACAAATTTATGGAAAACATTAATGTTAAATTTTGTAAAAAATATGGTTTTAATAATGTTTAAGAAATAAAAAAAATTTATACACCAATAATTAATACCATACTTCTTTAATATTATCATTATAAAGTGGATTTTGCATTATTGCATGAAATTTTTCTATTTGCTTTAAATATTGGTGTAAATTGTTGGTATTTCCTCGAAATAGTGCTATCCATAATGAAACATTTGAAGAATTACAATAAACATATTTACATTTTGACATAATATAAACAATTGCTAAAAAAAACTGTGAATATTTATAATTATCTTCTTTTGATGATTTATGTTCTACAAGTGATTTTTGTTTTGGTAAATTTCTTGTTTCTTCATTAAAAATTATGTTATTTATAAATTTTTTTTTAAAATATTCTAAAAATTCACTTTCATCTGATTGCAAAATAAATTTGAAATTTTTTAGATGTTTTGTTTCATTGTTTATTTTATTATAAAACTCATCATATGAAGGAATAATAGTTTCAGTCATTTTATCTAATCCTCTATAAAAAATACAACATGAATTTTCATAATCTAAATTATATTTAGATTCTATGTTATTTATTATTTTAGTAATATGGTCACTAGGTTGAAAAAAAACTTTAATATAATTATTTATTATATCATAATTTAAATTTTTATATGGCATTATAGATATTCCAGATTCTAATTTTTCATTTAAAATTTTTATATTATCTAAATTATTATTTTCTTTAAAATAATCATAAAAATTATTATTATTGTTTACTCTATATAATTTGAATGTTTTACTAGTATTAATATTAATATAACTATTTTTATAATTAATATTATTAGTTTTTAGATAATTAATTGTTTCAATTATATCAATAAGACAAACAGTACATATTGAAAAAAATCCCGCATCGTGTAATATTTCACAAACAACATTGTCATTTATAAAAACATTACTGTTATGATTAGTTTTATATGATAAATTCATTTTATACTTTTTAATATTAAATAGTTTTTAATATAAAATGATTTTTTTATATTAAATGATATTTAGTATCTCCAAATCAAGTGTTTTCCAGTATGCCAAGTGATATTACTTGATTTACATATAAAATTTTTATTATTTGTATGTGTGAAAAAATATTGTAAATTTGTAAAATTAATATTATAAAAATATAATATAAAAGAGATTGCACAATCTTCTATAAGATATGGATAACTATTTGTAAATTCATCAAAATGAAAAATGTTATAATTTATTTTTTCCATATGATTAATTAAAATATTACATGAATAATTAGACAAATAAAAGATTGTACCCCCTGCTCCATATATATTAGGTCTTTTAGCTATATCCTTTAAATAATCTAATGTTATATTTTTTAAATTATGCATTGGATTTGATAAATCTTCTGGATGTAAATAATAATAATTATACATAAATAAATCATTTATACAATTTTTTAGTTTATTTTTATCATTTGCAATATAATCATTAGTATTACCAACTGCTTGTCCTTCATAATCATTTTTTCCTTTATTTAAATATTTTACTAAGAAATCTTCATTAAAATTAACATCATCGCCACAACATAATATTCCTTGATTAAAATTAAAAATATTTTTAATATATTTTATAGCAAGTATGCGTTTTTTTAAAAGGTGTAAATATGAATCTTCACACTTTACATTTAAAATATTATTAGAAGCATCAAAAATATATTCTTCATTTAAAAAAAAATTTCCAATTACTTTAATTAATAACCAATTATTAATATTAGATTTAAAATTATTATTAATACATCGTGTGTTGATATATTTTTGACATGATAATACCATTATAATACCTTCATAGTTCATAATAATACAATACAATATATAATATTTAAATATTTAAATATTTAAATATTTATTGATAAATAATACTATATAATCATATGAAAATTTTTTTTAATGGTTGGTTCGGTGGATTTTTTGAAAAAACTAATCCGGGTATACATATAGATTTTTTTTTAAATTTATTTGAAAATGTATATGGAGAAAAATGCGAAAAAGGTAATAATATTGAAAGTGAAATATTGTGTGAATTTGATATGTTAATTAATTCTTCAAGTTTTGTTAAATCTAAAGTGTGGAAACATACTTATTTATTTTCTGGAGAATGTAAAATAAAATCCAATGTGGAAGAATATAGTTGTGTTTTATGGGGTGAACGAAATAATAAAAATATTGTAAATCTTCCTCTTTTTATACCTTATATTTATACAAATAGTTTTTTGAATAATTTACAAGTAATAAATCAAATAAATACTATACCAAATAATGATATTTTAGTAATAATTTCAAATCCAGGTGGCTCTGTTAGAAATAAATTTCTTGAAAAATTAGATAAAAATTTTAAAGTTTGTTATGGCGGAAGGTATAAAAATAATATTGGTGGTTTAATTGGACCCCAATATAACTCTAAAGAATTCATTAATATAGTTTCACAATTTAAATTTATTATTAGTATGGAAAATTCTCGTGAAGATACTTATATTACAGAAAAAGTTATCCATGGTTTACTTGCAAAAACTATACCAGTTTATTGGGGTTCTGAAAGATTATATGATTATTTTAATGAAGAACGTATTATTTATTTACAAGATGAAAATAATATTGATAATATTATTGAAAAAATGTTAGAAATTAAAAATGATAATAATAAATATTTATCTATTGTTAATTCAAATATATTTTCAAATAAAGATAATAAATTAGAAAGATCGTTGGATAAAATAGTAAATGATATCAAATGTTTACTATCATATAATAAATG
>Ga0181392_1000523_pt1 | contig 14599 bp, 17 predicted proteins | sample 15SPOviralmetaG_FD_130083 | JGI IMG/M metagenome (GOLD analysis project Ga0181392, IMG submission 130083) | Marine viral communities from the oligotrophic San Pedro Time Series (SPOT) site, San Pedro Channel, CA, USA - 15 SPOT_SRF_2010-09-15 | ecosystem: Environmental > Aquatic > Marine > Strait... | reverse complement strand
TTTGTAATGAATGGCTCCCAAGCATTTGAGATTTTGGTACACTTTGCGGTACTGTACGTATATCTACTTGATTACTATATGTTTGCTCGGCAGAAGTTGATAAAAGATCCATTGTATCAGTAAAATACATTTTACCAGACTGTTTGGTTCTCGAGGTTTCGGTTAATTCTACAGGTGATGCACCTTGGTTAAATGTCACAAAGTTTTCCCCATATTTAGATCCAATAAAATGTGCGATTGTACCTCCGAGGGAATGCCCCGATATATCTACATTTGTGTATTTTTCAGAAGCACTCTTATATAAATTTTCTGCTCTTTCAAATCTACTACCTGGAATCGCAGTACCAGACTCTCTTTGGATTCCAAAAGCGATCAAAGCATCGGCAGTTAAATCATATCCCGATGATGGATCTGTCCCCCGGTAAGCGATGATAGCACTATTATCAGGTCTAACGATGGTTACAGCGATATCATTAGATAACTCTGGATCTAAATTATATCCTTCTAAATAATTATTGAGTAATTCGGTAGTTTGTTCTACATTTTGATCATTATAGTAATGGTTATATGCTAATTCGCTAGCAACTGAATATTCAAAATCAGATTGATCCATTTTTATTATATTATTATGTAAATATTTTAAAAATAAAAACTTTGCGTAATAATATATATTATGTCGTCATCACCGCCGATTATTGTCGACTCAAATGGATACTCATACAACTGGATTGATGGAGGTTTTGTGCTTACACTTGTAGGTCTAGTAGGTGCTGGTTCAGCATACTGCCTAACATACTTTCTCAAATCCAGATGTACACGCATCAAATGTGGGTGTATTGAATGTTTAAGAGAACCCATAGCAGAAGACCACTTAAATGAAGTTCAAATAGATGTTCCGCATGCACCACCACCAAATCAATTAGATTAGATTTCAATTATATTTATATAACTCATAGGAGTTGTTGGATGACCCACAATAGTTGATGTTGTTGAATTCATATTTACATCAAATGTAATAACATCTCCTATATTACAATCTATAATATTAGATAGGACATTAAATGTCATAGAGACAGTCGTTGTTCCAACGATTCTAGCATCAAAACATGCTAAAATAATTGAACCAACAATAACATTATTTTTTTTAATATTTAATTGTGGATTATACGCACTAGTAAGCATTCTAAAACTTAACTCTATTTTATAAAATCCTTTCTTTCTTATAATAAACCCTCCATTATTATTATAAAGAGAGGCATTTTGATTTGTAACTACAAACACACCAGTTTGGTAACCAGATAAAACTCCTCCTGTTCCTATATCAAATGGTGTAGTTTGATTACTACTATTCCCTATACTTTGTGTCAATTGGATACTACTAAATTGTTTTGCGACACTATCAGTTGTTACACTTTCTTTAAAAGGTAATCCCATTATTATATAATACATAATATTATATTTCTTGAAGAAAAACATTTTGATTAAGCACATATGCTGTATCGCTGCTAATTCTTACATCAATCCTTACGTTATCTCCACTGTTAATATTAAATATAGGAGATAAAAACATAAAAGATTCTAACAAAACATTATCTACATTACTGTTTTCCGTTACTTGTATAGCAATTTCTGCGATGGTAATTTCATTTTTTTTAACAAAAAATAAAAGTGCTTTTGACTGAGAAACAAAACATAATCCAGAAAATCTCAATTGATAATTCCCACTTTTATTTATAGTTATTATTCCATTTGAATAATTCATGGAACTTGTTTTATTTACATTACTAAATATACCAGCATCTGTTTCAAGGTCATCATCATAAGTATCTACACCCATTGTAAAATTAAGAATAGTAGGACTTGATGTTCTTAAAAAAATAGCACCCAAAGAAAATAAATTTATATATTCTTTTGTATCATCTTCTTCATCGTATGTTTCAGTTTGATATGGTTTAGACATTATTATATATAATAGAATATAATAATTTCTTTTCTTATGCGATTCTAACAACATTATATTTTGTTGCTGCTATTGTTTGAACCGCGGGACTTGTCACAACATTTACATTTGCTCTAAACTGAATTGTTTTTGTTGTTCCAACAGGGACAACGACTGTATCAGTTACATAACTTGATGTAAAACCCCCGGACACAACGACTGTAAAGTTTTCTGCTATATTGCTTGTTCCGTCGTGTAAAATAGCAGTTGTTCCATAACCTGTGAATCCATCTGTTGTAAATGAACCATAAACAATATACACACCTGGATTTAGTGTGTGTGACCCTAATGAGACGTGGAATGGAGCAACATTATACTTTGGCAAAGCTATACCCGTTGCTATTGCAATTGAGTTATTATAACCAATTTCATTTGTTAAGGTTGGTATAACAGTTGTTTTATAAGTAGGTGCGGTAATAATACCAGTAACAGTTCCACCAGTAAGTGGTAAAAACTGACCCACACCAGCAACATAACCTGCCCCGACTTGTTCTATATTTAATGTAGCTGCATCTATATTATAACTACCTGTTGATTCTGATAATGCTACATCCGTTTCAATATATTCAGTCGCATTTAGTGTTCTAATAATTGTTACAGAAATTGTTGCTCGTTCCTTTCTTCCGCTACCATTATCTACATTAAATAAAATATCCCTTGATTTATCTGTATGTAACAAAGTATTACTTGAATTATAAAATTTTAATGACCCTTCATATAATCTTAAAGAAGATGTATCATTACCGGTATTATTAATAGTAACATTTAGATTAATTCTATATGTCGCTGTTCTTTGAACTACATATTTTGAATTAGTGCTATCCCAACCACTTGTTCCTAAATTAACATGCGGAGTTGCCCAATTAATAATTTTTACAGAACCCGTTGCTGATGCTACCGCCTGTGATGCTGTTTTTATTACAGATGTGACTATTTGTGGGGTAGTAACAAACCATTCAGGAAGAGAACCTGAACCTAAACTCATCAAGAAATTACCCGCTGTTCCAAAGGCAGGAGTAGAACCTAAACCAATAGCACCATCATTATTGATTGTTAATTTTTGTGTCATAGCACCATTATCTATCTTGGTTTTAACTACAAACTGACCGCCATTAGTTCCATCTTGACTTCCATCTAATTCAACAATCTGTGTTCCATTCGCAAGTTGATACTGTATATCACCCACACGTAATTTTAAATTACCCTCAACATCTAATGCTTCTGTTGGCACACCAACATTTATACCTACATCGGTTTCAGCACTACCATCATCTTTTAATACTAAACCTGGCGTTGATGCATTTAAAGAGTGTGCTTTCAAGTTTAAATTATAAACACTTGTGTTAGAATCATGTTGGGATAATATTAAACCAAGTGTTTCGGGATTAACACTTGTAATCATAGTATGAGTATTAACAGTCCCAACTGTGGTCTCGGTGGCGAGTAATCCACTACCACCAACATTATTAGAATCAACTCTTTTCATTAATTCATTATCATCTAATGTAGAGAAGTTCATACCACCTAAATCATTTATAGTAGAAGCAGAACCCGAACCTCCACCAGCACCACCGTAATCGTCATTTTCATAAGGTAATCCCATTATTGTTTATATATATAGTAATATATTTTTTTTTATTTTAACTAAAGAAACCAGTTTCTTTAAAACTTCTTCTTTTATGATTCTTGTGGTAGAGGGGTTGTAGGGGTGAAACACCTACTTTACTTTAAATTCCCGAGGACATTTACTTGATTCACATCATAAAATCCAGCAATAGGCATTATAGATCTATCCATAGGTAGATCTTTTAATGTTGCTAAACCCATCGGTTGTTTACGAGCATATCCAGTTGATGTTTGCATACCACCTGTTAATGAACTATCTACTCTTCCAAATCTTACGCTTTCGGGATTACCCTTAGCAGGTAAAACTCTTTTTGTTGGATCACGTGCAGTAATATCATTTAAAATATCTGGTACTTTACTTATTGGTTTAAAAATTGTTGGATTAGGATTTCTAATATTATTGTTTGATATATTATCAAATTGCGACATAGCGGGCACCATTGATGATGCGCTTCTAGTGTTTACAGCATTATTGTTATGTAGACCAAATGCGTCAATCATTGTTATAATATACCATATAATAATATTTTATTTTTAATTAATTATAGTCCATTAAATAATTACTTTAATTATTTTCATTTATATAATTCGTACAATCACTGAATTAGCTCGAGCGCGCGCGAATTTCCAATGCGAAGCTCTGATGTCACTTCCGCGAAGATATCAACGTGTGTCGCGCCAGTCATATTACCAGTTTCTAGAGAACCAAGCATCGATGAGCTACGGCAATCTAGGCCAGAAGCCATGCGTGTAGTAGCATCGTCAAGGCAGAAGCGGTAGCACTGGACAAAGTAGGAATCTTTGTACTGGTCAAGCGACATAACTGGTTTCGAGTGATATTTTGGAACCGCACCCTGCGACATGGCAAGTGCTTCGCAAACATTCATTTTGTAAGCAGGAACGGTAGCACCATTGACCTGTAGATTGTATGTAACGGTACCCGTGGTTAGTTCCTGGAAACGGAAATACTGCGAAATGTATTTTTCCGAGTTAGTACCAAGTAGAGCAGAACCACCTAAATCATAGGTTGGAACACCAACATCCTGTGTAATGGCACCCGCAGTACTAGTATCCGCAGCACCAGCGACGGATGTGAAAGCACCTTTGATTTTGTGACCATTAATTACATGGGGCGCTTTGGTATCGCCATATGTCGCCGCACGATAAGTGATCCATAGACGATCCCACGATGCCGAGTTAATATTGAAGCGAGAAACATTTGTGTGCGAAGCAGTTGTGGTAAAGTAATTTTTGAATGGTAACGATAAGTATCCTACCGACGCAATACGCTGTTCAATTACCGAGTCGAGCGCAGACGATGCCATACCGATAACTTCAACTTGTAGAGATAAGTTGCTTAGAGCGTAAATAGCAGCAGTAGAACCTGCTTTGTCAAATGTACCAGTAGCACCAGTACCAGCACCAGTTTCATCACCAACAGGTAGTAGAACACCTTCAGCGACAGGGCAAACAGCATTATCAGCAAGGGTAATTTCTAGAGTAATTTGGGGTAATACATTAAACCGATTTATCTAAATAGATAAACCCTCTATGCTTCCCTGCCTTCAATTTTCAATCCAGCAAATCACATAGAGCATCACTCACCAAAAAGGTTTATGATGGATAGACTGAACATTAAGCATTCATACTTTCTAAAAGAAAGGTTAGAACACCGACAAGTGACCCAGTCGTTAGCGACCACTTATATAGGTTTCCCTATACAGCAACCGACGGTCTTGTCCGCTTTCACGAATTTTGACCGTTTTCACTCGTCTTGCCTGTTAGGTTCAAAAGAACCATAGGTGAGGACTGTCATCCCCTTACCACGCATTACCACTTACCATAAAGGCAGACCGATAATACGCCGACTAGATGCTACCAAGGTGGTGTGTTAATTCACACGCTCCAACGGATGCTCACGCACCCACCTGCACCTGTTCTGGACTATTTTCCCCTTAATTTAATCCAGTGTCTAGAATGTATGGTTCGACTGTTCCTAGGAAACCTTCCCAATCAGAAATACAGAACTGTTTAGCAACACCGCTGTATGCTTCTTGACCACCATGAGCGATCGCCGAACCATCAAAATACGATTTAGCACGAGGGATCTCGGGGTGACCTAGTAGTGGATCGCAGGTAGAACCGCAAAGAGCAGCTTTCGCGTGTTTTAGCACATTGTATCCTTGGTAGTTATTCTGAATTAGAACACCACCAGCATATACCGCAACACGTTCAATTAGCGACGAAATGTCATTTGGTAGACGAGCACCAGTAGTAGATGTACTCGCGTTAAATAAAAAACGAATATTTCTGAAATTTACTAGCGAATTGCTTGGTAGTTCAAAACGGATAATCTTGCCAGCCGAAGCATTGTCCGAACTTTGTGGGAAGACCTTGAATGATGAAGTAGAAACGCCAGTTAGGCGCTGCATGAAAAACGATACACTTGGAGGTAATGACGCCATTACTTTTTAATTATATTAATTAAATATATTTTTTTTTTATATTTAATTAAATTAATTGTTTTAATTCTTTTAATTTAATTCTTTATGGGATTTTAAAAATCCAAAAAAAACTTATAAAATCCCATCATATGGATTTAGAGGATCACGTCCCATTCCTTGCCAGGTCAAAGCACCAGGACCTTTACGGGGAATTGGTAGAGGTGCTGGTGCTGGTGAGTCAAGCATATGTGGGTCAAATTTCTTAATTATATCAACTTTTAGGACACACGAAAAACTTAAATTACCAAGAGTTGTTTGTGTATTTTTTTCGAATGTTCCATCAGCGTTACGAAGACCAGCGGCAGTATTAATACCATTTTGAGCATATGTTCTACCGAGTTTTCGCCCACGATGGTCGGTTAAAGATAATCTCAATGATGCTAATTTACGTTGCTGTAAATTCATAAAATATTCAGTTCCAGTATTTGCTGTGTAACTGATAAATTCTACATCTCTGAATAATTTCGCAAGTACATTACTATTTAATACATCTACACCAGCTTCATTAGGCGATAATATATTCATTTCTAAACCATTCTGATTATTTTCACAACGTAAATATACAAATGGATCTGACATACGTTGCATCGGGAAATATCCTTGAATACGAATAGTACTTGTTGTCGGAAATGTAACTTTAAACGATTGTTGAGTGAATGATGAACCGACAACACGTTCGGAGCCTAAAATTAAATACGAATCATTTGAGACTCTGGTCTGAATATTAAATTCAGTTAATCCGTGTACAGCGCCGTTAGTTGTGAGTGTAATATCTAATAATCTATTGCTTGTGGAATTTAGTGTTCCGGTTGGTAATACTGTTGTTTTGCTAATACTTGTTACACCACTTAGACTTAACGATGTAATGTATGTGACTAAACTATCAGCAAAAGCATTCGCTAAATCTCCAAGTTTTTCATAATTTTTACTTTCAAATGTTAATACTCCTGAATCTACGAAACTTCCAGTACCTACTTTTGATATAACATGGTACTGATTATTATTATTATCTACCATATATAAATTATTAAACATTGTGAAATTTACTAATGATATTCTAATAATTTCACCATCACGAGCTTCAATCGCCTGACCTTCCAGATGAATATTTAGCGAATCACCTTTATCACTAGAATGTTTTTCATTAATACGATCAGTGTCTACGAATATATTGAATGAATTTACAATATCACTTTTGTGATAAGAACTTTTGTGTAAAGAACCCATACTTATTAAAACTAACTTATATTTTAATTTTATTTAAAATTCGTTAATAATTTTTCTGTTTTTTCTCTTTCTTTTTTATTGATTTCTTCTGCTTCTTCAACTGATAATACACTTCCCCCCACATACTCACCACCCTCTGCTTTATATTTTGAAGGTTTCTCTAGCACGGATTTTTTAATCTCTTCTAATTCTTCCGAAGATTTATTTTTACACATATCGTACACCATTTCTGCGTAAAAAGTACTTACCTCAGGCCAAAGTCTTGCCATCTCCTTTAACGCAACCTCCTTATCGGCTAACTCATCTTCGCTATAATTAAAATGATTTGGGTGCTGTTTTCTCTGGGTATCAGGAACTGCTAACGCCATTTGTTATTATAATATATTTATATTTTTTTTTTATTAATTTAAACTTAACATATCTACGCCCGCCTCAGTGTAAGATTGTTCAATGAGATTTAACTCTTCAGCATTATCACGATACATTACATTTAATTTTGATAAGATATCGCCATCTTTATAATGAATATAATCTTTAATATCTAAGGCGGATTTAAATTCATTAAGGTCGCCTAATTTACTTAATGTGTTATTCATACGTGTTGTTAAATTACCAACGTGATGATTAGTAGCATTTTTACTTTCAAATTTAGTAGGTCGTACAGGTAGATCTAAATGGTTCATCTCTAAATTAGATCTTCCATGCTGTTTTCTGAAATGATTTAGTGCTTCTTGGTACGAGCCACCAGTGAGTACTGCGTAGTTAGCAAGATCGTTACTGGCAAAGCGTGAGTGTTTAAATTTACTTTTTGTTGTTTTAGGAACACGAATTCCGGTAAATGGGTGTTTCTCTAAATGTACTGTATGAACAAAATCCGCTTTCCCAAGTCCAACTGGTTGAAACTCTGGATATGTTTCTCTTGTTGATTGGTCGCTTAATACACCAAATCTAGGCATCTTTATTATTATTATCAATATTATTATTTTCATTTAATTCTTCGGGGATAATAAATGTATCAAAACGTTGTCTGAAACAACTTGCGTGCTCTTTCTTCTTATGTAGATCGATAAATAAAAACTCATGATTCTTCCCATCACCAATTGCTTTCTCGTACACTTTCATGAATGTTTCTTCATCTACTTCACCGCCAACAGATTCGGCAATATCTTTTAATTCTTTGCTATCTTTTGATTTAAACAAAATAATATTAGTCGCCTGATTCTTAATAGTAGGTGTAAGCCCGCCAGTTTTACATTTAAACGATTGAATAGCGAAGAATAATGATATACCGATCGACCCCCCTTCGGGCATTTGACCAACGTGTCTACTATACGTAGCGAGGGCATTTAGCTTTCTCGGTTTACTATAAATCATACTACCCAGGGCATCATCGAAAAAACAGGCAATACGTGGTTTACGACCATTCCAGCGGTGGGTTGGTGGTTCAAATTGGTCTTCACCATAAAATTGTAATAATTCATCATCTTGAACTACAACACCCTTTTTTAGATCACTCATTAATTTCTTATATCTTTCCATCTCATTCTGGTATCGTACTAGGTCCTCGGCTTCATCAATGACAATCTGTTTAATCTGATCTATAGCACTTAAATCATCTACATCTTCAAACGCATGTTCAACGTTAAGTCTATCCATCAACTCTTTATTACTGGATATCGTAGGACTCACTACAATAGTATAATCAAATTTCATTTTCTCAATAAGATTTACAATCGCAACCGACTTACCGGATGCTCTTTTACCTATACAAACTGTTACTGTGTGCATCTTTGGAAGATATGGATCAGTTTCATATAAACCACTCTCTTTCGAGGGTGGTATGATCTGTAAACTTTTTTTAGTTACCTTTTTCATTATTACTATAATATATTTTTTTTATTTTAATAATATTTATGTGGGTTATTGAACATGCTATCGTATAACTGATCTACTACTTTCTCACGTTGAGTCTTTACTGGTGGCGGTGGTGGTGGTGGTGGTAATGGTTCTGGGGCAACTGGTGCTATAACTGCTTCTTTTTTTTTACGAGATGCTCTCTTAACAAATATAACGTTTTGTTTATCTTCAAACGTCTCGTCATCGCTACTGGACTGTTCTACAATCACAACTGGTTTCTTTTTTGATTTTTTCTTTACTACTTTCACTACTGGTTCTTCTTCTTCTTCCTCAGCAACACTACCAAATTTCATAGCATTTTCATAAGGTACCTCAGCACCTGCGACTGTTTCAGGTTCAGGTGTAGATTCTGGTGGTGGGTCTGGTGGTGCTTCACTTCCAAGTAATTCTTTGGCAGCAGCAACTCTTTTAACTTTTGCCTTAGCACTACGAATAGCATTAGCTTTCTCACGAGCAGCGGCCAATTTTTCAAGGCGCTCCGGTGTCATTTCACCTACTGATACTCCCTTTGGCATTTTGGTTTATTATATATAAAAGAAAATAATTTTGTTTTTAAAACATCGCTATTTTCTATTTAATTTTTCCGCCAAATCTTTATCGTGGTTTAAAGTACGACGTCCCTCAACCTTATTTAAAAACGAATACACACGGGCAGAACTCCACTGCTCTTTACTCATTTTTTTACTCATAGGTGCCTTAACATTTTTTTCACCAGTTTTTAATCGGACACTTTGTGGATTACTCTTATACGCACCCTCACCTCTTTTATACACCTCATTAATAATACTCATAGGTACCTTGGAAATCTTACTTAACTCCTGCTTACTATGTGGTTCATCTTTATCAAATCCGTGGCGCTTGTTATACTCTTCCTTATTCGTCATTTTATTATAAATAAAATATTTTTTAATTAATAAATATGCCTCGTAGATCTAATCATGAACTGGAAATCCACCGGGAAGGACAGGTAAGACCACCTGCTGGTATAACACTTACAAAAGATTATATAAAAGATATGGTCTTCGCTCTAATTAAAATAAAACCTGAAGAAAATATTATTATCTGTAATATATGCCTTCAAGAAATTACTTGTCATAAATGTTACGCTTTAACAACTTGTGGTCATGGTTTTCATAGGGATTGTATAATAAACGGAGAAATATGCCCTGTTTGTTCGGTTTAAAAAGTGTTCCCCGTGCCCTGCCCCTTTTTGGTGTTTTGACTCCGTTCTATAAAATGAAAATTAATTTTTTTTTTTTTTTGAAAAATATTTTTTATTTTTTAAATATATAGATTATAAAAAGTAAAGGGGGGACAGGGGAACAAGGGAACATATAACTAGATAAATAAATAAATAAATAAATAAATATAAATATAATAAATATAGTATAAAGTTAGTAAGTAAATAAATAGAAAAGAAAAAATAAAATTTGTTCCCTAGTCGGTTTATTCCCCCCGTTAAAATATATAAAAATAGGAACAAAGGGGACAAATTACTTAAAATAATTTTCAATATCTTCCTCTTCTACATTCTCCTCTATCTCCCGGCGACCATTAAAACGTTTATTATCAGTATGTAACCCACCATTAACAATAGCACAATTTAAAAATACATATCTAGATGTTTTATTAGTTCTACTATAATTTTTACAACAATCTTTAATATGCTTACCGTCACAACTTTTACAAACATTAATTTTTTCACGAATAATATTATTCTTTTGTAAATGTGCGAAATCATTTTCATCTAATTTTTTAGGTTCTCCGGATTTATTTAAAGCAAATTTCCAGTAATTACTCCAATTCTTTTTCATCTCTACTAATGAAACCATACTACCCTCTTTATATACAATTTGAGTATATAAATCCTTATTTGGTGTATTGTACCAACTTAAAAAGTCATTCGCATCTTCATCAATATCCATACACCAATCCTCTACCTGTTCCCCTTTCACAAATCCAGATTTAATCATATCAAAATAATATTTAATAAATAACGGAATTAATCTTGGAGTAAGTGAAACTAATGTATTTTTAATATTTGAATTTCTGTTAACAACATAATCATATTTAAAATATGTAAAACGATTAGATATACCACCAGACGTATCTTTATATCCTAATTTATGATTACTATTCATAGCAATCGGTGTAGTCCAATTTTCGCTATATTGCTCTAATCCCTTACCCTCAATAGCACTTTTCTCACCACGTGCCATTTTTTTAATTATATCACTGGTAAAAGCATTATGTATTTCTTCTGCCTCGCCAAAAAATAATAATTCTTTATCATTTGCTCCACCCAAATTAAATCTCGCATCCTTTGAACCACGAGTAATACTTTCTTCCATACTATCAGCAATAACATTCTCTAAAATAGTACTCTTACCTGTACCACTAATTCCTAAATTAACAATAATCTGCCCCCAGTCATCAAAAGTATTAATAGGGTAATATAATCTTCCAAGTAAAGCACAATAACATTTAATAGTTTCGTCAGTCCATTTTTGACATTTAAATATATGTAACATCTCCTTCGGTAATTCTGTTAATGGAGTAAAATCTTCATCAAAATATTTTCTAACTAACATATTATCCGGAATATCTTCACCAGTTAAAAACGCTTGGTTGTGTAAATCAAACACCCCATTCTTATATCCAATATATCTCATATCTTTTTTGAGAACCGGAAATAATTTGTGTGGTTTTTGATGCTTTAAAAAAGCGTGTAGTGCTTTATCTATTCTTTCAGTATTCTTATTAACACTTCCATAATGTATAAAACCCTTATTAAAACAAGATTCAGCAAAAGCATTAATTAGATCATTTTCTTCTTTATACTGCAATTTCGCAGTATACATTTGTTCTTGAATCTGTAATATAAATTTACTCTTATACAATCTAACATATTTATTCTCACTCGCCCAATTCACAAATTCACAAAACACAATATTAATAATATCTTCTTTATCTTCACTACCAGAACTGCGTGAAGACGTCCCGTCCTCACACTCCTTTCTAAAAAATGTTTCAGGTACCTCTGCCCAAGGTTTAATTACCCACTTTGTAATAATCTCTGTATTTTGCTGAACGTGTTCTGTAAGTAATTGGATTTGATCTTGCGTTATTTCTTTGACATGAATACCATCAAAAACAATTGTACTATACTCAATATCATTAATATTAAAATATTCAATCGCACTTTGGATACATAAATACTCATAGTAATATATAATATGTGATAGCGCTGTTCCATCAAAGTTATATTCTGTATTTTTAATCTTATAAATACCTTTGTTTTTAATTACAATTTCTTCCCGTAACTTTTTGAAAACATAAACTTCTTCTTTGGTTAGACCTTCTAAATTAGTTTGACTAAATAAAAAAGTATTTAGTTTAACCTTATCCCCAATTTTATCTTTTATCTCAAGCAATTTTTCAACGATACTATAAAATTGCTCGAGCTCGTATTTATGTACCAGCGATTTTAAAATATTTAAAGCACAACTCTTCATATCTAAATCAACATAATCTTCACTACATAAATAACTACGTGAATTATTACTTAAATATTGAATACTATCACCCTTAGCGCAAATTCTTTTATTATATTTATACTCAACTATGTTAAATCCCATCTTCTTAATTTTCTTAATCATATTAGTAATACACACGCGCTCCTGTAAAGTTATATCTGCTTCATTCTGTAATTTAATTAATTTCTCAATTTCAGGGGTTTCGTGAATTACAATAGCAGACGACATATTATATTTATTAATATTATATTTTTTATTTCTTTAAACGAATTATTTTTTATATACGTTTAATTATTTAAAGATATAAACCATATAATATTAATAAATACAATATGAATCATACTATCACCCATTACATTAACGATTTAAAAGAAGGCGAGACCGATATCACCATTGATGGAGTAAATTATTTTATTACAAAAAAATATATTTCAAAAACTTCACAAACTCATTGTTGGGATTGTAAGAGTCCTATGGTTCCCAATTGGGATATTTGTCGCGGATGCGATGCCCCACTCTCTACTAAAATTTACCACGAAAATAATGATAACTTCTCTAAATTTAGAATGAAGCAAACCCTAGCTTTAAATAAAATACTTCAAGAATATGCGGAATATCTCGTTTAAATTACTTAAAGATAAACCTAATAAATTATTAATTACAAATGACAACTATTAAAAATATAAAATCTGTTAAAAACACCAGCGACGAACGTACTGAATTTATTAATCGTATCGCTGATAAATCTGCGCCAACAATTAAACAATACCTGTCACAATATGATAAAATTTATACACTAGTAAAAAAAGATTTAGTAAAAGCAAATAAAGAAGAAATTATTACAGCAGTAGAAGATACTGAAAATGTTAGAACACTAAATGCCCGTAAAAACGTATATAATGTTCTTGTATTATTTTTTAATAATATTGATAAAGATAGATATGAAACATTTGTTGAGAAACGGGAGAATTTACGTGCTGAAATAGCGGAAGAAGTAAAAACGAAAAATAATGAAAAAAATGAGTCATTACCATCCTATGATAAATTAAAGGAACATTTAGAGAAAAGTGAGGGTTCTTGTTATATTATTAATTATCTACTAATGAATTATTATGTAAGAAATTTAGATTTAGATTTAACAATTACACGTGATCAAGATATGATTAATTCAAAAGAAGGTAATTGGTTAATTGTTAGTAAAACAGATATCACATACCACCGCAACAAATTTAAAACTGTTAAATCAAAGGGTGCGATTACAATTGTTATTAAGAACAGAACTTTTAGAAAGCACGTTGTAGATTATCTAGGTAAAGAAGGCGAAATAGATTTAATTGCCGGTGGAAAATTAGATCATTTTATTAGAAAGTGTACTTATGAATCGTTGGGAGAAACAGACTACTTAAAGACCATTGTAAAGCATTATATGGAATCTAATAATGTTGTTGCTCTAAACGACATACCAAAGTATCGTGGTAGCAGTATTGATTTAGTAATGAAGAACTACAATCCGCTATATAAAAAGAATAAAGAAATAATGATTGTAAGTGACGAAGAGTAATCTCTCCCTCCCTCTCCTCCCCCGCCCGTTTATTCCTCGTCACTATCTTCAATATCACTATCATCCCAGTAGTTCATTAAGACAACCATTTTTGACATTAATTTCCAATTGTAATAAGTCATATCTGTCATATATGACTTATTTGAATATGGTTTAAGTTTCGGTAGCATCCTGGTTGGAATACAATAACCATTATTGTACCAAGATGGTTCGTCATATATATACATAG
>Ga0181392_1000522_pt1 | contig 14630 bp, 20 predicted proteins | sample 15SPOviralmetaG_FD_130083 | JGI IMG/M metagenome (GOLD analysis project Ga0181392, IMG submission 130083) | Marine viral communities from the oligotrophic San Pedro Time Series (SPOT) site, San Pedro Channel, CA, USA - 15 SPOT_SRF_2010-09-15 | ecosystem: Environmental > Aquatic > Marine > Strait... | reverse complement strand
TGTGTCCGGTAGTCCAATACGCTACACCGTCGGGAGTGCAGTGGATGTCCACAGGCTTTGAGCAGATGCAACAAATGGTCGGTTCGCTCATTCGGATTCCTCCTTCTTGAGCGGGGTGATGACAGACCAGCCTTCTCTGATGAGACGCACACATTTCGGACAGATTTGAGAGGTTTTACCGTGAATGTAGTTGGTGCATCGGACATACCTTCGGCGGATGGCGTCTTTGTTGAACGCACTTACGCGACCTGCGGGTTGTTCGTCAAATATGGTTGAAGCGGAGAGGTATCGGATTTGTGGGTGCGATTCTTCCGTCCAATCGGCGGGCGGCGTGAGGTATTGTAGGCCGAGGGAGCAGGGGGAATACACCACCTTCTCAATTTTGCTGATGCGTGAACCGTCCCAATCGGTGGCATCCATTTCTTGCCAATCGTCCGTGTGCATGTCTCCGTATTGTTCACGGACGGCCTTCGCCGTCTTGAGCGTGGGGTCGGTCGTAAGGTAGGTGCGAGTCACCGTTTCCTTGATGGACACACGGAAGAACACCGAGCCTTCGGGGTCGGGTTCTTTTTCGCCGTATTGGTTGATTGATTTTTCCCAAATTGCATCTGTCATTTTCTTTTCCTCCTAAAGTATCTGTGTCGTTCGTCATGTCGGGCATCCGTCGTGGGAGGCCGTCATTCATGGTGAACCTTGACCGTGCTTAGGCTACCAACCTCGCTGAGATGTTGTCCCAAGCCTTGGCCTTGAGTCGTGCGCCTGTTCCAAGAATGGATGACTCCACACGCTTGGCGTTGACTGTGCCGCTTGCGTTGTGAACCCAAGCATGGTCAATGAATTCTGTGACCACATTGAATGATTGCCAAGCGGTGTCTCTCATCGCTGAGGTGTTGTTGGTGCTGGCCTTCTCCAACTCCTTGAGGTGATTGAAGGTGTTGAGGCCACGAGTCTTGAGACCCCATTCGTTGTCAGCATCCACCAACTTCTCGTCGGTCGTGAGTCCGAGAGCGTCAATGTAGTAGGTGGCTTTGTCGGCCTCCGTCATCTCAACGCTCATCAACTCGGATGCTTGGTTGGCGAAGTTTTGGTTGAGGATGTCAACAATGCCGATGGCCTTCTCAAATTGTTTGATGCGTTCATTCATCTTGGAAGAATGCCGAATCGTGAGGTCACGAGGGTTGATACCCGCCTTTACCAATTGCTTACGATGGTATGCGAATTGGTTGGTGCAACCGAACCGGACATTGGCGGGAATACACTTGACCGCACCGGTCCCGTCGTGGGTATTTGTGAGGTAAATGTATTGGTCCAAATCGTCCCACCCGTCAATCCGGTAGGAATCGGGAAGCGTGAAAGAAGCATACAACTTCTCGCCTTGACCGACCATGCCGATGCGGTCCCAAGCGATGTCTTGCTTGTTCACGAGTCGGTCAGCAATGCCGAGAAGGTCGTGGTTTTGCATCGGGTGATAGGTGCGGCCTACTACCCCAAGTGTCACATCGTTGTCCTGTCGGAAAATCCGTTGGAATTTTGAGCGAACCTCACGCCCCTTTGAGGTGTAAAGCGGTTCACGCTCCACCCTAAAGTCCAACCCTGCATTCTTCAACACCTCATCGGTGTTTGCGCCTACGGCCTCTTGGCCCATCAACATATAACTTGCTATCATACTTTTTGTCTCCTTTTGTTTTGTTTGTTTGTTTTGGTTGTCGGCGGTTCTCTCCCGCTTCATATATACATTATTTAACTACTATATAAGCGTTTAATCCCCGACTAAATACTGCCCCACACCTTTACTGAACCCCTCCGTATTCAACACCTTCGGTGTCGTCCATGGTGGGGATAATGAAAGCGTAGCGAACCTCAAGTCTCGTGTTTTCTGAGGATTTCGGCAAATCGTGAAATATTTTCACCCTACTTCTTTTTACGGCAATACTTTGTGATTTTGACGCAAGCCCTCCGAATTGGTGGCGGCTCGGAAAACCGGAGTTTGAAGTCATACGATAACCGTTGGATTTTGCTGTGATGTCCCACAGTTGGTCGTAGGTGAACCACACTGGTTTTTTTGCCACGCTTGAGAAGTATTCCATCGTCTCGCATATTTCCGAAAATCTCTGTTCTATCTTGCGGGTCATGCGCCCACCTCCGTAATGATGGGGTAGGTGTAGGTTTCCACAGGTTCGCCATCAGCATTTGTTTTACGGTGAAGGTATTCGTCTTCCCATACCGCTTCTATGCCGTAGGTGATGAGGGCGAAGGTCGGGGCGGGGGTGTAGGCGTAGCAGGTCACTCTTCTTCACCCCAATTGTTTTCACTGTTGAGCGTTTCATCTCGGTGTTTCATCGGCCACACGGAAACGCCGAAACGGGTGGCACTAAACCACCATTTCGTTGACATTTTGCAGTTTCGGTATTTTGTGAATGGTGAACGGCGAATTGCTTCTTCAACCACGGAAGCGGGCATTCTAAGCCATGTTGTTTCGTCGCCAAGACCCGTGAGAAGGCGAGGCTTTCCACGGTGTTCTTGCTGACGGCGGAGTTTGGCGAAAACCCGCAGGGCGAAGTCGGGGTCGTGAAACGGACCATACCAACCGTTTTCGTCGGGTTCTTCGGTCACAATGTCGCGTCGGGGTCCGAGGTCAATTCTGCTCATTCTTTCACCTCCGAGCATCGGCATCGCGTGAAGTTGTGCGTCCAAGGGTTGAACCATTGGGAACAGGAGTCGGTTTTGCGGTTGCACCGGAGGGTTTGGTAGTGCGCTCGGATTTTCCAAACGGCGGGATTTCCGATGCGGTTACCCTCACGGCGAGCGTTGGTGTCAAGTGGAATCCAAGTCATTCGCTCACCTCCTTTTCAGCCGCCTTGATAATTCTTTTACGGAAATAATCACTTGGGCTTCGGTCAATCAGTCCGTGGTCGTCCAGCCAATCAACGATGCGGAGGTCAAGCATACCGACGCCATCATAACCAATGAGAACACCGGTTCCGCCATAGTCATCGTTGGAGTAGCCGTCAAATTCAAGACAGCCCTCAGCGTAGGCGCGATTCCCACGGGTTTCCACATCGTAAATTTCAAACCCACCACGCATTTTTTCGCGGTTGACCCATGCGGTGATTCGGAGAGTGCCCGTTTCCCATTGGGTCGCACCCCATGAGCCTTCCTTGCGGAAGCGGGATTCTTGGGTGATGTCAAGATTGATACTCATTCAAACATCACCTCGGAAAACATGGCCGTTGGAGAAGTCGTAGTCAAAGCGCAGGGCGGATGTCCACCACCATTCAAAGTCCACGAATCGGAAGAGAGGGTTCGGATTTTTCGCGTCTGCTGACGGAAGCAAACCCCAATCCTCGGCCATCTGTTCTGCGAAGTCTTTGGGGCTGTGCCATTCGCCACAATACGCATCTTGAAACGCTTCGCTCAAGTCGTCGTGGTGGCTCATGTTGTGCGGGTCAAGGTTGAACCATTCATAGAACGGCTCGCCATGTTCCTCAATGCACCGCATCACCTTGATGAGATAGGGGATGTCGGGATGTTCGCCCAAGTTGGGCACGCCGTTGTAGTCGTGGATGGCCCATTCGTCATGGAATGGTCGGGGGCATTTGTTGAAGTTGCCCGCCCTGTCTTGGCGGTCGTGTTCTTCTGCGTAGTCCCACCGTTCCTCCAATTGGTCGGCATCAACCCATGAGCCGTGCAATCGGCCCTCGTTGTAGCATCCCAAACAGGCCACATAGACCTGCGGGGTTTCTTCTTCTCTGTTTTTGTTTTTCATATTTTTTCCTCCTTTGTTGGTTTTTTGCGCCTTCTCCGGCTCTATATACCCATTGTCGCAAGGGGTATATAAGCATTTATTCAGCGACTAACCACCACCTCATTCTTTGCGAGACACCCCCGCCTTCGTGATGTGGTGGACTTTGACGATGCGGTGGCGGCGGTCGCTCGTCCAATCGTGGACTTCGCCCGCTCGCACACACAGGATATGGTCTGAGGTTTCAATGAGATATGCGCCACGCTTCGGAAGGTGTGGCTTGATGGATTTTATGGTTTTTCCTTTGGCCCATCGGGAGCGGCGATATTTTGCGGCCTTCTCTTTATCGGATGAGAGGTAATCACCATGGTCGGAAAAAAACCGACAGTAAACTTCTTTTTGGGTAAAACCTAAATCGGATGCGGCGAGCCAAAGCACACTCATGCTCACTCCTTTGCGGAAGTTACGCCCACGCAAGGCGAGCGCACCGTGAGCCTGTTCGTAGGTTTTGCCCGTGGCTATCGCCAAAGCCGTAACGGTGCAGTCGTTGGATTCACGCCATCTGTCGGAGCGGCGTTTCATTTTTTGATAGAGGTCGCTCATCTTCCGAACGCCTCCTTCATTCTCCGAACGAGGTCGTGGTATTCTTTGTCGTTCAATTCGCCTTCGGACAGCCACCGACCAGCCTTCTCAATTTCTTTTTCAACAAAAGAAACTATGTCGGCGGGTTGAATCCAAGGGAAGCGGTGATAGCGATATACGAACACCTCGTCATCGGCAACATGGAGGCATTCAATCGCGTTTTTGTAGCCACCTTTTTGATGGCAATACCAATACCCGAAATCCTTCCGCATTTTGTGTTTTGGAAGTCGGCGGAAACAGGTCATGCAAGTCTCGGTTTTGGGTAGGTTCATTGTTTTTCCTCCTGTTTTTCGGAAGTTGTTGAGGGTTTATAAGTCTTTAATTGGCGACTAACTACTACCTCATCACGACAGGTCGTGCATCGCGTGGTCTGCCATCCGGTTTTGGGATGAAGAATCACACCGCCGAACAGACCCCACTCGTGACAGATGCCGCATTTTATTTTCAAGGTAAAACCTCCTTGCATTTTCGGCACAGGGTTGGGGGGTTGATTTTCCATGTTGAAGGGTCGGGGTCGTGAGGAACCACAAACACGGCGGTTTGATTTGACCTTACGCCGCACCCGTAGCATTTCAGCAGGTCTTCTGTGCGCCATTCGGAACAGTTGCGCTCGCTGGAAAAGTGGTCGGTCATCGTTGGCTCACCTCACGGAAAATCATCTCGTCGTTGGCGCAGGACGGGCAGGTGTCGGTCGGGAGCGCGAGCCGCCAGCGAGTGCGGGAGGTGTTGAAGGCGAGGTAAGGCATTTGAAGGTCGCCACAGAATCGGCAGGGAATCGCGTCGCCCCTCATCGTGCGGCCTCCTGCATGAGAATTGTGCGAATCACTTGCGAGCAACATGAATCACACATGAGAACGGCGGCCATCGTTGGATTTTTTTGGCGCAAAACCTCTTCGGTGGGACGGCATCGGGTGGGGTGGGTGCATTGTCGGTTCATTGTTGAGTCCTCCTCTCGTAGCGTTCCAAAAGACCGGCGCACCAGTCCATGTGAAGATACAGATTGCTAACACCGACGACCATCTTTTGGCAGTAGGGACATGTGTGTGCGTTTGATGTCATTCACACCACCTCGGATTGTAGCAGGAACGAACCTCAAGCCACGCGCCGCAGGGGTCGCGAACGGTCTTGAACAGTTTGTGTCGGTTTTGGTGTTGGCTCCGAATCCATTTCATCATGGCGCGTGTGGATGTGAAGGTGTGTTCGTTGATGGGGTTCCCCTCGGCGTCCCAATCGCCCGACCACAGGGTGACCGGTCGCTCCGGCGTGGGGATGGGGGTGACTTGGTAGGAGTCCCAATATCGGCGCATCATTCGGTCGCCTCCGTTTTTTGTATCACGGCGAGTCGGGCGGATTCACGCACGATGGCGAGAACGATGGCCGAGGGGTGGTTGTAGTCGTTGAGCCATTCAATCATGTTCTCCAACGCATCCGTTGAGAGGTGGGAGAAGGCTTCAACCATAGGGTATTCGTCGGTCATCACATCGCACCCCATAGGATTGTAAAAGTGCCACAGTGAACACAGTTGCCATTTGAACCGCTGGCTAATGGTCGGAATTTTCGGCATCCACACTTGGCGCACTTTACGCCTTTCATGGAAACCATGTCTGTCTTGCTTCGGGTTTGTCGGGTCATTTTCTTCGCCTCTGTATTTACATATTTATACTACTATATAAGCATTTAATTGGCGACTAACCAAGCATCTTGCGTGACGTGACATGCGTCTCCAACATATAGGGAGAGCAGGATGCCACCGACTAACTTTTTGGCTCTCAGTATCACGATTCGTCGGGAGGTCGGCGGTGGAAACCTTCGGGTCTATCCTCGGAGTTTTTTGACCACACCAATACGACTAACCGATGGACTGCGGGCCTGTTTGTTTGGGGATGCGTTTTTTGGAACCATGCGACTAACGACTAACACCACCGACTAACGACTAACCCAATTCTGTTTTTACGAGCGTCACTAACGACTAACGACTAACGACTAACCACGAGCGTCACACTAACGACTAACCCCCTCGCCGCCGACGGAAGTTAGGACCGACTAATTAAACACCTCTGAATCAGGGTTAGTCGCCACCGCCACCACACAGTTAGGCACGACTAATTTTTTTGTAGTCAAAACCATTTTTGTAGTCAATAATTTTTGGGCGAAAAGTTAGTCGCGACTAAAAACTTTGGGGACAAGACCAAAAGTTAGTCGGAAACGAAAAGCCCGAAAACACTTAGCCACAAGTTAGTCGGAATGTCTGTTTTAGAGGAGGTTATACGCGACTAATTTTTAGCCTCTCAGTGATGTGGTTAGTCGCATAAAAATTGTGGAATCCAAGGGGTCTATGCTTGGTCTTTTTTGGGCAAAAATTGCGACTAACCGTGATACTGCTCGTGATACTGTTAGTCGGTGTAAGTTAGTCGTAAAAGCATTTTTAGAGGAGGTTATACGCGACTAACATATCGTGCCTCAGTGTGCCGGTTAGTCGGAATCCCAAACCACGACCCTTCCCATCCCCCATAAACACAACGCATAAAAAAATTACGACTAACCGCATGACTGCGGATGATACTGTTAGTCGGGATGGAAAAACAAAAACGACTAACCTTTTGGCTTTCAGTTGCTTGATTAGTCGGAATATAATTTCGCATCCCTTCCATGCCCTACTATTGCTACCATGGTTATGAATTACGACTAACCGTGGTGCTGTGAATGATACTGTTAGTCGCGACTAACCCTCACAAATTGCACAAAAACGACTAACTTATTGTAAATTATCGTAAAAACTGTATATAAATTAGTCCCGACTAATTAAACCAATTCAAACCTGTGTTGCGGTTAGTCGTTGATTAAAGGCTTATATAGGTGGTAGCCCTACCCTTAACTACATGATAACCAAACAACAAGCCCGACAAACCCTACATGCGTTCGCATGGACTGGTGGAGATGCCTTCCTTGAAGCGTATAACCGCCTACACGGAGACCAGCAGTGGACCTCATACATTGAGGACCAATTCCACATGATGCAGACTAAGCCCCTTGACTTCATCATCAAGTGGACCGACTGGGCTGCTGAAATCTGTGCCATGTATGCATCACACCAGTGAGCGACTAACGGCAGCAGAATGCGACTAACCCCGCCCCCCTTCGGGGGGGTGGGAGAGAACGACTAACCTCGGATGTTTCCGACTAACTATTATTTTTTTTGTCGGATATTTTTCCGACTAACTTTTTCTTTTTCCGACTAACTTTTTCCGACTAACTAAAAGTAAAAACGACTAACCCCAATTCCGACTAACCGACTAACCACGATTTACCCCCCATATTAGTCCCGACTAAAAAATTCCGACTAACCACGCTACTGCTACCATAAGAATTAGTCGCGACTAATTCCCCCCACTCCCCCCATAACGACTAACCAACACACTTCCTCAGTTAGTCGTTGATTAACGGCTTATATACCTCAGTGCCCTGCTTCACTACATGGAGCAAAACCATACCCCAACCAGCCCTATTGCGGGAGAACCCGCCTCGGTGAACGACCTCGTGGTTGCCGTTAGCAAGCAATACCACGCCCTCATGTCCCTTCGTTCAACCCTGCACGGAGCCCTTTGGGACTTCGCAAACACCGACGGCGGGGCTCACGACCTCGCCGCTGCCGTTCAATCCGCTCACGAGCAAGTGACCGCCCTGCTTGGCATCACCGAGCCAGCAGACGAGGACGACGCCCAAGCCGACGAAGCCGAGCAGATGCCCGCCGACTACTGGCACGGCGAGATGAAGGCCGAGGCCGAGGCCGAGCGACAAGCAGACGCCGCCTACGAATTGGCCGCTGAGTTGGCTTACGGCGATTGGGAAGGTTGGGACTGAGCCCACCGCCGCACCGCTGACGCACCATTCCAGCCCAAGGCTGTCAACAACCAGCCCCCCGCCAAGGCGGGGGGTCGGTTCTCTCCCCGACTAACTGTCGGAAATTCACGACTAACTTTTGCTTTTTTTTCTCGGAAATATTTACGACTAACTGCTTTTTTTTCCGACTAACTAATAACGACTAACCAGCGTCACAAACGACTAACGGGGAGGGGCCGGTTAGTCGCGACTAACCGGGAATGTTACTTTCCATCCGGCGGCGGCTCCGGCGGTGTTGAAAATCACGCTCCGGAGGGGTCCGGCGAAATGCAAAAACGGCGAATTTCATGGTTTTGCGACTAACACTTCATATACCTGTGAAAGGTGCGAAGCACCATGGACCAAAATCCTAACACAACCGAACACCCCTTCGGCGGCGACGCTGAGGGAGACCACAACCAAGTCCGAGCAGGGCTATACGCTGCTCTCATGGAGGCCTTGATTCGCTTCCTTGCCACCGTTGAAGGTGTCACTGCTGATGCAAAGGCAACCCGCAGGGCAGCCCAATACCTCCGCAAGGACGCCTTCAAGATGAGCCGCCTCGTTGAGATGGTTCGCTTCGTCGGCATCAATGCGAAAACCGTCACCCAAGACATGCTGCTCTCAACGGGCCTCATGTCCTTCCGTGGCCTCATCGTGAACGGTCGCCCCTTCACCTTGAACACCATGGACCGCCTCGTGATGGTTGCCCTTGAGCAATCCTCCGCCTTCCGCCGTGCTGCTGCTGGCTGGATGGCCTTCCACCAGTGGGAAGCCACCGACTTGCGGACTCGCATGGAGATGGTCCGCAAGAGCGGACAGGAAGCACTTGAGGTTCCCGAAGGCATGACCGCACTTGACGAGACCTCCGCCGCTGCGTTCGGTTGGAAGGCTGGCGACTTCGTGCGCCATGTCGTGGTGTCGTCTCACCTCGTCATCCGTGAAGCGTTCGTGGCCCTCCGTGCCAAGTTGGACGGGTTGCCAATCGTTGGGGTTTCCAACATCAAGACCCTCAACGAGACAGGCACACAGGAACACCTCAACGCCTCCGAGGACATGCACCTCACCTTGAACCTCCATACCCTCATGGATTGGTTCGTGAGCCGTGTGTTCCCTACTCAGCGATACTGTGGCGAGTGCAAGGCCGCAGGGCGCAAGGCTGTGTTCGGCAACCAGCAGGTCGCCGCCGGTCAATGCTGCCCTCAGTGTGCGAACCCTGTGCGCTTCCTTGGACGCAACGGCAACACCGGACACCTGCCCCTCATCTCATCCGCCAAGGCTGGCTTGAAGGTGTATGGCGGCTGGCGAGTTGCCATGACCTCCTTCCGCATGCCGAAGCGTTCGTTCACCGCCTTGCTCCGTGCCTCTCAAGGTCGCATGCCCGTTGAGGATGCCCTCCACATGTTGATGACCCTGCCAGTGGATGCACGAGTGCAAAACGACGGTAAGACCGTGTGGATGAAGCACCGACTCGTCCCCGTCGTGTATGAGGTCGTTCACAGCACCGGAGGAGAACACCAACTCCTCCACGGCCTCGCCTTGGAGCCTATCCACTTGGGCGACCTGTGAGGACAGCGACAACACCACCACCCAGTCATTGACTGCGACAACGCCTCACCCACCGCCAAGGCGGGGGGTGGGGCCTTTTTTCGTTACCGCAAATTCCCGTTTCGATTCCTGCGGCCCCCGTCGAAATCCAGCATGCTCATAGAGGTGCTTAGAACGCCGCTCCTGCGCCTTCGCTGGTGCTTGGGCGGCATGGGTAGCACCGAAAAATTTGCGTGCCCGTGAGGGGCGTTTATCGGCTCGTTTTCGCCATGCCTACAAAAATCGAGCCCGCCACGCAAATCAACAGTGCTTAGCACCCCTAAAAATTCGCGACAAAATTTTTGAAAAGGGGCTTTATAAACTCAACGACGCCTTACGCTTCGGAAAAGACTTGAACCTTTTCTTTTGGCTCGTCCACCCGACCATTCTCCACGGGAGGATGACCGAGCATTCCAAGCCACGCCCGAATTTTGGTGGCTGAATTGGTCAACTGCGTGTGCCAAGGCCATCACCAAGTCGTTGTGTGGTCCAGTATCAACAATGTCTCCGCCTTTCCAAGCATGTGCTTCCAATTCCTCAAGCACTTGGTTAATGACTCGTCGTGTTGCGTCATCACCGTAGGGGAAAACAATCTTTCCTCTTTCAAACCAAACCCTCAATCGGTTCATCAAGGCTTGCTTCAATCCTTTGTTGCTGACCTTGCTTTGGCGGTAGTCCACGGAAATACCTTTTGCCTCTAAAAGACTTTGAAACAATCGTTGAAATCCGACATCCTCAGCCGCAAGTGGCGCACTATACTTCTTGCACCATTCACCAATCATGTCTGCTTGTCTATCGGGAGAGAAATCGTTACGATGCCAAACATTTGCCACAACCAATGAGCCATCGGATTCTTGTCTAACTGCTATCAATACAGAGTAATCCTTGCCCAACCCCTGTGATGGGTCAAACCCAACCACATATTTGCCTTCGCTACGCTTTTCTTTGTCAAACACCTGTTCCAAGTCCATGTTTGCACGCGTATATTTTCTTGGATAAACGGCAGCATCATCATTGATTACCTTACACAAAAATTCCTGTGCAAACTCCAAGTCCCCTGTCACCTTTTTTTGTTCTAAAAGAAAGTCAAGTGGGCGAAACTCCGGCCAAAGCGCATACAGATTTTCGGGGTTGTGTCTTTCCTCATCCCAATTGGGGATAGCAGACCATGTGCCGGTTTTCCATTCGGGATTGTCAAGCATTTCTGTGTGGTATAGGTCCATCATACTCATCGGTGTGCCGACGCAAAACAAAAACGAACCGGGGTCAAGCATAGGCATCACGACTTTACGCAACCAATGTCGCAATTGCTCGTTGTTCAACTCTTTCTTTGCATCAAGCAACACATCGTCAAGTGCTACCACGGCGGGATGGTCGCCACGAATCGCAGAGCCAACGGAGGAGCAGCGAATAACAGCCCCGTTGTTCAACCACAACTCACGCTTACCTCCCTTCTTTGGGTCAATGTAGCGTGCCAATTCTTTATGGGTTGTCAAGTCCTTCCTAATTTCAGCCAACCTACGGACTGCTGTATCTTGTGAAGCCGAAAACAGCCATATATCCATGGGTTTGCCATTAAACTTTTCAAACAGACACATGTGCAATAGTTTTACACCAAGAGTAGTTGATTTACTATGGCTTCTCGGTGCAATAATACAAACGCGATGAACATGCGCTCCTTTTCTGTCTGTGTAAATATCCATCCAGTCTCCGATATGCTTGCCCCAAGCATAACCGAGCCATCGGTAAAAATACGAAACATCGGTTCTTGCTCGTTCAAAGGCTAATGCTGATTTTATTTGAGACATTGGGCATCACGAACATATTAACAGGCATTTTCCAAAAAATATCAACCTTTAGAGACATACATTCACTACCATGGCTTCAGAGAGCGCATGTTACAGTAAGGACAAATTCTCGTATAAGCCTTCGCTTGGGATAGGCCTTTACTTTCCCACCCACAGGAATCACAACGGACATGTTCACGCTTCATAACGAATCACCCTCATTGTTCCACAATAGATATGTTTTTTGGTTTTTTTACACCATCGTTTATGGCTGTTGTATCGGGAAAAGCATTCGTGTCCACAGTTGTTGCATTTTCTTAACTTTTTTAACTGACCATTCAATGCTGACCCTCCACGGGCGCAAAGAAGGTAGCAATCAAACCTTTTTCTTTATCAAGCATGTGTGCGGCCAATCCAGCCTTGCTGGTAGTATAACCCTGTCGTGCATGGTATCGGTCATGTCCTGCAAGTGAAGGCAACTGCACAATCAAACAGCCACCCTTTTCAAGAACCTGTCTGTGATGCAGGTGTCCGTGGAACCATGTGTGATGTTCACATTCTCCCCAAAGTTGGCGTTGTTCGTTGCTCATCAAATCAACGAGATTCTTTGCACCGTCTCCGTGGATAAACCCAATGAGATTGTTTCCATATTGCACATATTGGCGTGTGGAGGGACTAACCATAACTTCACAATCATCAACATTCTCGTAGCAAGCGGAAAGATACATCATAAGTGCAATCGCACTCATACGGTCATGGTTTCCGGGCATGAACACTACTTTGACGGGAGCAACCTGTCTTAGCAAATCAATGTGTTCTCGTGCCAGTTGACAACCGGTCATAAGGATTTCGGCAGGGCTACCACACATGTCTTGCGGTGTGCCTTTGGTTGTGGTTCCAGCGTCGGTATCAACATGAAACCAATCGCTTCCGGTTGCTAAAATAATCTCTTCGGGTCGTGAAGGAAGGCGGCAAAGCAACTCTTCTGTTTTTTCCATCAATCGTTTTTTTGCTTCTTCAAAGTGGTATGTTTCGCCAACTTCGTCAACCCACCCATATTTGCCCCAATGAAAGTCTGTTGGGCTAATAACAAGGGAATAGTCCGTTCCATCTTCAACCATACTTACTTTTGGCGTTGTTTTTGGTGCATCGCTAACAAGTTGTTTAAACTCGTTAAGGACATAACTGTTAAACATGTCATACTTTTCCGCCGAATCTTCAATTTCTTTCCACTTTCGTCGTTCAAACTTCTCGTGTAGTAAATGCTTTTTCTTTAACACTAAATCTTCAACCAGTTGTTCAACATCGGTAGTTGCGATTTCTTCATCGGTGTAGGGCGACATGTCGTGAGTCCAACCGTGGCGTCGTCGGTATTCGTCAAACCACGCACGAGGAATACCAAAGTCGCGTGTGACTTCATTCATAGAAGCGGCTTTTCCAACCATGTTTGAGTATGCTTCTTTCATGGCTCGGTGCTTATCACCGCCAACAGAAACCATTTGGTCTGCGATTGAAAGGTATGTGTAGTAAGTGTCGTTGATACTGTCATAGTGGTATGACTTATTGACATCAGCGAATTCCTGTTTTATTTCGTTTGAAACGGGTTTTTCATTTCTTTTCCACCGGTAAATTGACATCTCCCAACCCTTTACCGATTTTGTGGAGTCAAGTTTATGCAAACGGCGAGCATTCTCAATGTTGCTCAAGGTGTTGTCGTATTGTTGAGAAATAAGGTCATATCCATATTCCGGTTGCGCTCTCATATCTAAACGCACTACTGGACCCTTTATGAAGGTTTATCTTTCTGTTAATTCAAAACCAACAAAAAAAATAAAACGATAGACTGCAAGCATATTTCTTAATTGTTTTATTGTTTCATAGGTATGTATAGGGCCAGTGCTTATTGTTGTTACAACTTCTTCTTACCCATCTATGAAACAAAAAAAGAATTAGCAAAAAAGCACCACATCTCTGCATTTATTCTTTTTGTGAAAAAATAATCAACAAAAACAAAAAATTCGCTACATTGATAAAACACGCAACATGTCCTCTTGAACATGGGTTTCTTTGATAGGTTCCGTCGGACCGCCGTGGCGCAGGAAATACCGGTGCAGAGAGTTGGTTCAAATGTTTCCCTCAGCGTAGCCGCTGGTCTCCCTAATATCTTTGAAGATACTGAAAAATTCCAAAACGATACCAATTTCAAAAATAAGTTTGACCTTTACGATAATATGGTCAAATTTGACCCGGAATTGAACGGTGGTGTTCGCAGTGTTTCTCTTACGGCAAACAACTACCGAATTGACTACACAAAGGCAAAAAACTCTGCAATCCGTAATGCTATTTCGGAAATGGTTGAAAGTGTGGACTTTGACGATTTTCTCATCAATTCACTTCGTAACCTACAAGTGTATGGTAATGACATCAACAAGTTGGTTGGAAGAACCGGAGTCGGCATAACAGCAATCCAAAGCCTTCCTATCCGACAAATCACAATCGTTGACAATCGTGGAGCCAATGGTCTGCCATTTACGGCAGACGAAAACAGCCCTATTATGAGCAACGACTTTTACATTCTCCGTGAACAGGGAATTGACCAAATGGTTTTCCCCCGAAGTGAAATTGTTCACTTGCGAACAGAGTATAAGTCAAACTGGTTTGAGGATAGCAAACTACGACAGTCGTATGGTGTGTGGGGTCAATCTCGTTTTTCGTCGCTTGAGCAGGTTATCCGTGTAAAATACAACAGTATGAACAACCGTATCGCCCTTGAGGATAGCATGACCAAGCAATTTATCACTATTGACAAAACAGCCATTGAACATATTGCTGACCCCGACGAACAAGCAGAGCGTTTAGGAATCATTATGGATGAAGTCGTAAAATTGTTTGAAGGCTTGCGTGGAGACCAAATGCCAATTCTGCCATCCTATGTCGCTTTGCACCATGTTGACCTCAACAACACCATCCCCGACAACAGTGGCTTCCTTGAC
>Ga0181392_1000521_pt1 | contig 14638 bp, 12 predicted proteins | sample 15SPOviralmetaG_FD_130083 | JGI IMG/M metagenome (GOLD analysis project Ga0181392, IMG submission 130083) | Marine viral communities from the oligotrophic San Pedro Time Series (SPOT) site, San Pedro Channel, CA, USA - 15 SPOT_SRF_2010-09-15 | ecosystem: Environmental > Aquatic > Marine > Strait... | reverse complement strand
GATGGACAAGCTGGACGCGGCAGTGACTGAGTAATTTGTAATTCATTTATCCCCTAGGTAGCATACAATGCGGTTCACTAGGCGGTCAATCACCTTCGGGTGATTTACCCCCTAGGTAGCATTCATTGCGGTTCACTAGGCGGTCAATCACCTTCGGGTGGGAGGAGTTGAAATGTGAAGATCGGGATCTGACATGGCTGGGTTGAGTTCTTTTGATAGTTTTGTGCAGCAAGTTAGCGATCCATGTTCCGTGACGCTGGCGCCTGCGGCCGCATTTCCACGTCATATCGCAAGAGTGCTCCTGCATCGGGCACAAGGCCACACGGCGTGTAACGCAGCCCTCGCGCGGCCGCCACAGTGGACGCGACTTGAAGGCTGGAGCATGGCTCGCAACACAGAGACGCGCAAAGTGCAGAGCCAGCAGACTCGGCGATCGTCCGTCTGCGAGCATAGTACGTAGCCTGCGGCGTGCAAACCCCCGATAGCAAAGCGACTCCCACAACAAAGCCACATTGATCGCCCGCCTGGCGCAGTGCGGATTCCATCACACATGGCACGCAGAACGTGTGCGCAAAACAGCACTCCACCCCACAATCAACTGCTTGAAAGAGCTCGAAGATTCCATGTTGTGGGGGGCGAGGGAACCGTTGCATGAGTTCTTACTTTTTACGCAAACCGCGCGGGAAATTTGCCGACGATCCCCCCTTTTTACATAAGATTCCTACTTTTTCCGCACGCCTTGCCGGGCAAATTCCCGCTTTTCCGATTTGACTTTGTGAGTCGCAGACGCGGCCCCACTCCCGCGATTTTTGTCGGCCGACGAGGCCGAAGCAAGCACTGCCCGCGCGACCCGCAACACGTGAGTGAGCACGCCCGCGGGCCGGAATGCACGATCCTCGCCTTGGCACGGCCCTTGCTCGACACTCTGCCGCGTGTACCCCCTTGCCGCTCGCCCCGAACGGCGCCGCCGCACTGCTGCTTTTTTTTACGGCGCCGATGCGCTTGGCGCCGGTGGCTGTCCCCATGCCGACACGCTTGCGGATGCGCGATTCGCGTGTGGTGTTTGCGCGCAGGCGATCATGAGCGACAACCAGGACACGGCCGACCAACGTCTCTCCCTGGCCATCAAGTTGTTTCGTGACCTTCCGGCGCCGCTCCAGAGAGCGGCCGCAGGCACTGTGGAAACTGCGCAGGCCAAGACCAACTTGTTCGGCCTTCTCAGCCCTCCCATTCCCTGGCCAAACGCAAACTTTGCGACTGTCCGGTCGCACACGCGCCAAGGCCTGGCACGGGAATGTATGCACGAGCTGACAAGGGGCTTCGTCGTGAGACACACAAAGTACTTTGCGAAAGATTACTCCACGCTCGAGCTGTACGGCAACATCCTGGATGTCAACACGCGCGAGCCATTGAACGCAATACTTGCACCGACAAGGGCACCGATTGACACGAACTACGAGGACATTGATACAATGACGGGCGACGTCAAGGCACTGAATTACTGCCGATACACCGACCCTTTGACGTATCACATGCATCCGCTGAAGCCGAGCCGGGCGCTGAGGTTTCACAAGCTGCCAAAGACGTTCGACACCTCAAGCGGCAAGACGGCGTTTTATTCAAACCAGTTGGTCGAGGAGCCCACGCGAGTGGTTGGTCCATGGGAGTACTGCCCGTGGGACCCGACCGGCTTGATCCTGAGACGATGGGTGCCGCGGATGCACGATCCAGCGACCCCGCACTGCGAGGAGGCCGAGCAGTGGAGCGCGAGGTGGGTCCTCTACGATGTCGAAAGCGAGCTCAACCTGGTGTACCAGTACGCGTACAACCTCGACGCGTTCAAAGACCAGGGGCTCTTCTCCAACGACTTGGACGTGATCAAGGAGACCATTGTCTACTTGGCGACCAGCTTTTTCATTCCGCGGAACGGGGACCTCGAGGCGCGAGATGGCAAAACCTCGTACTACAATGACTGCAAAGAAGCGTGCGACGCCTTCCTCGCCGAGGCGGAGAAGCGGCTCGCCGAGAGAGAAGGGGCGGACGCAAAAGTGCAGACGCTTCGCCGTCTTCTGAAGCAAAAGGGCAAGCCGGCAACGTACTTGGACACTTACAAGTTTGCGTTGCGATGCGGAGTCATCCGACCGACTCGCCTGACCGAAGAGTTTATCCCACATGCAGAGTCTGTTCGTATGACCGCGCAGCAGGCGGCCGACGCGACGGCGGAGGAGCTTGCCGCGATCGCGCTGCGCACTCGCCGACTGCCGAGCGACGCCACCCTGTTTGCGGACGCGCCCGACGAGTGCAACGAAGTGTTGATGGTCGGAACGCTAGCGGACGACGTTCCCGAGTTGCTGTTCGAGGTCGCCGGCCAGTCGCGCAAACGCAAGCGTCCGCACGGCACGACGGAAGAGCCAACCCGTCGCCCCGCGACTCAGAAGCAAAAGAGCAGCGACGAGAAGAGCGTGTGCGAGACGGACCGCGTCGGCGACGTCGGCATCCTCGCCGTGCGCGTCGACGACAAGGACCTGCCCACGGTGGATCAGTCGAAGCTGCCGCTGCTCTTGAAGCCGGGCGTCGATTCGTTTCTCCTCAAGGGAGGGTTCCAGCCTTCGGCCAGTCGGACTCGGGGCATGTGCGATGAGCTGGCGTCGTTCCTTTCCCAGACGTATGCGTTTGACCCGCGCAGCGCCGAGTCGCAGGCAGCGTTTGTCCGCAAGCTCGCCGGCGAGCTTGGTAAGGTGTCGCGCATCGAGGACTCGCCGTCCCTCATCAAGGCCAAAGAGACTCGCTTCGCGGACTCGGCAAACTCCAACACTCTGCTCACCAAGGTCAAGAGCGTCCGCTACGCCCTGAACAAGGCAATCGCCGCCCGCGAGAACGAGCGCGCTGGCATCTTGCACGACGGGGCGAGTAAGTTCGCAGCCAGCTTAGCCGAGCTCATGAGGCACGACCTGGACGACGTCAAGTGCGGAACGCTCGGAAGCATTGGCAAGGAAATCCTGGAACGCGCGAGACTGAGCCCGGAGACGTACCGCGTAGTGTGGCACAAGTGCTACGACGCGGACCGCGCCAACGGCAACGCCCGCCTGAGTGACGTCACGTGCGAGAGCGACCTGAAGAAGCTGTTTCGCGTCCCCGTCGACACGGAGAAGGCGACGTTCCGGTCCGTCTTCACGCTGGGCTTCCTCGTTGACCGCGACGGGAAGAGCGTGCTGCAGGCGCTGAAACAATCTCGCAAGGACGATGATGTCGTCGCGCTCCCGGACGAGCACTTCAAAAACTATCAAAAGAACTGCGCGACTGGCTTCAAGCACACGTCGGTCCACCACTGCGTTCTGAAGGACGACGTGTTCCGGCAGATTGTGGACCGCGTCGCGTGCAAGGACTTTGCGACCGAACGCGACATGCCCGCCCCGTCCATGGACCAGGTGTCCAGCGCGCTGGGTAAGCTCTGCCATCGGCCGATCTCGTACGCGGAGCGATCTCGATACGTGGTGGCATACTCGATTGTCGCGCAGCCCACGTGCGACGCGCAAGAGCCCGTCTCTGCCAACGGCTCGACGAGCAACGACCGAATCGCCGCCTTGAAGATTCTTAACGCCTTTAGCTCTAGGCTGTCGCAGTCGATGCAGGAGAAACTGTCGATCATGGTCGCCGAAGTGAAGACGGAGGAGAAGGAGCGCAAAGATACGCTCTTGACTGACGCAAAAGTGGAGAAGCTCAGGCTCATGCAACGCAGGGCGGAGATGCGAGTCAAGGGAAATCGAGTGAAATTGATCCAAAAGCACGACGAGACGCGTCGACGCCGGAGGAACAGGCAGCTTTCGCGCCTTCACCTTGTAGAGGCCACGCAGGACGATCTCGAGCACAACCCTTTGCCGTCCGACGATGCGAACGGCCAAGAAGAAGAAGAAGAAGAAGAGGAGGAGGAGGAAGCGACGACTTTCCTCCCGCTCACTGAGGAGACGAATCATTTAGGTAAGCAATGCGAGGAAGAGGAAGAGGAAGACGACGACGATGAATGGGAGTAGGATGCCAAAGCAGATGGACATCCAGACTGCCTTCTTCGGAAAGCGCAAGAGAGAGGAGAGTCGTGAGGCTGTCAAATTCGTAGATTTCTTTGCAGGAGTGGGCGGGGCCACTCAGGGTGCGGTAAATGCGGGACTCGAGCCGTACCTAGCCGTTGATTCGTGGAACACTGCCGTCACGTACCATGCTCGAAATTTTCCGAATGCAATGCACCGGTGTCTCAAGCTTCGCGCCACCGACACGGTAGACTCATTGGACTTGCCACTTCCAAAGAATTGCAACTGGCATCTGCACCTGTCCCCGCCATGCCAAAAGTTGTCCGAAATGAACACCTACGACAGGAGTAGAGGCCGGCAAAAGCTCGGCATGGCAATGGTCGAGTGGTCGATCAACTTTGCGTTATCGTGTGGCGCCAGCACCTTTTCATTTGAACAGGTGCCAGACGTCCTCGTAATCAATTTCTTGGAGGAGAAGCGAAGGGAACACCCGTCGAGGATCGATTACGAAGTGTTCAACTTTGAGGATTTTTCCGTGCCACAGACAAGGAAGCGTGTGATTGCCGGGACACCGTACCTGATCCGGAGGCTGCGTCGCTTGCGCAACAACGACCCTCTGATGAGCATCGCGAGCGCCCTGCCCGACTTTGACGCAGCGTACATTCGCAACGAGACACTGTACGCATGCGCAAAGGGCAACCCAAAGCGAAGGAGGCTGGGCAAGTTTGACATGATTCGAGACTTGTCTCTCCCTTCGTTTTGCGTCGTGGCGTTTAAGCCCTTACGAGCCGTCTACAAGAACCCTTTGATCCCAATGCGGCGACTGACGACACAAGAGAGTGCTGCGCTCCAGACCTTCCCAGCAGGGTACATGTTCCCAAAGGGAGTGACCAAGTCGATACGCCTTGTCGGCAATGCTTTCACGCCAAAGGTCGCGGAGCTTCTGTTGCAAGGGGTGTATGAAATGTGAGAAAAGGGCGGCCAAGCGCCGCGCGGGTGGCGTGTGAGGGGACTCTTTTTTGCATAGGTAACTTGTTTACTGCGTTTCTACTGACCCTTTACTACTGACCCGATCGTGTTGTGCGAAGTTTGTTTGTGGAGACTCCCTGATTCTACCGTCTGCCTTTTTCCCAATCCATAAACCCATTAAATAAGTATCCAACGGTGCCTTGCGCGCACTCAAGCCTTGAGGGCCGCAAGAAGGTTGCCATCGCTCTCCTGGCTGCCCAGGAGCGAATGCGAGCCAGGAGTCGGCATGAGCCGAGTGGTCGTCACCGAGGTCCGCTGGATGAGCTGGTCAAGTGAGAAGCCGGCAGAGGAAGACGAAGCGACGGCAGCTGGGACGGCGGCCCGGGTCGCGGCCGGGGCATCGTCGACGGCGCCTTCCTCACGGCTCGAGCGTGAGCTGAAGTCAAACTTCTTGGTGGCAATGCGCGACTCCTCCGCTTGCTTGAGAGCCTGGTCCGCAGCCGTGCGCTCGGCGGCCAACTGCTCTCCCATCTGCTTGAGGAGCGACTCCTTCTCGCCGAGGGCCGTCTTGAGCGTCTCGAGCTCGGCGTTGAGAGCGTCAACGCGGCCGGCCTTGACCTTGAGCGTGTCCATGTCGCTGAGCTCGTCCCGGCGGCGGCGGTTGGAGCAGACAATCAGACGAGACAGCGACTTGGCCGACTCGAGGTCGTTGGACTGGTGCAGCGAGTCGGTGAACGCGGCGAGGCGCTGGATCTCCGCACGGTGGCCCGCATCCTGGAGGCTCTCCTGCAGCGTGGAGATGTACTCCTTGACCTGCGACGAGTCGGCCTCGAGGTTTGCACGCTCGGCCGCCTCGAGCTTGGCAAGCCGAGTGCGGTCCGTGGCGGCGTCCGCGAGGCTCTTCTCGTAAAGGGCCTTGTAGTCGACGCCGTCACCTGACACGGACGCAGTGGGAGCAACCGAACCTTCAGCCTGGTCAGCCATGGTGACTTGGCTCTACTTGAAAATCGCAACCGGAAAAAATGTTGAGCGGAATGTCATTACCCTTTTTTGAAAACGTCGCGACGGCCAAGCACGACTTTCCGTTGATCGTGTCGATGAGACAATGCGGTCGTGCAGCCTGTGCGCAGAGACTCAGCTCCTGATGACATCGATTGACGATGTCGCGCGATCCGTCTGGCTTATTGGACAGATTGACGGCCGTACCTAAACTGAGCTCTCGCAGCTTGCCGTCCTGCACCTCCTTTGCGACGCCAGGGTCGCTCACGTAGGCTTCCACGCGCAGCTCGCCCTTGGCGTTGCGCCACGAACTGATCACGTTGCCCACGCGTCCAGGCTCGTGCTCTCGCTGCAATGGCAAGTTCTGGCCTCCCAGGTTGGCGCTGTAAATCTCTGCCGCCCCGAGGTCTGCAAAATGGGGGTCGGAGATTGTGTTCGGCGCGGGGTGGGCCGTTCCGGTAAAAAAGAGCTTTTCAGACATGGACAAGGGTCTTCCTTCTCAGCCAGCGCGTCGTCAAAAATCACAACAGGACGCCAACTTCAAAGGACGCGACAGCGGCGGCGGCGGAAAGGGCCGCAAAAACGTGCCACAGCACATGGGACGACACGAAACAACCGCACGTCTCGCACGATGCACACTTGGTAAGGAACGGGCTGTCTTCTCCGTTGAAAAACGCGTCCTCGATTGCCTGCTCCGGCCAACGTTTCTGGCTGTCAAGCCAGTTGCCAAACATGACGAGTAAGAATGCTGTCGTCTGCAGCGTGAGCACCTGCACAGCCATGTCTTGGTCTAGGTTTTGGAAGGCGCTCGCGGACGCCAGCACGAAGCTGAGGGTGAAGGAGAGGTAGCTGACAGACTTTGCCAACGAGTGCCGCATGTCGCTGTGTTCGAAGAACCGCATGCTCAAACTACAATACTCTACCTCGATGAGGGTGTCTTCGGATCGCATGGACAGGCGCCGTATCGCGAAGAAGGTGCAGCACAGCAACACGGCAAGTACGGGGTCCAAGAGGGCGACGTCAAACCACTCCAGCGTCATGCGATGTCCCAATGAGACGACAACGAGAGTGAGAGACGATAGGCCAAATGCCGCCTGTATGAAAAAATGGTCGAGGAAGCGCATGGTGCTCGATGCGGGCTTGTAGGGGTTTGCGGCATGAAATGCGCTGCTCGTCACAAACGTAGAGGTAGTCACAAAGATGGAAGCGCTCGTCAAAATTTGCGCAACGGTCCAGTCGACTACCTGGCCAGAGCGCCACATGCCGTACACCCCAAAGGCGACCGCGGCAACCAAGTGAGTGAAGACGTTGCCTCGTTCCCAGTGGCCCTGTGCAGAGCAGCATACTGTTGTGCAGGACCGAGTTAATGTTGGCTGCTCGTAATCCGACAAAAACGTGCGTTTCACTCGTTTGCATGCGAGTGGGCGGTCGTCTTTGCCTGGTTGTAAAATGCCGCCTGCATTTTTATACGCATTGCCCGTTGAAAGAAAAGCGCGTTTCTCGCTAACTGCGGCGTTTGTTGCCCATGAATTCATTGGACGGCGCAATGCAGTTGGACGATGTCGCACCGACGGGGGTTGTGGGTTTAGAAGAGAAACGGCTCGTCTTCGACAGCTTTGCCGATCTAGTTAAACACCTTGGTGGGCATAAATTAGAGCCACAAGAGCCAAGTGTTGGTGAAGAAGAAGAAGGAGAAGAAGGAGAAGGAGAAGAAGAAGAAGAAGAAGAAGGAGCGCTATTGACCGAGACGGACGTGTTTGCCATCTTTGCGGCGGTACTGGTCTATGTGCTGGAAGACTCAAGCTCAAAGTACAATGACGTCAACGTGTTTCGCGACAAGGAGAAAAGCACTCTCCAAGACGTATGGTCGAAAAATGTACACAGCAGGATGGCCACGATGATACTGGAGGCATTGCGATTCCCCGTGAAGGAGCTACAAGCCGTCGAATGGAGCCAGTTCAATCGAGTTAGTAATCGGCAGCTTTTTTTGGTAGATGACAACTTTGTCGATTTCGAAAACTTTCAGGAGTTTTGCACGAATTGCCACCTAATGCTCGAGTTGTACGGACAGGGGCACTTTGGCAACTGCATACGGCAGTTGAAATCGCATTTGAGTCTCGAATCGAAGGATGGCACGTTGTGCGCCGTTGCTCTCATGCCACCTCGTCGAAAACGCCAGCGATTGCTGCATACCAAAGAGTTGCAGGCTTTTTTGCACAAGTTTGCAACTATGGTCAACTTCATCGTCGAGTTCTCGCCTCGTCTTGGCATCAAAACTGACGTGCAAAAGGCGAACGTGCTGCCCGTGTTTCACTACATATGCGCATGTCAACCCGCCAAGGCCAGGCTCTATTTGCAGCGCTACGACTGGCATCGCAGCGCTGCAGAGACTCTGACTGCCTTTTCGCATTTGGTGAGGACCATCGACGCGCAGCAAAACATCACCACAAAGAACTTCAGCCTTATGCCGAAGAGGTTTAGCACCTCATTCGACGATGCGGCAGCGCATACACTAGACGACGAAACTCTTGACGCAAACCGGGTTACGGACGAGTATTTTGCGTTGACGAGAAACAAGGAGACCATGTACAGTTTCGGAGCCTGGCTTGTTCCACTGTCGCAGATGGCGCGCGTGGGCAAAGATTTGGGCCTCGAGAGCTACACGGAGTTTTCCGATGCGTACTCGATCAAGTATTTTAATCCCGCGGCGCCTAGCTTGTACGAACTGTGCCCTCACTGCAACAGCGCGGTTATGTCAGACGGGAATGTGCGCTACTCTCCAAATTCGATCACCATCTTCGTACCGGTGCGACGGAATGTGGTCCAAAAAGTTCAATCGACGTTTTCCGAACTAAATGGACTGAAAGAGCTTTTGGTCGACCAGTTCAGCGGGCGCAGCGTCCCCGGCTTTGCGTCAAACAATGAAGGATACTTTTACGCATCCTTTGATCCAAACTCCGCGCTCTTCGTGGCCGCGTCCATGACGCGAGGTTCCATCGGCGAAAACGACGAGCTGGACACTAACGACATCGCGTGCTACCTCTCCGTTGTCCTGCAGTACGCAAATCGGATTCAGCACGCGGAGCCGATGTACCGATTCGCCGACCAGGCAGCGCACTCGTTTGTTCGATTGAGTACTGACATCCTCACACTAGATGGATTTGTCTTGAATGCTGTATGTGTGAGTACTCGCAAAATGTAAATTTTTGACGTTACAACCTTTGCAACGCGTCGCACGCAAAGTCGCCGCGCTGGTTTGGGGGAGGATGCACTCCGCTTGCGCTTGGCGTCCAGTAGACAGGGACGCGCGCGCACCAAAGCGAAGACACGTGTCGACACACATCTGACGACGGGGTCACGAGGCCGCTCGCGGAAACGGCTTTCATTGCCAGTACATCCGCCAGCGCCTCGGAGTAATGATTCGAAGAGAAGTTGGAGAGCAAACTCGCCACTCGTGCGTTGTCCCATGGAGTCACGAGAGACTGGTGCGCCATCTCGTGCGCGATGATGTAGCCGATGCGCGACGCGAGCGATGCGTCGTCAAAGCGTGCAGAATAAAACGGGTAGTGCATCACGCCCAGTAGGACATGGGCACAATCGGTGCCTGAATAAATGTACGCGTTTGCGGTCAAGCTGTCGTAAATTGCCGGGATGTCGCAAATGGAACTAACAGGTTGCCGCAAGACACGCAGCCGGTCCTCAAAGACGCGACGCGTGTTGGCTAGCGCGAGGAGGGGGAAGCCACTTGAGCTCGTCTCCGTGTACTGCTTCAGCTCAAACTCGGTGAGCTCCGGGAGTGTCCACGTGCCAAGGGCGCCTCTCGGCGCCCCGGCAATGCGAACACGAGTGGCGTTGATGTTTGCAATCACGTTGTCTGGATGCTGCAACAGCTGTTGGAACGTGGGCGTCTGCTCGATGACGTCGATCAACGACCGACGCAAGCGGTCGGCGATGCGCTCCAATCTGGAAACGGAGTCCGTTGAGACGATCGAATCAAACAACAGCCTATCCACCTCGTCGGGGAATGCGACTTCCGACAAGGCAACGCACTCGTCCACGTGCTTTTGCACAGTCGACATGTCGCCGTCCGGGATGGTCAAGAGGCGTCGTCGGAGCGGCGCTCTGGAAAGCTGATCCCACGTCATCGTCGCAGCGGCGATGCGCTCCTCCCTTGTCGGCTCGGTAAACTCGTTTGGATGCCCTGTTTTGTGCACCCTGCCAAACTGACGCAAAGACGACCCACCCATCTGGAACGGAGAGGTGGCGAGGTGTGCCGTGCAACTCGCAATGACGGCCTTCATGTACGCGAGCGCTTGGTCCGGCAACTGCGTCAACAGCTCCTCGACGCCTCTGAGTCGCTTTGCCGCGTCGTTTTCCCGATACAAGGGAACCAACCGCAGCGGTTCCCTTGTGGCGCCGTCGAGAAAGTGGTACAGAGTACCATCCGAGACGTCCGAAGTCGCGGAGGCGATGAAGCCCTGCATACTCCCGACGGCCGCGTACGCCCGGTCGGCTTCCTCTGAGCTTTCGTTGACAAGGAGCAATGCGTCGCGCGCGTCGGTCGCTTGCAACAGGTTGGTGGGGTAGACAAAGCCGGCGACGTGGTTTCCACCGTCAGAAACGCTAATGACGGGTCCACCTCCGCACGACAGAGAGCCGATGAATCCGAATCCATGTGCCAGCGCAGCAGCGGACATGTTGATGCGATTGTCGTCGATCCTCGGCCTCAACGCGTGGCGGAGCAGCGTCTCGTACGCGTTGCGAGCGTGCTTGCGCGGCATGTCAGCACCCGAGATGGTCTTCAAGCACGATCGAAAGGCGCGCGCCACGTTGCTGGGGTCCGTTGCTGACGTGACCTTTGCGCGAATGTGAGACCGAGACACGCCCGATAGAGTGCCAATGTCTTTGAATGATCTGTACTTTACCGAGAGGGGCGAGGGGTCCGCGTCCATCCACGTCCCACACTCTCGACGCGACGGCGTTGCGCCGGACGCTAACGACGCGCCATCGTTGAGTGGATTCGGGAGCTTTTGCGTCTGCGTGCACCGAAAGCTTCCGTCGAGCGCCACAAGCGAATCGCCAGGATCACACAGCGGGTGATCGATTTCGTCTTCCAGATTGTACGCAGTAGTGTTGAATATGGAAGGTTGTTCGTATTCGTAGCTGTCCGAATTGTCGTACGTGTAAGACGGAGACGAGTTTGTCAGGCTCGTGAAGCCGCCGCCGGGAAAACGTGGCGGCGGGAATGACGGCGGGGATGCAGGAGACTCAGCTGGACAGCTCGAATCGAACACGAAGGCGCCAAGGCCGAGCGGTCCCTGGCTCATGTCGCCGTGATAATAACAATCCAGCGACCCACCCACTGGATCGTGATCCACGTAAAGAAGAACGTCACCATACCGATAGGCATTTACATTCTTATATTGCACTGGGTTGTTGTTGCCTTCTGCATTCTCCCATTGGGTTGCGCCGTTCGAACCTTGTAGAAAGCTTGCGGGGTGGCTCGCTGGAATGTTTCTAAAGTAGTAATTTCCAAGTCCAATCGAGTATGGAGCGGTCAATGGAACGCCATTGAGATGGTACATTCCCGATGAAACTGTGACTTCGACGTCGCGAGCAAGACATGTCGCAGGTGGCGGAGACGGAGGCGGAGACAAAGGAGGTGGCGATGATGGGCACGTGCAACTTTCATACTTGTACGCGATTTGCGGCCGATCGTCGCAGCACACGCAGCCGATGAGCACGCTGTTGATGTCGTTGCAAGGTTTGTTAACCGTGTAGCCTTCATTATATCCATACCAAACGCTCCCCATGGCATTCAAGAATGAGCACGTGTTCATGTACGGCGCATAGGCGCTATTCGCGGGAGCTAGCCCAAACCATCCAGGCATCGGCTGTCCGTCCAATGTGGCCATGCCTGTTCCGCTACATTGTGCTTGAGTGGGCGCGTACAAGCCGCTTCCGGCGGCCGCGCAAGTTGCTTCATTCGCAAAGGCAGTCAGACCAGAGCCACCCTGTCCGACGAGCTGCGTGTTTGAACACGGCGCTGGAGTGACAGTGGTCAAAGTTGAGTTGACAAAGCAAGTCGAGTTTCCAGGATGGGCGGCACAGGCGGCGATTGCAGCCGCCTCGTCCGAACCATGGTCCATGCAAACCAACTCCGACACATGGCACTGAAGCGGAGGCGGAGGTGGTGGCGGAGGCGGCGGCGCGGACGGCGGCGGCGTGGACGGCGGGGGCGTGGACGGCGGGGCCTGCAGACAAATACATGCGTAGTGACTGCTTGACGGCGCGTCTTCGCAAATGCAGGCCGAGTCTGCCGCATACGTAGACGTGCAGTCTTGTGCGTTCGGACCAGTGAAGAAAGTGGTGAACCCTGCGGTAAGGCGTACGCATCCGCTTGGCGCAGCCCAGGCCTCGTTTCTGGCGCCCGCCCACGTCTCTCCCAATGCCGCCGCCGCTGTAGGGCAGTCGGCTTCGGAAACGGAGACAAGGCCCGCTGCCTCGCACGTTGCATGTCCATCAGAATTGTCTAAAAAGGAAAACACTCGCTCGGACAGGCGGCGACGCGAGCCGGCGGTGAGGTCCGAATCCGAGACGATGCACTGGTGATCTGCGGGCTGCGCGGCGCAGTGGGCTTCGGCATCGGATTGGCTGTTGAAACCAGTGCAAGTGGTGAATGTGCAAGGCAAGAGTGGAGGGAACGACGGGGAAGGTGATAACGGGGGAGGAGGCGACGACGGCGGCGAAACGCCGCACACGCAAAAGTCTACCGTATAGCATGCACTCCCACTGGCGTGGCTGTTGTAATAGTAGACTTGTATGAATGCCTGTCCTATGGTCTCTCTAAAGCACCCCTTTGGGAAGTCAGCGAGGTCCACCAACGCGATATCGTGTCCATAATTGCTTGCGTAGGTCCTACATTCGAGCTCGGTGAGCAGCACATCGCATGTACCAGCTGAGTTGAGCGAAAACTGGATCGGCTGGATCGGGGGGTAGCCAGGGGGCGGAATTGAAGGACTGAGCGTGGATGGAGGCGCGGCCGGTGGGGGTCCTGTTGGAGGCGGAGACGCGGGTGGAGGGGTCGAAGGCGGCGGTCGTGCTGGCGGAGAATGTGGCAGAGGTGATGTGGGTGGAGGGGACGCGGGTGGTGGGGTGAAAGGCGGCGGTCGTGCTGGCGGAGAATGTGGTGGAGGTGATGTGGGTGGAGGAGACGCTGGCGGCGGGGTGAAAGGCGGCGGTCGTGCTGGCGGAGAACGTGGTGGAGGTGATGTGGGTGGAGGCGATGCCGGGGGCGGAGGCGGAGATTGCGGGAATCCGACAGGGACGGTAGGTGGAAACTTTGGGCTGGGTGAAGTGGGAGGCGGGGACCGAGGAAGAGGAGGAGGTGATCGAGGTGGTGGTGACGTTGGCGACGGAGGTGGGAGGCGCGGAGGCAACATCGGCGGCAAAGGTGAGGCTTTCAAGTAAAATGGCCGACACAGCTCTGCCGTTTGGCCGGCACTGTTTTGGAGAGTGATCAATCCATCAAGACTTTGCAGCAGAGTGTTTCTCAAGGTGTCGGTCTGGTTCTGCGAGTCCAAACGAATGGTGATTTGGATGTCAATCTTGCTTGCATTCGAGGCACACGTCGAATTTCGATCGGTCTCGTTCAATCCGTTGTGCTCTTGCAGTCGTCTTTGTTGAACTGTTGTTGTGGTCGTCTCAAACTTTATGCTTATTTCTGTGGCGTCCATGCCCGTCGTGTTTGTCAGAAAACTTACCACGCCGTCTTCCACACTGCTGTCTATAAAAAACGAAGCAGGTGCCGAAAACGCGCCAAAGGCATCAATTTCGAACGAGTTTTGCAAAGGGGGCGATTGAGGTGGATATGCAGGTATCGGCATTGGTGAAGAGCTCGGGACTTCGCTATCGCGCCGCATAAACAGCGCGCTCAACGTTGCGCCAAACGCAAACACAAGAAATGCAAACGATAGACATTTTCGATCGACCGTCCGTGGTTTTGGAGACTTTGACTCATTTGTTGCGCGTGTCTCGTCCAAAGGAAGCGGCTTCCATTCCATGACACGCACGCGCGCGCTCTCTCTCTCTTTCTTTCAAAAATTTTAAGGGTTAATTGTCGTTCCGTAGATCGCGTCCCCTTCATCTGGAGACGAGGCGGAGGAGGCCAATGCCATTGACTTCGTCGTTGATCGACACGATGTCTCCATGCGGATCGACTAGCACAAACTCGGACGCGGACGACCGCATTGCCCAGCCCGGCGATCCAAGCCCTGGCTCTCCATCGTACTTGAGCTGATCGACGCGTTGCCAGACTAGGTTGCCGTCCGTGTCCACGCGCACAATCATCGACTGCCAAACGGACGCTGGACGCGCGTATGCGCCTTGACGCTGATCGGCCGTTCCCGCAGCACAGATAGTTGCGACTTCGGAGGACAAACCATCACAATTCTCGATACCAGTGCCGCATGCCATGACGAATCCATTGCTAGGCATTAAGCATTCTCACTAAGTATGGAACGCCTAAGAAATGGCAGAGTTAAACCTCCTTCCGAAAAAGGAGCACTCGCCGGGCTGCCAACAGCCCTCGTTTTTTTCTAGTCCTCGGCCTCTCCGTCGCATGTCAGGCACAGGTTGTGCCTGTG
>Ga0181392_1000518_pt1 | contig 14666 bp, 15 predicted proteins | sample 15SPOviralmetaG_FD_130083 | JGI IMG/M metagenome (GOLD analysis project Ga0181392, IMG submission 130083) | Marine viral communities from the oligotrophic San Pedro Time Series (SPOT) site, San Pedro Channel, CA, USA - 15 SPOT_SRF_2010-09-15 | ecosystem: Environmental > Aquatic > Marine > Strait... | reverse complement strand
TTCCGGTCCTCTTCTGTCGGCGCAAGATCGACTCGGCCGAGACCCCGACGGTTTTCAGGGTGGTCTGCTGTACGTTCTCGCCTAGAACAAAGGTCACCTTGAAGAGATCGCGGTCTTTCCGGCCGCGGCGCTTCAAAAGGACCGACGGATGGAGACCGTGCGCCTGTGCGCACGCCATGAAGTTCGCGTTGTCAAAAAAGAAGGCGAATGCCGTGGAGACCTTGATGTTGACAGAGTTGGGCGCAATGTACTGCGCTTTTGCTGTGCACACCATGAAGCATTTCTGCGTGAGGTGCTTGTAGACGCGGCCACGAGAGGAGAAGAGAATGTCGCCACCCTTCAAAGTAGCGACGCGGTCGGGGTCTATGTCCTGGAAGACCTTTCGCAACGAGTACCAGATCTCGCCTTCGAAGCGGGGCTTGATCCTGTCCGGCCTGTTTCCGCGCTTCTTATCTCCGTTAGTACGGAACTTGGAGATGGCGTCGAGGTCGTCGGGCGAGACACGGAATTTGTTGAGTTCCGACATCCTTCCACCACAAGAGTAGCTTAACTAGTGAGATAAAATTTGACTAGACACTTGAGATAAAATATGGATAGCTAAATTTTTGTTTGAAATTCGATGTTTTTTTTTCTTTTCTCTTGTTGTGCACAGCACCATGGACGTTTAGCTCAGTGGTAGAGCGCCAGTCTTATGAGGGAATCTAAGAAAGCTGGCTGTCGCGAGTTCGAATCTCGCATCGTCCTTGTCCCTGTGGCGCAATGGACAGCGCGTAGGACTTCTAATCCTAAGGTTGTGGGTTCGAGTCCCACCAGGGATTTTTTTTTGCCTGGCTTCCGGTTCAACCCCGGTTCCACGCATGTGACCGTACATATAATTTCTTTTCTATATTCAAAAATGAGCTCTACCCGCAGAAAGCGGGCAAAGATACCCGTTCCGAAGAATCTAAAAGCGACCATAAGTCGCATCATGACGTTCGGTGCGGAAAACATTGGAAAGGAGATGAAAAAGATTCCGGAAGACGACGTGATCGAGATCATCCTCAAGGCCAGAGAGATATTCCGGAGTCAGCCCATGCTCGTCGAGCTGGACCCGCCCATGACCGTTCTCGGGGACACCCACGGGGATCTGCAGACCCTGGTGCAGATCATCGACACCGCGGGGGACCCCAACAAGACGAACTACTTGTTCTGCGGCGACTACGTCGACCGCGGACGCTACGGCTTCGAGGTCACCATACTGCTCTTCTGCTTCAAGATTTTGCGTCCGAAGAACTTTTTTCTGCTTCGCGGAAACCACGAGTCGACGGAGCTCCACCGGGCGGTCCATGCGGATCTACAAGCTGATCGTGTCCGCCTTCAACTTTCTGCCGGTCGCGGCCCTGGTCGCGGATCAGATCTTCTGCTGCCACGGCGGCATCTCCTTCAACATGGAGAGCATGAAGGACATTCTGGATATCCCTCGCCCCACGGACATCCCGAACAGCGGTCTTCTGCACGATCTCACGTGGAACGATCCGATCCACAAAATTGATGGCTGGGCGATCAACAAGGGCCGGGGCGACCCGTACGGTTACACGTTTGGTAAGAAGGCGCTTCGGGAGTGGATGGCCAAGCACGGCGTGACTCTCGTGATTCGCGCGCACCAGGTTGTGCAGGACGGCTATCTCTTCTTCGACAACAAGCGCCTGATTACGGTGTTCAGCGCTCCCAACTACGGGGGCAACTTTGACAACCGCGCGGGGATGGTCAAGATCTCCAAGGACCTGACACTGAGTGTCAAGACGCTGGAGGCGCCCGTCTCGACTACCAAGATCATTTGGGAGAAGATGAAGGCCACACCGCGCCTGAATATCTAGCACGTGTAACGCGATCGGACACAGTGCCGCGTGTAGTGCTTGTCTCTTCTTGATTTTGTCCGTATTTCGTACGATTCGGATCTCGGTCGCCTCGGCGGACGCCACTGCGTCATGAACACGATTTTTTCGAGAAGAACGAGAGGCAGCGGCAGTCGCTTTAGTTCGGACATGATTTGAGCTCGCCGGGGCATGCGACCCAGCGTAGCTAACAGTAGCAAATCTTTTTATTTTGTTGCTTACTTTTAAGAAGATACGATGGCGACTATGACCATGACCATGACAAGGACCAACACTCAGAAAAGCCGTCCGCGTAGTTATTTGTTTCGGAGCGACACTACGTCGAGAACATCCTCGACCAGCAGCACGCCGAAGCAGAAAAAGAAGAGAAATCTACCGGTGACGCCCAGAAAAAAGACAACGAGAGCAAAGGCCGAATCGGAAACGACGCCGAAGAGGCAACAGACGAAACAGAAGAGCCAAACGGAGCAGAAGAAGCCGCCGGTGACGACCAAAAAGAAACCGGCATCCGGGAGAGGGACGACTGGGGGTCGTTCGAGAGTTCGGATTCGCAGTCGTAGTCGCAGTCGCAGTCGTACCGATTCCAGCAGTCGCAGCAGAAGCTCCTCTGCGGGCGTGGTGCAGGTAATAGATGTGAAAGGACTGAGCGCTTCGGAAAAGAGGCAAAAGAGGATGCGCGAGAGGAAAAAGGTGCAGGGGGATCTGCTGGTCGGGTCCTTGTTGGAGAAAAGGGGTGCCGAAAGAAAGAAGATTTTGGAGAAATTCGGACAATTAAGAATCGCACAGTCGAATCTTTTGAGAAACAGAATAGAACAGAGACTAATCGAAGATTCTAGGAGGAAGAGCAAAGAGTTTTATGAACAACAAATAAGGGATCTAAAAGAGAAACAAACTAAAGAGTTTCAAAATCTTTCATCTCTTCAAGCCAAGGAGCGCAGACAATCGGAGAGAGAAATCGAAAAGGTAAAACGAAAGGCGGTAAACGATGAAATCAAAATGCAAAGAACACTGAGACGTATGCGAAACAGAGCACAACAAAGTGAACGAGAAATCGCTACTTTACGACAACAAAGCCAAGAGATGAACGAGAACACAAGGCGCATGCAGGAGAGTATGTCGCGCATGGAACAGAGAAATAGGGAGTACGAAAATGCAGGTCGCGAAATGAAACAAGTACAGAGAGATGAAAAGAAACAAGTAACAGAAGGGTATGAATCGCAAAGAGATGAGTTGAATCGAAGTTACGAGCAGTCAAAAAAACGAGAAAGCGAGTCGCAGTCGGAAGTTTCTACAACCAGAAAGCAGTTGAGAGAACGTTTTCAAAAAAGAGAATTTAAAAAAAAGTCTCAAGTTCGTGCAGAAAGAGGTCGGCGTCGGCGCCAGCTCGGAGATGCGCGTATACAAGGTGATGCAAAAAGGGCACTCCCTACGATAAACGAGAACCCAACTCTAAAAGAAATGTTCCAAGATCGAGCCCCCAACGATTTGGACTTTGTAGACGGAAAGTTCTTCTACAAAGGCCAAACGATGACGATTGAAGAGGCAATGAAAATTATACCCGCAAAATGGATCGAAAACGGCGTTCAGGAGATACAACGAAATCCTGAAATGAAAAGTTACATGCAAAAGATAACAGATGCACTTAGTGATGCTTACGATCGTACAAACGGTGTGATGGGAATGCATAAAAAGAAAACTGCGTTAGCAGCTGCTGTTGTCATTTTTGTTGCAATTGCACTTGTTTCGCCGGGTTCAATCACGAGTACAGCTTCGATAGCGATCGCACAAGTAAACGCGATGTCCACAGCGGCCCTTAATGCATTAAGCAGTGGTTTGGAATCTGCTGGGGGTGTCGCACAAAGAATCTCAGATTATGTAAAAGGTTTACGGGGTTCTAACCTTGGGCAGAAGATGGATACAGCAAAATTAATGGGGAAAAAATTCGAACCGGCAGAGTTTAGTCAACTTCCTGGTGATTTCACAAGAAACTTGGATCTGGAGGATGGACTGGAACGGGGATATTTTGTAGACAGCTTCATTCGATGGGATATCAGTCCAATCCTTGGCACTGCTCTGTTCGCAGCGGGTATGATGGCAGTCGAATTTTATGCCATACCAGCACTTATGGCAGCTGCTGCGGCCACACCCGTAGGTGGCGCTGTGGCCGCGTCTGCGGCGGTGGTAAAAGCTGCAGCGGTTGTGAAAAAGATGAAGTACCTCCGTCCGGTCACGAGAGCCATGATATCCTACACAAGAAGCGGGAATCGATACGGTGCGCTTGCAGCAGGTGTTACAGATTTGGTCAAACTTAGTGTTGGAGGGTGATTGGGTCGCGTCTTAATCGACCTACGAAAATTTCTTTCCTCCAATAAAAAATACAAAATGGCTACCCAGACCACCACCGACCCTCGCGCCCAGCTCGTGAATGACCTCAAGGAGGCAAAGGACAAGACCGCCCACCTCGAGGCCCTCTGGAAAACCTCGGAAGAGAAAAAGGACGCAACCTCGGCAGAGTTCCTCGCCGCCGTCTACGGCTCCGGCATTCCAGACTATAAGATTGAAAAGGACGCCGAAAAGGCCAAGCAGGCTCTCGAGAACGGCGTCTCCTGGGGCTCCACCACCTGCATGATCGCCAAGGGGGAGACCACCAAGGACCTCGCCAAGGCCAGCCAGTACTTTCAGGCCGCGCTCGACGCCAAGGACTTCCGCGCCGCCAACTCGCTCGGCGTCGTCGCGCTCAAGAACGGCAACCTCAGCGAGGCCATCGCCAAGTTCGAGCTCGCGGCCTCGCACAACGTGAACCGCGCCGCGCAGAACCTGCTCATTTCGCGCATGCAGGCGGCGATCAATGCGCAGCAGACCTCGCTGGCGTTCATGTCCAAGGCGCTCAGCGTCTTTGCCGCGCGCGCGCCACCGCCCAAGGAAGAGGAGCCCAAAAAGGAGGAGGAGTCCAAGGAGGAGAAGAAGGAGTGAATCTAATAAAATTCTTAGCAGTAGATAGAAAGAGTGATGCCGATACTTCAACTGGTTCAGTTGACGAAGCTCCTGTTGGAGGATAGGAAAATCATGAGAGAAATGAAAAAATTCAAAATGACGATGAAAGACCGAAAGGCACTGAATAAGGAGATAAAGGACATTGATGCGAAGCTACGCCTTTTGAATGAAGAAATGGAAAGGGAGGAGAAAGAGGAAAAGGAAAAGTTGGAAGGGAAGAGCAAGAAAGAGCTGCAAAAAACGGACAAATCTCTTAAGGAGGAGAATGCTGAACTAAAAAGGTTGAATGATAACTTGAACCAACAAATCGAAACAGAGAAGGTATTAGATTCTCAAGTACAACAAGCTGAACCTCAAAGAGGTCCCGCAGGGGAACGTATACAAGGAGACGCAAAGCAAAGTGCATTCGGGGGAGGGCGGGGTGGGGGAAGAGAACTGGGAGGTGGGGGAGGGGGGAAGAGCTCGTGGACTAGAGAACCGAAATGTCGCAGCAGCAAAAAAAATTCCTTTTGTTGTAGAACCGGAAGCTTTAAATAAAAAAAAAAAAAAGAATATATACCAAAGACAATTGGAAGAGGAAACAAGAAGAGATAAACGGTTAAAACAAGAAGCATCAAAGCAATATTTCTCACATCGGTTCGATCATAATAAAAAACAACGTATGGAAGCATCGAAATCAAAGGATGCAAGAAAGAAACGTTTAAGTTTATTAGCAACAGAATTTATGAAAGATAATACTATAAGGGGTTATTTCGAAAACGTAATCAAAAAAAATAACGAAGAAACGAAAGATCAATACCAAATTCGATTGAGAAAACAAATTAAAATATTTCTCAACACACCTGATATTTTATCAGGAAACAAAAGACCAATAGAAGCATATCCTACTAAAGAAGACCTCATTGCTTGGTTCAAAGCAATATATATGGACCAAAACCAAATTGATCCTCCAAAAAGTTTTATTAAGAGCCTGGTAGAACAGAACAAAAAGCTTGAGGCGGCTCTCTTGGCGGCAAGTACCCAAAGTCAACAACAATAATCCCGAATTCATCTCTCACATGCCAACCGCATGTATCTTCGTCTCCACTCCTCGCCAGACTCCGCTGCTCTGCGCAACTGCCTCTGCAGTCTCTTCACAGTAACCTCATGACTACAAACAAGATCCGCCTTCTCCGTCTCCAAAAAACGAATCTTCGCACGCAAATTACCAATCGTATTACGCAAACGAGCCGTTTGCAGACCCTGGAACTCCACGTGGCTCAGAACCTCCCGCAGCGTCTGACGCTCCCGATCCAAACCCACATCCACGCACTGACGCGCGTACTCGATCAGATCCTTGCCGCGTCTTCCCAACCCCATGCCACGACAAACGCACCGAAGCCGCGCAAAATCGGACACATCCAGAAACCACAAAAGTTGCTCCTGTACCACAGTCGAACCAAGCTGCATGATCGCTCTACCTCTTTCAAGATTTAATTACTCGATCGCTCTACGCTGTCGCCTCATCACAAGCGGAACCACCGGGTACAGCGCGATCTGCTTCTCCACGCTCCTCCTCGAGTTGAACCGGTTCCACGCGAAAGTGCGCCGCTGCAACTGGAGCATCTTCGTGCGGAGCTTGCGGTACGTCTTTCCGTCCTCCGAACTCTTCCACTCCTTCAAATCGCGCTTCGCCTGCTTCAGGTTCTCCATCTTCTTCTTGTGCATGCGCACCAGCTGCTTCAGACGTGCGGGGGCGTCCTTGCGCTGCGCTAGACGCTTCTTGATCATGAACTGAGCTTTCATGTTGCTGTAGCTGTTGCGTTCCTCCGGATCCACAGCGTCCCTGCAAATCGGGCACGAACCCGACCGTCGAAACCAATCGAGAACGCACTCGGCATGAAATTGGTGATTACACGGCAGTTTGATCGGGTTTTTCATTTCCGCCAGACATATCGAACAATTATCATTCATTTCGCATTTCCCGCGGTTCAAATCGTACGTCGCCATTCTCTTTACAACTTCCGACAAAAAATGTTGCCCGTAATAAAACATGGCACGGATGTCAGCAGCTCAGAAAAGAAAGATCGCCTTCTACCGCAAGGCCGGAATAATGTATGCACAAATGATGGCCCTCAGAAACAGGGGCTACACGCTCAAGCTCCAGCCCCCGAAGCGCAGCACCTCCAGGCGTCGCAAGAGCCGCCGCAAGAGATCCAGATCGAGACGCTCGCGCAGACGCCGTTAATTCTCGAAGCGGACCTCGACCCCCAACGATTCGGACGCAGAAACAATCGCGCCCCGAAGTCGAGCGCTGCAGTTCCCGAAAAGGTGAATCACCTTTTTCAGTTTCCTGCACGAATCGTGCAGACCGTACACCAGAACCTGGCCCAGAGCGGCCTTCCACTTTTTCACACATTTCACCTCGATGACTTCGCTCTTGGTGATCAAATCGGCGACGCCGAGCCGGCCCAGGCCGACTTCTCGCCGACCGCCGAGCTCCACGGAGAGACGATCCGAGATCTTTTTTTCCGGTAAACTCTCACAGCTTCGCATGGTGCTCTCCATGAAACTCTTCAGCTGCGCCTCCACGCGATCCACGTCGCACGCAGCGCAGTTCTCCTTGTTGTGCTCGTACGCGTCTCTCGCTTCCAACAAATAAAGACGGAATTCATCTGCCGCCTCGCCCCTGCTTTTCGACAGGAGCTTGAAGACCGCCCGCTCGCTCAGTTCGTACCGATGCGCTTTTTTGCTCACGTCCACAGAGTACAGAGATTGTGGCATGCGCTTAACGGCGCGTACCGCGTGCTGCTTCAGAGCGAAGCCCAAGTATTTGTACAAAGACTCCAACCTGTAGGTGCCCCTGGGCGTAAGCGCCTTTTCAAACACAATCCGCGTCTGCATCATCGTTCCTCTTAATATCTCTACACCTTTTTTTTTAGTTCATTTAAAACAAATTGCGCATAAAGTTTGTGAACTTATAGATTCCGTACGCGACCGCCGCCACAATCAGAATCAATGCAATCACCTTCAGACCAGTTTTCATGTTTTTCGAGCTGTTTTGTCTCGCCATTTCCTCTCGAGGGCACTCCGCCCGGTTGTCGCCCATGCTTTGGCATATCCTTTTAGCCTCGGCCGCCTGCTGCCCGCGGTTCGCACCACCGCCTCCGCCGCCGCCGGGACCGAAAAAAACAAAAATAAACGCCACACACATGATGGCACCGGCCAGCTGCCCGCTCATAATTGCCGCGTTGCCCGAGGCCGTCATAGTGGCTGTGGTGACGGATTCGGCCTCGATTGTGTCCTCGGCCGTCCTGTCCGTCTCCGCACTCTGTAAAATCTGCATGATTTTCTCGACTCGTGCGCTTTGATCGATATTCGCCACGTTTTCTTTTCCCCCGATTGTCAGATCGCGGATTTCCATTTCCTGCACAACCTGAGTGTCCGTCCTGACGGTATCCTGAAGCGTCGTGGCCATATTCAGGTAGCTTTCCACTTGGTTTGTCGTGTTCGCGGTGGTGCTGGCAGTGCTCACAAGTCCACCGACTGTTCCAGATGCCGTTCCGCCGGCGGGGGTGCCTGCAGCAGAGGCTGTCATCGAGTCGCCCGCACTCTTGTCGTTCTGCAGAGAGGCCTCCAGCTGCGAAGTGAGTGTCGATTTCACGTTGTCAACAATCTTAGACAGTTGCGAAACATATTCCTGGGCCGAGACCCCCCCAGCCTGTTTCAAGTTGAGCGTATTTCCTTCGCCAGTGAGCGTGATGTCTCGAGCCGTGAATTTCTGATTGGTTCCGGTATTGCTGACGACGGCGCGGTTTACGTTTGTGGCGAACGAGCGCTGCATTCGCTCCTTTTGCACCTTGTTCACCTCTTGATCGCTACTTCCCCACAAAAAGCCGCCTCCGAGAGTCTTGAAGCGGACGCTTATCTCATCAAGATCCGTCAGAACAACTTTTCTAGACAAAACTTTTCCGTTCAAGACCAGAAAAGCCCCTTCGAATCCAATCTTCTCTGCGTCCAATTCAACGCGGTCCGCATCAAGCTTGATCAAACTGGTTTTTCCCAAACACTCGAGAAGCAGCTGCATCTTTTATTTAGGTTTCATTATTTTTTACAATTCATTTGAGACAAATTTTTTTTTCTATTATCAAACAAATGGACGACAAAGATTTTCTGAAATTCGCAGATTTGAATTCATTCGTGGTGCACATCACCAAGTTCTATAGTCATGTATTTGAAATGCTCAAGCGACGCTACCCGAGGTGCAAGCTGCAATCTTGGGTAGAGGCCTTCGTTCTCTCCTCCGAGCTCGAGAAAAAGGGCGATACCTCTCTGCACGACGCAATTTCGAACATTATGGAAAACGAAGCTGGTCTCTCTCTCGACGAGTGGAAGCAGCTCCAGGAACTACGCAGAATGAGAAACTCTGTCGCGCACCCCTCGTCATCTGTTTCTCGCGCAAAAGAGGCCCTTCGAGAACGCTGGCGCGATCATCCAGCAAATTCCGCCCTCGTCAAGATGCTCAACCTGGCCGAGCGTATCTCGACGCCGCCCCCTCGAAGCAGTCCGGGTCCCGTGCCGCTGACGAATTGGCGAGCGAGGACGCGGAGCTCCTCCATGTCTAAATCGCTGTTTAAAAAAAAATGAACATGAATAAATGCTGTCCGTGGTTATTCTCATAGCCTTCGCAGCAGCCTACATTCTATACACTCGAATCGTCAAGCAGGAGAAAGATATCAAAAACCTCAAGAAGGATTTTAACAAGGTCTTGGAGGTTGTCGAGCCTGTCGTGAGCGCGCAACCTCCGCCCGAAGAGGAGGAGCCACAGCACGGACCTGAGCCTCCGCCTCCCCAGCAGCAGCAGCACGCGCCACCGTATGGCGCTCGCCAGAGGCAAGAGGAACGGCACAAAACGCCCGTTCAGAATCACATCCAGCAACAACAGCAGCAAAGGCAAATACAACAAAATCAGCATCAGCGCGGTCCTCCGGGCGAGATGCAGCTAGTCGGGGCCTCTGGTGGCGGAGGGGTCACTCTCGAGGCTCTAGCTGGAAACACGAACGAGTACGCAAACCTATTTTAGTACCCGCATAAAATCTAGACACCTGATGAGTCCTCCAAACAAGAAGCGGAAGGTCGAGCCCCTCGCGCATCGAGCAATCAGGGCGTCGTACAAGACTCTCGCGCTGTTTCTCCGGCCGAGCGAGGCGCGGACCCTTTACCCGCTCGCACTGAAGGACACATATTCCCACACGTTGTCTCTCATGGTAGACGTCGCCCTAAAGACAAGGAACATACGAGGAATCTACCTCAACTTGTTCCATCGAAAATTTTTGCGGCCAAAGACGAGGGTGCTTCGAAAACTCCTCGCACAGGGGATAAAGAATGACTTTGTAGGCTTGTTTCGGAGCTTCCAGAAGTGGTTCCGCTTTTTCCCTAAAACCTCCTTCATCGAACTCGCATCGAAAAGCGGAGCTACCGAGGTCGTTAAGTACTTGCTTGGCAAAACGGCCATTCGAAAATCTTCAATACTGGCCGCAGCCGCCGAATATGGATCAACGGAACATTTTAATGCAGTGAGGTCGATGGGATTCATGTTAAGGGCGGACTGTTTTCACGCCGCAGCCAAGAAAATGTCCAAAGTTATGATTTTACATCTTCTTCTCATGGACTGCCCCAGAGATGACTCGGAGACGTCTAATGTTGCCGTGGAGTACGGAGACGCCGATTTCGTTTCTTTTTTAATTGGACACGGCTTCTTGTTTCCTTCGAGCGCGCTGACAACCGCTATGCTGTACAACAAAACCGACATTGTTTTCATTTTGCTCGACGCTGGTGTACAGCCGCATGCGTCTGCAATAATTCTGGCGCTCGAGCACGGAAACCTAGCTGTTTTCGAGCGTTTTGTTCGCGACGGAGCGACGATCGGGTCGGTTTTCTGCGGGGCTGCTTGTCGAGGGGGTAATCTCGAGATTATAGAGCTGTTTCGGCAGATGGAGATTCGTTTTTCGAAGGAGCTCAAGAAGGAATATTTCTATTTGGACCTCCCTTAAAGCTACAGGATGATCATAAAAAACAAAAAAATGGCAATTGCAATGCCTGGGACGAGAGAAAGTCCCGAAAAAAATAGTTGCTTGACACTTTTCTTCTTTTTGCCTTTGGGCTTTACGTTTTGAACCTCTGACTGGACTTTTTTCGCGGACCGAATGGCATTCTGACCATCGTTCGACTTTCTGGTTTTTCTCTTTAATATGTCGTCATCGCTCAAAATCTTACCATGGACCGCTTTCGCAAGCAAAGACATACTTTATAATTAAGTCCGAAAAAAAGTCCGAAAAAAATCGTTCAATTTTGTCCCAATAAATTTATCTGATAATAATAAAGACATCATGGCGTCATTTACCAACGTCAGCGAAATCCTAGTCGGTCACAATGACGGGGGCATTCTCGACGACGACGACCTCGTCCAACTGAATCTATCCAGTGAGCAGATCGAAACGGATACGATCATCTTTAGGTCGGAAAACAGCTCGATGGCTGTTAGGCTCGGGGCGACTGATAGTACAGGTTCTGGCTACGAGTCCTACAGTCTGAATTTTCCGAGTTCCAATGGTGCTTATGGCCAACTTCTTGCGCTTGGAGATGTCGCAACAGGCGAGCTAGTTTGGACCGATTCAGGAAAAATTCCAGCTAACTCGACCATCACGGCCGTCGCAGGAACCGGAATCGTTGTTCAGAACGGAAATTTTACTTTAGATCAAGCCAACGACTCTGACATCACAATTTCCTTGGCTGCTGCTCTTCGTACATATCTATCACCCGCTGGCTTTTACGGAGATTCAACGACAACACCGAGGTTCGAGGTCGATACCTACGGCCGCGTTTTAGAGGTCCAATCCACAGGAATCGACCTACAGGCGCTCGCTACGGCGCTCACAAACCCGCTCGTAGTTGACTCTGGCATCTCGATAGGAACCACGACACTCACATCGACTGCGTTTACGTCGGGCAACTTTTCTGTGGACGCAGCTGGAACTGTGAGCCTTCAAGATATCACAGCCACAAACCTTCAGAACGCCAGCCTTCTATCGGGCGTGCACGCTGCGGCAGCAAACACTGCCGGGGGGAATCTCACAATCTCTGGCGGTCAGGGAGCTGGCAATCAGGCTGGCGGCCACATTTCCTTCCAGACGAGCACCGCGGGGCCTGCGGGCTCGACTTTAAACACGCTCGTCGAGCGACTTAGGATTGATCCTGACGGATCCGTTCATTTACCAGCGGACAACAACTATCTCAATATTGGCGCTGGCGATGACCTGCAACTGTTTCATGACGGCACAAACTCTGTCGTGTCCCATTCGAGCGCCCTCGGAGATCTGCAGCTCTACACAAGGGGTAGCAGCATCGAGTTCTTCAAGCTCGTGGGAAACGAGACGCTCGCGAAGTTTGTGCCCGATGGCGGCTGCCAATTCTATTATGATGGATCTTTGAAACTGGAGACTAACGCTACCGGAGCGGGCCTCTTCGGGACTCTTTCGATAGATGGCGGGTCATCCTTCGGCACCATCGAAATTGGCGGCGACAGCGGTGCGTTTTTGGATTTGAAAAGCCCATTCAACGATGATCACGACACGCGTCTTCGAACCTTCGCCAATGGACTGTTTTCAATAACCGCTTACGACACTGCCACGACGACCTCCTCAACGTTGGCAAATTTCACGAGGGCGGGCTCGGTCGATTTGTATTTTGATAACGTGCTGAAGCTCTCGACGTCCACCGACGGCGTTTCGGTCGTGGGCCGTATCACGAACGTCTCGTCCCCAATCGACGCGCTGGACGCCGTGAATAAAACGACGCTCGATACCATCGTTTCCAATCTCGTAAACAACCTTTCGTGGGTCGAAAAGGTTCATCTTGTTTCCACCGCCCCTATTAGCTTGAGTGCACAGACGGTAATCGACGGGGTCACTCTATCAACTTTGGCAGACGATGAACTCCGCATCCTCTTGACAGCGCAAGCGTCTGGCTCTGAAAACGGCATTTGGACGTATACCAAATCGACCGCGACATGGGCCAGAGCAATCGACTTCCCGTCTGGAGGGCTGGCTTCGAACAAGAGTACCTATGTGGATTTTGGTACCAAGGCAGGTCTGGGGTTCACCTGTACCACTTCGGCTGGCTCCGATACTATCGACACCGACGCGTTGACCTTTACGCAATTCTCGAGTGCGACGTTCTCGGTTGACAATACTTCGATTGAGCGCAACACAAATGTACTTTCGCTCAAGCCGACTGTTTCTTCGAATCACGTCTTTTCCGGCACACTCGAAACGACCGGTGGTTTTACGGTTCAAACTTCGTTCGAGACAACTGCAAAGATCAAAAACACGTTTAAATGCAGCGACAGCCTTCAAGTGCACCAGGCTTACGGTATCGAAGCCCCGTTTGAATCTTTTCCTGCAGCGATCGCGGCCGGCCACGCGCCGATTCTCTCTGGATACTTTGCCGCCGCCGGACATGGATTCCCCGTAATCTCCACATTTGGCCTGTATCATCCGGCGACGTCAGGATACAGCGGCACATATGCTTATGTCGCAGTGATGAACGGACACAGGCAAGATTCGGGTTCCTCTCTACCATCGTCGGCGATGGAGTTCAAGTTCCACCGCACTGGCAATTTCGAGATCCCCGCCGCTCTCCAGAGCGCTTCCGTGGAGGCCACGAGCCTGACAGACGGCGTTGCGACCTTGACCGCGGGATCGTTGAGCGGACTCGTCAACGCAACCTCGACCGGCACGGTGCAAGGCGTCACACTCACGGACGGGACTGCAAGTTTGAGCGGGGGGGCCTTGAGTGGTCTCACATCGTTGGCAGCCACCTCCGTGTCGGACGGAGTTGCGACGCTCAGTGCGGGATCGTTTACTGGTCTCGTGAATGTCGACGTTGCAGCGACTGTAACGGCGACGGCACTTACGGACGGAACTGCCACGCTGACATCCGGTTCGCTGTTTAATCTCATCAACGCAACCGCGAGCGGCACGGTGCAGGCCGGCACACTCACGGATGGAACCGCGTCTCTGTCTGCGGGCGCGTTGACGGGCGTAGAGAACATTGTCGCCAATGCCTATCTAAAAGTCAATCAAACCGACGCGGCCCAGCACGGGTACGTCGAGATTTACGGCGCTCAGAGCGGTTTCATCGATCTCGGGATCACGAGCGATCTGTTCCGGATTCAGGCCACAAGCAGCGAAATCAACCTGAACGCAAACACCGGACTGCCAGTTCGGCACAAAATTAGCGGGACGACGCGGCTCGAGCTGACGGCCGCTGGCGCAGAGGTCACAGGAAATATGACCGCGTCGGGCACAGTCGAAGGGGCGACGCTGACGGATGGCACGGGCTCTCTCACGGGCGGTGCGTTCACAGGGCTAAAGAGGATCCTGATCAACGAGACGGACGCGGGGCTCTGGGCATATGTTCAGATCAAAGGAACTCAAGGGGCGTACATTGACATGGGCGACACGGCCGGGATCTACGGCCGCGTGCAAGCGGTTTCCACAGCCATGCGCCTGGAGACGGCCGCTGCAAGCAACCTGCCTGTCCAAATCAGACCGAATGCCGTCACAAGCCTAGCTGTCACCACCGCGGGCGCCGACGTGACTGGAGACTTGACCGTCAGCGGCGACCTCACAGTGACGGGCCAAATCCTCACGAGGCGGCACACGACCGAGACTCCTGGAAGCGCGGCAGCTACCGTGAATCTCACTGCATCTCAATCGGGAACGATCATTTTCGTCAAGAGAAACCCAATCACATACT
>Ga0181392_1000517_pt1 | contig 14682 bp, 19 predicted proteins | sample 15SPOviralmetaG_FD_130083 | JGI IMG/M metagenome (GOLD analysis project Ga0181392, IMG submission 130083) | Marine viral communities from the oligotrophic San Pedro Time Series (SPOT) site, San Pedro Channel, CA, USA - 15 SPOT_SRF_2010-09-15 | ecosystem: Environmental > Aquatic > Marine > Strait... | reverse complement strand
TAAAAAAAAAAATTTTTAAGTCATAACCTATATAAAAAAAATTTAAAATAAAAAAAAAATTTTTTAAGTCATAACCTATATAAAAAAAATTTTTTACTACTATTAAGGATATAAAAAAATTTTTTAGTAGGGATATATATACACCAGTTTAAAATTGAAATCTGTGAAAAATATTTAATCCAAATCGGAAATGAACCAAACACAAGAGAACACACAAATTATTCAGTCTATTGTAAGGAATATGAATTTTATTACTGATAAAATAAATATTTTAGAACAAGACCTACTGAATTTAAATAATAGTGAATTTGAAAAAAAAATTTTAGAGATATCAAAGTTATTAAAAGATAAAGAAGATATGAATACACTACTAAATAATTTAATAGATAAACCTACTACTAAAAAAAATAATTTAGGACTATTTCCACCTACTCCTTATGATACAAATATGAATGAATTGGATTAAAAAAAATAAAAAAAAAATTTTAAAAAAAAAAAAAATTTTAAAAAAAAAATATATAGTGTTATTGACTTAAATTTATTTTTTATTAGATTAAAAAAAACTCCGATTCTAAAATTGAAATTTGAGAAAAATATTTAAACCAAATCGGAAATGTCTGTATACGAACTACCCACACAAATTAATAACGAAATACTACTAAAAAAAATTAAAGAATTACAAGACCAATTAAAACCAGAAATTAACCCAATTATTCAAAAAATATTACCACTACCATACGAAATAAATAAGATTATTCTTGATAAACTAAATATACAAAAAAAAATATATATGGAAGAAAAAGATATAAAAAAGCGTTTATCACAATTTATAAATGTTAGACTATCGTATTGGAATAAAGATATCTTACCATTAGATACGATGAATAATAATATAGATTTATATATTGAAAGAAAAAATATGAATTTAGATACAGATATTAGAAAAAGAAACTGTTTAGACCATTATTGGATTGGTAGATTTGAAACTTATAATAATTTACTTAATAAAATATGTTGTTTAGGATTAAATAAAACTTATGAAAAAGAATTTGAAAATTATGAATTTGACTTTTATAAAAAAGAAATGTTTAAATCTGTGGGTGATATGAGAAAATTATTTTATTTATGGAATGATTTACAAGATAAATTAATAGATACATTAGGACATATGGAAAGAACTATTAACCGTGGTTATGGTTTTGATTATTCTTGTAATAAAGAAATTACAATTAATAATGAATTGGAAACAAAAACTTTTAAAATTTTTAAAAGTAATGGGTGTATAAATTCAAAACAATATAACTCATTCTTACAATTTGTAGGTGAATATGTATATAGAAAAAAATGTGAGATTATTGAAAAATGTGAATTACCAGATATTACAGAAATATAAAAATAAATTTACTACTATTATTTACTTTAAATTTTTTAAAAAAAAAAAATAAATTTATTTTTAAAATTGAAATTTGTGAAATTTAAAATAAACCAACTTGGAAAAGTATGAATACAAATAAAAAACAAATAATTGAATGTAATAACACAAAAATAAATTACTTTAATCTATTAGTAAAAAAAAATAAAATTCCTATTAGTTGTGATATAGTAGTAGATAAAATTAACCCATATTTCAGTAAAAAAATATCTATTTTACAATTTTTAAATAATATTGTATATAGTAAATATATAGAGGACTTACTTAATAATTTTAGAGAGAAAACGGAAACATATTTGAATAATAAAAGTAAAAGAAATTTTGAAAATTTATTAATTACAAACAGAGAAAAAATAAATAAAAAACTTATAAAACAATTAACAGATACTTTAAACTTAACAAAAACTAAAATACCTACTTCAAAAAATTTATATTTTTGGTATACTGTTAATGTAAATTTTGACGGTGAATCGTTCCTTGGTTATTTATTAGGGTGTTTATTTTATAATTTTAGAGGGGATGATTATCAGATAGTTAGGGAATATGATAATAATTTAACTTTAAAAATACTTAAAACTGATATTATAAAAGATTTTACAGATAAATTAACTAATGTTAGTAAAAAATATTTATTAGAATGTTATGAAGAATATTTAGATTGTTATAATATTATGACGGTAAAACAGACATTAGAGATAACTATTAGAATAAATATTAACCTTGGGACTGATATTGAAATTGAAACCGAATTAGAAAAATTATTTTAAAATTTATTTTACTATATTACTTTAAATTTTTTAAAAAAAAAAAAATTTATTTTTAAAATTGAATTTTCTGAAATTTAAAATAAACCAAAATGGGTAATACAAATGAAGTAGTAGCTGAATATGTTAGTCCAGAAGAAGAGTTAGTATTAAAAGTAAATTACTATTTAAAAAGAATAATACAATTAAGATATCAATTATCCGACACAAAATACATATTAAAAACTGGATTAGAAAATTTAGAAGATAAAATAACAGAAAAAAAACTTAAATTAAAAAAAACTTATGAGGATATGTTATATTATATAGAACAAAAAAAAGAAGAAATTGAAGACCCTATAAGTAAATTAGTCCCATTACAAAAAGATTATATACAGTTTTTAGAAAAAAATATATATATATATGATACACAGTCAGAGCGTAATCTTCTTGACTATTTAGACGGAGTAGAAATAGAATTACGAGAATCTATGTATCCTCGTAATTAAAAAAAAATAAATTTAATTTAATTATTCTACAAATTGTATATTTTTTAATTCATTCATTATGGGAATAGCGGCCTTTATAATACTTTTATTTTTTTTAAAAAATTCTATATCTTCTTCATTAACATTAATATTATACTTATTTTTCCAAAATCGTTTGAAATGTGATACTCTATCACGCTCTTTTCTGATTTCTGCTAATTCTTCTTTGGTTTCATATTCATATTTTCTTAAAGCAGGCATTATATACTATATATATTTATTAGATTATTTTTAAGTATTTTAAATCTATATATTAGTCATCTATAAATGTTAATTTTAAATCTACGCTGAATAATAGTGGGCGTGTTGTATATGTATTTGCTGGTTCTAAAATTGAAGGGTCGGCAGCAGTATAATTCATTCGTTCTAAAAGTATTTGTGAAGGAAGTTGATTACATATAAAAGTTAATGGGGCTGTTTGTGCTAATGAGGCACTTGTTTTATTCTCTACTTCTACTACTTGACCTAATATAGTCCCATTTCCACCAGTTTCAGTAGAAATGCCTTCTTGTGAAATATTACTTCTTAATACTATTACAGCAATATCAGCATCAACGACTTTACTATTTTTATCATCGTCAGCGGTTATTTGAACTACTCCACTAAGCACCTCAACTAAACAGCGCCCCATATTAATAAGGTTTTGGTCTAAATTAAATGTAAAAGAACTTTTATCTGTTGATAAACTAACTGTTTGACTATCTAAACTATTTAATCTTAAAATTTTTAGATTACTCATATATATTAAAGTAATAAATTAATTTTCTTTTTTATCATTTAAATATTTGGTTAAATCTTCATTATCATTTAATAATTTTAATTCACGGTCAAAAAAATCCATATTTGCTAAATCTTCTTTTTCTTTTAAATATTCATCCTTATCCATTCCTCTTATTGTATCATAATAGAGCTTCTTCATTAAAATAGTGCTCATAGGTTCTGGATACATAGAATAACTGGTGTCTATTATATTTTTACAGTATTTAATTAAATTTTTACGGTCAATTTCATAAATATATGAATCATCTACTTTATTTTGTTCAAAATTATAGTCTTTATATTTGTTTAAAAATTCTGCTCTATAATCTATATCTGGGTCTGTTGGGTGATATTCAACATCTAAATTTTCTATTTCATTTATACTTTCCATTATATATATAATATATTTTTTTTTTAAATTATTTACATAGCGGCAACAACAACTCCATTAGGCTGTAATATAAACATTTTATCGTGTTTAGCGAATGTAGTTAAATCTTGGGTGCCTGGGCTTTGAGAAAATGTTATTTCTAATGTAGAAGGAGCAGAAGAGCCAGAAGTATCCATACCAACATTAACAAGGCGTTCATCATTAAATCGTTTTAGTGATAAAGACATCATACCGTGCCCGTCAGTATCCGTTTTTTCACCAGCATCATTTTGAAATTGTGTTAATGATACAGCAGTAGTTTTTGTATGAGATTGACCGTGAGGCGCCCAAGCTTTTAAATTCTCAATATAGGCACGGGAGGCATTAGTATCAGCATATTCAATACTATCACTTGGGAATAGTTCGCCTTTAATACGATATACGAATTCAGTAATATTAGTTAAATTACTATTAGATATACCATTATTATTTGAAACTCCAACATTAGCAGTTTTTCTCATAATACTAATAAGAGCATTTAATGACCTATAAGAGGCATTAACTTGAGCAACTTGTTTTCCACCTGCCGCAGCAATAGAATTAATTATAGTTCCTACTGATTCACCCATAAACATAGTGGGGGATGAGCTTAACTGTTGTGCGTATGAGGACATTATGCCTTCATCAAGAATATTATAACAAGGAGCATAGAATCTTACATTACTAACATCATAATTTAATACAGTCTGATTTTCTGAACTAACAAAGGCATCAGTATGACTGGCTAATGTAATTTCTATTGTGAATTGAGGCATGCCTTGTGGTAATGCTTTTCCATAGTAAGCATCAAGAAACGCTCCTTTTAATTTAAGAGCAACAGTTGTAGTGCCACCAGCTTTGGCTAATGCCGTTCCAAGTGCCTTTGATTCTAATGCTGGCGAGTCAGCAGCAGCAGTTGCTTGTAAATAAGTTAAATTAGCAATATCAGATTTCCATAAATCATCACTTACAGCAAATAGATTATAACGGTCTATGGTTTCAACTTTTCCACTGCTTCCAGAAACAGCAATTTCAAGTTTTTCTATTATACAATTAGCATCAAAACAGAATGAAGAAGTTGAAGCATTATTAGAAGTAGCATTATTTTTAATTTGGCAGTATAAATAAGAATTTGCTGTATCTATGAAAGAATCAGCGGCAACTGGAATTAAAATTTTATTATTACTTGCGCTGTTATAAGAGGCACTTGTAGAATCAAAACGATGTAATTTAGTTTTAGAATTAATACTATCGGCACCAGTTATACTATATCGCATAGAAAGTGGGAGGCTATCAGTTAAAGACATTACTTTATAATTAGTGTAAGAAAATAATTTTCAAATTTTAATATTATAACTATATATATATTTATGAAAATTATAGAAAATGTAAAGTTAAATAATTTTGATTTGATTAGGCAAAATGTTGATGATATTAGTAATTTACCTTATATACCCACTCATCCATTAGAGCCTATAAATATGTTCTCGTTTTTTGTTGGAGCAAGTGGTTCAGGCAAAACTTCATTAGTATTACAATTATTATGCTCACATCCCACTAAAAAACATCCAGAAAAAAGTAGAGCTTATTATAAATTTTTTGATAGAATATATTTAATTAGTGCCTCATTACAATCTTTGCCTATGGATAAACTTAATTTAAATGAAGAGCGTGTATTTACTAAATATAGTGATGAAATTATGAAAAATATTATTAAAACTGAACAAGAAGACGAAGAGGCAAATAATGTGCTTATTATATTAGATGATGTAATTAAAAGTTTAAAAAATAATAAAGAAGCAGAATATTTAACAAAATGTATATTAAATCGTAGGCATATTTTAAATAATAAAGATAAGCCTGGCTCTGGTGGTTTAAGTATATGGATTATGAGCCAAAAATTTAATGCTTTACCATTAATATTTAGAATTAATGCGAGTTCGGTGTATTTATTAAGAAGTGTTATAAATAATCAAAAAGAAAAATCTTGTATTAAAGATGAACTAATGGCTGACTTATCAAATGAAGAACAAGAAGATTTATTTAAAATGGCTTTTAAAAAAAAGTATTCTAATTTACTTATTCTAAATAAACAACCTAAAAAAAAAAGATATTATAGTAATTTTAATTTAATAAAATTTGATGATAGTGAATCGGATTCTGATTAGTATCTTGAAAAGATTTACACCTAAAACTTTTTTTATGTCTCGCAATATTATCACGCCTTATTAACATTCCACAACAATTACAAAGTATTTTAGTTCTCTTATAGTTAATTATAGTATCTCTATTATCCTTATAATATTGTTTTCCAGTCCGTCCAGCAATCTGTGTATTTAAAGTAGGTTTCAATAATTTTATAAATGTTCCTTCTAATATTCTTAAATCTTCTGTAATCATTATATTTTTTAATTGTAGTATGATTTCAAATTTAAAGTTATCCCAACCACCGTTTTCATTTATAAAAGAATAAACTTTATAATGAGATTTACTATTAATATTTGTAATACAATATTTATGTTTTGCTTTTCTAATTTTTAAATTATTAGTAGAACCTATATAGAAATCTGGTATAGTTGTATCTTTACAAACAATTTTATATATACAACTCATATATACATATATATAATATCTTACTTTTAAATAGAGGAGATTTGTAAATTAAATAAATCTATAATTTATCACAACTCCATAAATATTTACGAGCATAAAAGTTTGGAGATTCTAAATTATTTTTAGTTAATTTATTATTTTTATCTTTAATACCAGCAGACCTATTACAATAATTTTTCTGTCGTTGTTTATCATTATGGTCTAAATTTTTATATATTTTTAATGGGGTAGTATCCTTATAATGCTCATATCTTTTATCGCCGAAATTTATTAATTTACCACTTGGAGCAATTACAGAATATTTTTTATTTTTACTTTTAGATTTTGAAAAATTTAAAGTTTTCATATAATATATATAATATTAAAAGAATGCCATTTTAGTAGAAGTTTTTTTTATATCTTCTAACTCTATACCGAACTCTTCTATTTCACTCCAAGACCAAATGCCTTCTTCCATTTTATATTTTAATTTTATATAATGATAAAAGTAATCATTAATTACTTTATGATTTATTCCAGCCTTTCTTAATTTTCTAATACAAGCAATTAAATTAGAATTTTCATATACGATAGCAAATATAAATAGATTCCAACAATTAATATCATTAGATAAATAATCAGAATGTTCTTCATCTAAATCTAACATAATACTTTTAAATTTTTTATAATCTTTCCTTAATTCTTTTTCCATATTTATTTCTAAAAATACTTCCATTATATTAATATAAGATAATTTACTTTAAATACTTTTTTTTTATATTATTTTTTTTGTAAATGTGATTTATCTATTTTATATGCTTTACTTTTAGGATTTACAGCAGAATATATGCGAGCCATAGCCCATTGTTGGGGTGATTTAACTGTTTTTCTAACAGAAGAAGGATTATTATAATAGGCGCCTTCACCTTTTTCAAATATAATTTTTAAACCACTTAATTTATATCCAGTAATATCACTTATTTCTTTTAAACTATGTGGCTCATTTAATTTAAAACCATACTTTTTATTAAATAATTGCTTATAAGTTAATACCATAATACATTATAATATATTATTTTTTAATATTATATATATATATGAGCACTTTTGAGGATGCTGAAATCAAAAAATTAAATGCGTTAGTAGATACTTTTACACCACAAGAATCTAAAAAATATGGAGAAGAGGTGCGCTATATTCGCTACTTACTTACTTTATTAAAAAAAGAAAAAGCAAAACCACAAACTAAAAAAGTAAAAGAAGATGAAAAAGAAACAAAACAAAAAGTCCAAAAATCATTAGAAAATTTATTAAAAACATATAGTATTAAAAAGCCAACTGATAAGACTATGGATAGTTTGCCTGAGGATGTAATAGAAGACGCTAAATTAGCCAAAGTATCAACTAATTACTATAAAGATAAAAACGCAGGCCAACAATATTTAGAACAAAGTGGATTAGCAGATAAATATGAAATAGATAATCAATTATCAAATGAAAAAGGTATAGTAGTTGTAGATAAAAAAACTGGTAAAGTAAAAGTAGCATATAGAGGCACTGATAAATCAAATCTTAACGATTTAGAAGCAGATGCTCGTATTGCTGTTGGTAGTGAGGCCTCACATAATCATTTTACAGAAGCAAGAGAACAAATGAAGGCTACAATAGATAAATATGGTTTTGATAATGTAGAACGAGTAGTAGGATATAGTTTAGGCGGAACAAAAAGTTATACTATGGGAAAAGCATTTAAAATTCCAAGTAGAAGTTTTAATCCATTTATTGCTGGGAATAATTTAACTGATGGTGAAAATTTTAATAGTGAAGAACACGAAATATTTAGAACGCAAGATGATATTGCTAGTTTTGCGGCACCAAGAATAGAAGGTAGAAATAATACAAGCCTTAATGTTGTAGAAGCATTACACGGAACAGTCAATCCATATAAGACGCATAAGCTTGAAAATTTTACAACTAATATTGGTAGAACTGGTGATAAAAAAAGTGTAATAGAAACTAAAAGTAGGGCAATTGTAGAACATAGTTTAGAACACGGTGAATTAAAAACATTGCACGATATGATTAAAGTAAATGAACCAAAACCAAAATTACCACCAAAAGAATTAAATTTTGATGAAGCAGAAAGATTTTTAGATGATTTTAACCAAGATGGTAGTGAAAAAATAAAAATTAAAAGAACACCAATTAAAATAGTAGAAACAACTTCAAAAGGTTTTGGTTTAGCACCACCACCACCCTCAAAAAAACAAACACAATTAGAAAATGATAGTAAAATATTATCAACAAAAAAACCAACTATTAGTGTAGATGAAAATGGTAATTTAGATACTACTACAAAACCAAAAGTATTTAAGAGAAGTTTTAAATCTTCTGTTAGAAGAAAAACTATGGCTCCTAATACACAAATAGAACTAAAAACTTTAAGAGGTGCTACTGATTTTACAGAAAATAATTCAAAAATTAATAGATTAAGAAATCAGACCGATATATTAGAAAATCAAATAGAAAATCTAACAAATACCGATATAAATAATAAACCAAATATTAAAAAGAAAAGTTTTACTGAATATGTAAATGAAAATAATATTTCACCAACAGACCATAAAAAAGTATTATGGCAAAAATCTGGTGGTGTATTAACACCAGAAGAATCAACTAATTTTGATGAAAATACTGAAACATTTAATACTGATAATGATATAAATGAATTTACTAATAGTGATGACTTATCAAGACAATATCAATTACACGAAAAAGCAACACAACAATTAACATTAGAAAATGATTTAAATACTTTTGTAGAAGCACCAGCACATATATCAGCCGCAAAAACAATTCCAAGTGAAATAGGTAGGGGTCTTCATCCTACAAATTTATTATTAGGTCTTGCGACCGATGCTGCGGCGGGTGGTATTATTAAACAATATATAGAACCAATAACAGGCAAACAAGGACAAGTAGCAGAATTAGGAGAACGAGGTGCTATTGCTGGTGGATTAAGCGCATTTTTAACGGGTGGTGCTATGCTTCCAGAGGTTGCCGCTGGTGTAGCTGGTTATGAAACAGGCGCATTTACAGCAGAAAAAGTTTTTAGTGGTTTAAAATCTGTTGGAGCAGGAGACCAAACAGCATTGGCAACTGCGGATGTTGCTGGTGGTTTAGCAGGTGGAGCATCGGCTGCGTATGTAGGAGGCGTTGTTGCGGGATTAGGAGCATTAGCAGTTGGAGCAGAAGAAGGTGCTACATTAGGTTCTGTTATAGCACCAGGCGTAGGCACAGCGATAGGAGCAGGGCTTGGCGCAATAGTAGGACTTGGTGGATATTTTTATAGTAGGTTTAGACATTAGATAAAAAATATAAGTAAATATTATGGATATTAGTAAGCGTTTTGAGAATGGTTTAAAAAAATATAATTTAAATATAGATGACTTAAATAAATTTTATTATATTGGAGGTGAAATTGGTATTCATAATAAATATTATAAACTATTTACTAATAACGCTCCACTATTAACTCATACTGATAAATGTATATGTGGTCATAAAATAAAAAACAATTGTTATATTAGTAATGGTGATATTATTTTAATTATAGGTGAGAGTTGTATAAATAGATTTCTTCCTACTAAAAAAAAAAGAATATGTGCTGAATGTTTTATTCCTCATAGAAATAGGCTGAAAACTAATAAGTGTAATATTTGTAAAATGAAAAGTAAATTTATAACTGGCCATTATAAAATTGAATTTTAACTTAATTATGTAGTAATTTAAAATTAATTTAAATTAATTAAGCGTTATTAGACCCCTTATAAGGGGTTTTACTAATAGATAATTTAAATTATAAGGTTCTCTAATAGGAAATAGTCATAAATTTACTTATAATTATCAATTTATTATATTTTTATGGGTATTTTATTATTTTTTAGTTAAATTATAATTTAATAGTATCAATATCAAATTGTTTAAAGTGTAAGAAATAACTTTTCAATTCATTATAATTACAAATATGAAACATATGTATTATAGGTTTGTAATCATAATTATATTTTTCAATTAATTTACTAATAATATAATCTTTATTTTTATATTTTTTTAAACAACTACAATTTTTATTATCCTCCGTAGGACATATACATTCTGCGTAGGTCATATATATATATATTATTATTTCTCTATATATTAATCTTTTATTTCCTCTTTTATTTCATCAGTTTTTTTTTCATCTTGCTTGCTATCGTTATTATATACATTATAACTTTTTAAAATTGTAGCAAGACTTGTGCCGCGTGTATTAACTAATTCTTCTAATTTATTAAAATCCTTTTTATCAAGTAGATGTTTTACTAATATTTTAAATATTTTAGTTTCACCAAGGCCGTCAATAGTTAAAGATATTACTTTATCATTAAAACTATTCAGCTTGAGCTTATCACCATTTTTTTTAGGCACTATATATGAATTATCTTTAAAGTTTAATTTTTTCATTTCGGTTTTGAATTTACTATCTGTAATATCTATTGTTTTTGTTCCAAAACTGGATTCAGTTTTATAATCATTTATATTTAATTTATAACCACTTTTACTTTTAATAATATAATTTGTATCATCATCTTTTTCAGTTGGTAATTTTTCAACATATAGCAAATTTATATCTTTATTACGAAGGCCAAAAGTAATTAATATATAATTTAATATGTATCTAATTCCAGTCATTTCATTTAGTTTATCCATTAATTCAGTATAAGTTGGTAAAGTATTTTTTGTATCAGTCATATTAGATTTACGAACTTCTATTATTTTTTCACGCAATTCATTTCTTAATTTTATTAGCTTATCGTGTTCTAAATCTTTATCTCGGCGTAGTAAAATAATCATATTTAAATATAGACTTAAAGTATTTGGATTATCATATAACATCTTTAATTTTTTTATAATTGTTGCTTGTGTTGTAGTTATATTAAATGGTAAAGTAGAGGCAGTTTGTAAATAAGTTTTTTTTGTTTGAGCACTAATTTTTTCTTGTTTTTTTAAATACTCATTCATCATTTCAAGATTACTCATATATAATATAATAATATTTTAATTTTAAATTAATAACTTAATTAAATTTAATCTACATCATATATACTAAAATTAATTGGTGGTAAATCTTCTTGTTGAACTACTTCTACTCTTGGAGGGCCTGCCTGTTGTTCGTATTCTTGTAATAATCTTTTAACTTCATTTTTTCGTTTTACTTTTCCAGTCATATTATTAATTTTAGTTTCTTCTTGTATTCCAAAAACTCTTGATACTGCGGCACCTATACTTTCACTTCCAGCAACAGTCCAATTTTTATCATTATCAATATAATTTTTAATTATTATTAAATCATTTGGTCTTACTTTTTTTAGTGCGTTGTCTATTAAAAAGATTATTCTTTTTTCGGCCTCTTTTGATACATCATAACCTTTTTTAACTATTTTTTTATCTGCTGGTGATAATTCGTTATAATTTTCATCTAAACTATATGAATTTACTTTTCTTAATTTTTCTTGTAATTGTGCTCTATTATCATTCATAAAATTTTCTCTTAATAAATCTCTATATACTGTTCGTGTTGTTTTATAGCTTTCGTTAAATTTGTTAACTGATGGTGGGGGTTCTTCATCAGTATCAGTAGATACATCTATTTCTGGAACTAAAATAGAATCATTTTCTTTATTTGCCAATCTTAATACTTCTGTGAATTTAACTTTTAATTGATTATATTTGCTTTCTACTCCCAGTTTCACATCATCATCTAATTTATCATAAGCAACAGTTATATCAGTAGCATATTGACTTAAATTTTTAATAATTTCTTCTAACTGTGCTTTTTTTCCCTCATCCGTCAAATCAGAATCACTAACAATTTTAGTAATTTTCTTTTTTATTTGTTTTCTTTCATCATCTGCTTGGTCTAAATTTCTTTCATATCGTTTCTTCTGTTTTTGTTTATTTGGGTCGCTAAATCCTCGTTCTCCTATTGCTTTTTCTAATGCTGGTTTTTCGTTTCCTTGTGTTATTTCTACAATTTTATTACCTTTTAATTTTAATTCTTTTTCTGCTAAATCTTTTGGTTCTATTTTTAAATAATTATTCATTAACTCATTTATATTATTCATAACTTCATTAGTAGTCATATATTTTCTTTGTCTTGGATTTAAATTACTAAACCAGCTATTATATTCTACTAATAAATTACTTCTAGCACTATCAAAGCCTAATTGTTGGTCTAATGGTATATGATATACTCCTTCTGCTGATTGTCCTTTTAATGTTGCGGCTAATACATCTTTTATATAAAATCTTAATTTTCTATATAAGTCATCAAGACCTTTTGGGGCTTTTGTTGTTGGATATTCTGGTTCAGAAAATAATTCTAAATCGCTTGGTTGTATTGGTTGTGCTGGGGCCTCTTGTGGTGCTGGTTCATCTTGTGGCACTTGTGGAACTGGTAATGGTAATGGAGGCACTACTGGTTTTAATGTAGGAGGTCTTACTACTGGTGTTGCTGGATTTGGTAATAATGTGCCAGGCAAGGTTTGTGAAGGTATAACACTTGGAGCACTTTGACTTCTTGTTATATCGGTTGATAAAGGTGGGTCAAACAAAGGATTTCTTGCTGTTTGTGGTGGTTCTGGAACATCTACTCCAGATTTTTCTAATTCTGATTCAGTTTCTTTTGCTATTTGTTGTAATGCCTCTAATGTTGGGTCTGTTTGTGTTGTTGTTGTCTGTGTAGGTATTGGTTTTGTTTGTGTAGGAATTGGTGTTGGTGGAATTATTTTAGGCTGTTGTGGTGTAGGCGCTGGTGGAGGAAATAATGAAAAGGCTGGTTGTGTTGGTAATTGTGTTATGCCACCACCCATTCTAATAGGGAAACTTCTACTTGGTTGAGATAATTTTTGTTCTGTTTCTGCTATTAATTCACGCATTTTTTGGGTTTTATTTACAACATCGGTTATAAAAGTTTGTATATCTTCATTTGTTTTTAAATCTGCTTTTGTAATAGTTGAAACACCTAACTCACTCGGTATAGGTATTTTTTTATCAGCCGCTTCTTGTTGGACAGTATCATATTCTTTTAATTTTTCTTTAAGTTCATTTAATAAATTATCTTTTTCTTCTTTTTTTTTTTTACTTTCTCCACTTGGTTTTCTTTTTCTTTTTTTAACTTTTCTCAATTCCATATCACTTGGAAATATTATTTGAACTTGTTGTTGGTTATTGTTCATATTACTATCATTTAATACGGCATTATTTTTAATTTTTTGTCGTTCCACACTTTTTACTTTTTTAGGTTTTTTTTTTACAACCATATATTATTATAAAATAAAATATTATTAATATTATATATGTATAAAACAATTAATTTAATTGGACTTCCAGACCCAGAAAAAGAAAAAGAAGAAAAAGCAAAAAGATTAAAGTCAAGTGTAGAGCGAAAAAATAATTATAGTGAAAAAGTTTATAATAAATTTTGTAAAAGTATAAAATATAGAAAAGTTAAAAAAAATAATTAAATATATAACTATATAATATAATGCCTCGCAACTTAACTAATACATCTGAAAATATAAATAATAGAAATATTACAAATTCTATTAATACAAATACTTTAAAAGCGGTATTACCATTAGAATTAACTAATGATGGGTTAGATGATATTATTTCATTAAAAGGTTTATCAGCATTAGGCACTGCTAATCAATTTTTAAGAATGAATAATGGTGGGACTGGATTAGAATTTACAACCTTAACTTTTGTAGATTTAAATTCTACACAGACAGTATTAAATAAAACTTTTCAAAATTGTAGTTTAAATTTTAATAGTAATCAACATACTAATATAGGACAAAATGATAAAAATGTTAATATCAACGGTTTTTTAAATTTGAATACTGGTAATGATAGAGCAATAATATCATATAATGCCGATGATAATCATAGTATATTTTTAAGGCGAGATATTGCTGGTGTAGATAACAGAATAAGTTTCTACGAATGGGATACAATAAATTTTTATACTGGTAATGCTCTAAATATTAGTGCTCCAAATATGCCTTTAAGATTATCTATTAATCAAACTAATATAAGACTGTTAGTTAATACAACTGTAAGTGGGACTTTTTCTGCTACTGGTTTAATAACTGG
>Ga0181392_1000515_pt1 | contig 14760 bp, 19 predicted proteins | sample 15SPOviralmetaG_FD_130083 | JGI IMG/M metagenome (GOLD analysis project Ga0181392, IMG submission 130083) | Marine viral communities from the oligotrophic San Pedro Time Series (SPOT) site, San Pedro Channel, CA, USA - 15 SPOT_SRF_2010-09-15 | ecosystem: Environmental > Aquatic > Marine > Strait... | reverse complement strand
GGCTAATGCCGCTTGCTGTTGTTGTTGCATCTGCAATAGTTGCATCTCTATCTCTGGCGTGATTGGCGCAAAGTAACGATCTGCGTTTCTAATGCCGCTCGATGCTAATATGTCTGCAAGAGTGTTGCGGATGTTTGTAAGCGATACCAAGCCATTCATAGGGCCATATGTCTGATAAACCATAGTTTGTTGTTGCAATGCCATAGCTAGAGCGTTTGTCTTATCCTCTTCTCTGCCAGTGCCAAGCCCTACATTAATAGTAACGTCCATATCTATGTCGAAAGCTTTTGGGTCAACAGGTTGAAAACGGCCATTCATACGCATCATTGCGCCGTTTTCCATATTCTTTTGCAGTAATCTTAACATCATGCCAAACAAATCTCTTGCGCCGTCTGCTAGGTTACGCACCATAACCTCTATTTGCCCTGCGGCGGCTTGCACAGTAGCTTGCACAGCGGCCTTAGTTGTTGACTGCATAGCATCAGGGTCTAGCCCCATAGACGCTCTGGTAACGCCTGTCTTGCCCTCTACAAGCTGATCTAGGTATGTAAGTGCGCTTAGTGTCTGCCCTGCGGTAAATGGCACAGCTAGGTCCTGGACCGCACCAGGCTGTCTCATACGCACAATCGCGCCAATTTCGTTGTTTAGCACATCGTCTATGTTAACTGCACCATCGACTATGCCAATTCTGGGATTGTTTGTCATGGCTACGTTATCGAGTATGCCACGCAATATGCTTGTCGCCGCATCCTGGTCATCAATAACAATGTCTGCAATGCTTCTGCCATAAAAAGTGTGCGGCTCTGGATCAATTTCAAATTTTGCAAAAGGTATTTCATCTGCAAGTTCGTAATCTAGCAGACTGTACTTTGTCCCGCCGCACAAGAACTTGTGTAACACAGCTACTCCTGTGCCGTCCACATCCATACGCATATATGCCTCTGTTACAGTAACCTGGCGCATAGATGGATCAGAGCTTGTTTCGTTAAAGTCATCTGAATAACCCTGTCTCTCAATACGCTCTGCTTCAGTCATTTCTGTACCTGCATCAAAGCTGTCTAGGTCAAGAACCATGTCTGGGTCAAAGCCCATTGATATTAAATCACTAGCACGCATCTCTGTGCGGTGGGCAACGACATGAGCATCTTCTAGTGTTCTACAGTTTCTATCTACAAAGAACTCTTCTGGCGGTACGCTTTCTATGCGTAAACAGCCTGTTGTTTCCTTGCGCGATACCTTTGCAGAATGAACAGGCGTTTCTATCTCAACGCCTTGCTCATCCATGCTCATTTCCTGCTCTACTGTATGCTCAAGAACTGTTACATCATCATCTTGCACCAAAAATGTATACTCATCGTCATCGAGATTGGTGTAAGTATATATCTCTGCGGTTGGCATTTCTTCCCAATATGCTTTGACTATGCCTTGCTTTTTAATTAGCGCATCGTGAAAAGCATCGTTTAGCACTCTATAGCCGTTGCTTCTTTGAAACTCATAATGCACATAATCTGTGGCTTGCTCTGCCATGTTTACATCTTCTGGACCATGCGGCATGAACTCTACTGGTCTTGCAGTGCTTAGAAACACACGCATCAATGACGGTTTAATCGCACGCACAGTATCTCGAACCTTAGTGGCGACTACTTTGCTTCGCCCGTCCTCGTAACCTATATCTACCTCACCATCGTAATAGCGTTGCGATCTAATACGATCTTGTGATATTTCGCTTTCTACAAAGTCTACTGCATCGTCTATAGCGTTTTGAACAATAGTTTCGATTTCGCCTTTGCTTTTTTCTTTAAGTTCCATCTATTACTCCTGTCCTAAACCTGACAACGCGCCTTGTGATCCATAACCTGATAGCGCACCTTGTGAGGCTAATATTTCTAGCGCTCCATCTCTGCTAATTTTATCAGGAGAACGACCCAATTTTACTGTGTCTTGTAAATTTTTAACTGCGGCTCTCACCCTAGCGTCACCAAGAGACTTTGCCCCAATAGACGCCGCAGAAAGACCTAAGAAAGCAGGGTTCATAGCATACATAATTATGTTCATATATGCCATTAGGCCATTACCGCTTGGAGCCATCTTACCTGCAAGGCGCAATATGTTATCTGCAACCCTACCATCTACTATTTGCTGCATGGCTTTTATTTCTGGGTCATCAAAGAATGAAATCTTGGTAGGGTTGTCTAATATTTTTTGTATTGACCTACGATAAGAGTTTACAACATTACCGCCAGAACCAGATACTTTTCTTTGGTTTTGTAGCAAGTTAACTTCTTTTTCTAAAATCTTTGCTTTATTAGCACGCCTACTTATCTTCCTAGCTTCTTTTAACTTGGCAACTTTTTCAGTTACATCATCAATTTCGCTATCCAATGTTTTTATCATATCAAGTAAAAAAGGCTCTTTTTTGCCTTTTTTAGTATTGTATAAATCACTTAGTTTTCTTCTAACTTTATCAAACTGACTAAGTGTAATTCCGCCTCGGCTAATTAAAGTTCCGTCTTTTTTGCGTTTTGCCGCAGACTTTACCTCTAAATCTTTTAAAAATTTTCTTGCTTTAACAAAAGTCTTATCTGTTAATGCAAAAGCACCTCTGCTTGCAGCTGTGTTTAAAACCTCATCAACCATATATGCAACATCAGTTCCGCTCATTGCTGGCCCTGCCTCTTCAACTTCTTTATATGCTAATCTTTCTTTGGTTTTTAACTCTTTTACAGTAAGTGGCTGGTTTCGCTTTGTAAGCATATTCAAAGTTTTATTACTAAAGTTGGTAGCTTTCACACCCACAGTAGGAGCCAATAAAGCCGCTCCAATTCTTGCGATTGGCTCAATAGCTTTTCCTTCAGTTGCTTGACCCGCAACCTCACTGCCTGTCGCCGCTACTGTAGATAAAGCCTGGCCTTTTTTGGTAAGACCTGCTTTTTCCATACCTTCTGCAAGCTTTTCTGTTCTTTTGGCTCCCGCTCTTTTAGCTAAAACTTTTGCGCCTTTACCTATTCCGCCGACAACACCACCACCTGCTCCAAACTCACCGATTGTACCTGCTAATCCGGCGGCTCTACTATCACCTCGATAGTCTATTAGCTCATCCACACCTGCGGCTTCTGTCGCGGCATCAACAGCTCTTCCAGTAAACGTATCAAGAACAGGTATATTATAATCTTCATCTGCAAGACCGACAGCTTGCAAACCTTCTTGACCTAATCTAGCAACACCTCTCAAGGCCATCTCTGGTAACTCTAAAGCACCCAACGCACCTCTTGCTGCCCCTGCTAATGCAGAACCGCCAACCTCGCCAACGCTACCAAAAAGCTCTCTGCCCTCTTCTTCAACTTCTGGTTCTTGTGTGGTTTGCGCCCTAGCAGACATAGCCGCTTGTACAAGTTGCCTAGCGGCGGCTTCATCCCCTGCGGCATCTGCGTTTCTAGCGGCATTCATGTATCTTTCATACGTTGCCATACTTAACCACCATATTTTTTAAGCAAATCTTCATTACTTAAGCTAGAACCGCCACCACCTTGCCCTTTTCTAGCTTTAACTTGCTTGTCTAAGTCCGTGCCTCTCAAGTCTTTTCCTTCGACATAATATGCCCTCGCAATAGGGTCTTGCTCAACCATACCCATAATTCTGTCAATTTCTTTTAGGTTTTCTACCAATAATTCTTTACTTAAATCTTGTTGTATTGCGCCGTGTGCGGCCATCAATAAGCCAAGTTCTATGTTACTTACGTTACCTAGCGCACCACCAGTTTTACTTGCTTCACGCATTTCTTGCAGTCTATTAAATGCAACATTTGACTGCACGGATTTCAATAAGTTCTTAACGTTTCTAGCTGGTGTGGATGGCAAATAATCTGCGGCAAACTTACCATACACGCCAGTAGTGCCAAGTATACCCTCATCTTTCTCTATTGCGGTTAGTACCTGACCAACCATTTTACTTATACCTGTTCGTTTCTGCGTTTCTAGTGCGCCTTTTTCACTCATAGCCCTTTGTGCGTCTTGTTGCTCCCTATAAGCCTCACTGCCCTCTATAGGAACCATTCTCACGTTTGTTATATTGCCTGCTTCATTCCTATCAAATTCATAGGTCATGCCATCGTCAGCTTTAGGCAATCCCGCTCTAATAGCGCTCTCCTGGCTATAAATATCACCGCCGCTAGTTATAAATCTTTGAAACTCTTGCGTGCCAGGCGTAAATCCTGCCGCTATAGCGTTTCTAATTAATGCAGTGTCTTTTGTGCTTGCTCTTTGCTCTTTCTGCAATTCTAGTATTTGGGCATAAGCTTGTTGGCCAGTTAAACTACCAGTTTCAACCATACCCGCAAGTTGATTACCCATATCGCTATTAAGGCCACGCAAATACTCAATGGTTTTGTTTTTCGCTCGACCAGAAGTACGTTGTTGCGCTATCGTCTGCAATCTTGCATCAAGACCAGTATCAGGTCTTAGTCTCATTTGGTTAAAACCTGACGCTAAAACTCCGCTTAATGCACCAGCTACGTCACGAAAATCTCTTTCTGCCATTTAACTAACCCTACATTCCACTTAACTTCATCCCAGCTTCTGCGCCCATTGTTAAATAATCCATTAAACCAGGTTGGTATGTTGAAGAGCTACCTTTTGTGCCATCAGTCAAACCTGCTCCCCCAAACATTGCGGCAAGCCCTGCTTGTGGCCCTTTGGTGTATCCTTGATACTGGTTTTTAGTTGCATCAATTAAACTTTGCATAGCCGCTTGTTGCATTGCGCCCTGCTGCATTTGCTGTTGGTTTATTGATTGCCCCATATTAAAAGCTTGCTGCCCTGCGCCTTGCAATCCTTGTGCCGCCGTAAATGCATTGCCCATAGCCTGGCCATAACCCTGTTGTCTCATTCGTGCAGATTGATCTGCCATTTGTTGAGTATAGTTTTTAGCCATCTCAGCTTCTGCAATCCCATGCCTCGATCCGCCAAAAGCGCCCGCCGCTTGAGCTTGTGCGCCTAAAGTGTTTTGAGCTTGAAGGGCTTGTTGACCTACATCCCTCATTGTTGCTTGAACAACTTGGTTTTCGTATGGGTTCATTAAACCTGCCGCAGCTGCGCCTGGATTAGCAAAAGTTTGCATTGCACCCATATTTGCCATTGAAGCACGTTGGTATGGATTTGCCACCATATTTGGATTTGCTGAAGCACCCATGTTACTTACCCTTTCTTCCGCCAGACATTTCTAACGCCACTGGTTGGTTTACCCCGGCCCTGGACCCAGGCTCACCCGTCATTGGGTCTATAGTGAAGCTTTCAAGATATTCTGCTTGGCCAGGTCGCCTATTTGCTAACTCTCCAACAGCCGCATCAAAACCATCACCAGATGAATATCCTGTCATTCCGCCCATTGTAGTGGCTTGCGGCATATATTGCTGACCGCTTGCGCTTGGCATTCCAAAAGCATCTGCCATTTGGTTTGTACCTTGAAATGCAGCTTGTTGTTGTGGAGAAAACGCCGCAACATCTGGGCCATAATATGGAGTATACCCTAACGCAGAAACATCACTTGCCATTCCAATACCTTGTTGCAAAGCAGTTTCCGCAAACTTTGGCATTGTTGCTTCGGTATTAGACCTTCCACCTTTACCACCACTCATCTTATATCTCCTTTTGAAATGAAGCGTGCAATGGTTTCCAACCATGCGCCTTCAAAGGTTTCTTCCATCCAAAACGACCTGTAATCGTCAAAGCCTCACATCCATAGCTCTTTGCCCAATCTGTAACATCATTGTGCATATCTAACAACTGATCTAGCTCACCACCGCCTAAAAACACATTTAGCACCTTTTTTTTAGGATATACCACAATTTCTGTAACAATGCACCCCCTGGGGCTAGGCCATAACTGCATACGACCCTCAACAATACCTTTTGCCACATCTTCGAACTCATGTGTACCACCAGAATACTCCAAAGCCGCCTCTATCCAAGGGCGGCATCTTTCTAATTCATTTACTTGTGTATCTTTAGGCATTTAATATGTAGACAATGCTACCCTCTTCCAAATTGCTGTACTGCCATCATGTGCAGCAGTACAAATATAAATATAAGACGTATCCCAAGCTATCATGCCAACCCCATCTCCAGCCGCACCAACACTAGAGCTAGGTGTTGTTTGCTTCATAGCAATTTGTTTAAATGAATTTTGCGCTGAAACAACAGGATAATTTTTTTCTTCATCCCACAAAAATATACCATTTTCGCTTGGGTTATCATCAGACTGCTTAAAGAACAACTTACCTAAATTTCTGCTAAGAAAAAGATTAAGCTCTCTGCCCCATTGCCGTATATCTGTTCCTATGACTGGCGGTGTAACAGGCACTATCGTCTGCCCCCTGCTTTTACTTCAAGTCGCATTGTGCCTACACGCCATGCCGCTAACTCATCACCTTCAACACGCATTCTAACTTGCCTACCGCTAAATCGCACTGAAGTTGGGTTGCTTGGATTAAATGGGCCGTGTGTTGTCTCAGTGTCGTTAGGGTAAAAGCGTGTCTTAAATTTTAAATCCACATCGCCTTGCGTAAGTTCATCGGGTATAACTTCAGTAACTTTTGCTATTTGGTCCCCTGCGCCAATAGATATAGGGCCAGTTTCGCAAAATACAGAACCGCTATCATAATTTAAACCTGTTTCGTGGCTATAAACATCACTGTCAGAATTATGCCCAACCAAATAAGGCTGTCTAAATACACCTCTGGGTGTTCCACTAGTTCTGCTCAGATTTCCAATTAGCCAGTGATTTTCTAGTAAATCATAAGCAACATAACGATCTATTTCTGTGCTACCACCAGATGGATAAAACCACCATATTTCGCTAAATTCTGAATTATTGAACGCCCAAATTTTAGATTGTTGGTTTGTGTTTAAATCATCAAATACATAGTCGTGTACTTCACATTTAATTTCAGAAACGGAGTTACCATCGAAGCGATAAAAGCCGCGTTGCCCCATCCAAAACACACCCATATCAGTATCTATTGCCGACATTCTTGAAACAGCACCGCAAGCTGTGCCCACACGATCGAAACCGTAGACATACGGTGGCCCTAGGTATTTTGCACTGTGAGCATCTAAATCAGTAATGATTAATGTTTGGCCTCTAGTCTTAACTGCTTGCATAATTTGACCAGAGGTTTGTAATAAAATATCCCCTGCTTCATTTGTTGCCGCAGGGGTCCACTGAGTATTGTTTTCCTTATCGCACCATTGAACTTTTCTTGGATTTCCCCCTGCGCCTAATGCAAACAAAAATCTTTCCTCAGTAACTATCAAGCCCAAATTACTTGTTGGTGCGTTTGAAATAACTGCGGCATTCGAACTTGGGTTAAGTTGCCATTCTAAAAGTCTGCCATCATCATAGTGGCAAGCAACTAAAAACTCTCCATAATTGTCTAATGACCATGTGGTTGCTTCACTGTATGTGCCAGTGCTTGGGCGCGTTGTACCAAAGTATCCAGTACCATAGAAGCCGCCTCCATATCCAAGATTTAAAGCCGCATCTTCCCTGCCAGTAGCCAAGCCGCTTATAGTAATATCAGTGACTACCCCTGCGCCAGTCATTACCTTTAATTCGTTGTGACTCCCTCCTGCAAAATAAGCTGTATTGTTATTTGCTTCCCAAGCGTGTGCGCCACGAATGGGATTGGTGCTAAACCCTGCTTTTTTCTCCTGCCATCCACCAATAGGACGGAGCGAACCGTCACGCCACCTGACTAAACTCCCATCGCGCCAACGATTTGAAGCGTCAAAATCTGTGCCGTTTCGATAAAACCCTGCTTGTAATTTGAGTGGGACTAGGGGCATGATAATCCTATAATGGTTTAGTAGGCCAAGTTACACTTGTTGGGAAAGTTGATTGATCTGTAATGTTTAACAAAGCTGTTCTGTAATTTGTCCACTCTGTCTGCTTTGCATCAGTTAATTCTGCCCACCGCAATGGATTTGTTACAAGCGGATCAACTTCAGTTTCTAATTTAGAATTTCTTTCCATTCTAATAGCTAAAGCATTTATAGCATCAATTTCTGACTGACTAGGAGCAACGTAAGCAGCCACATCTCCGTTTTCAGACATAGAGGCAAGTAACTCATCATTATTTATAGTCATATCAGTGTCATTAGGGTTTAATGTGTATGGTATCCAACCATGCTCACTGTGATTTATTTCACAATCAATCCAACTGTTGTTGTTTATATATTTAGCGTTTCTATATTCCATATTAAGAAATCCTAACAAATAAAGTTATATTTGAGTTTGACCCTGCATAATCACCGCCCATCCGTCTCCAAGTTCCTGAAAGCTGACTAGCTTGCGACCCAAAATAATAACTGGAGTACGAACCATCGCCCGCCACGCCATTCCATCTGAGTGCTGCAACGTATAAATCTGATCCCGCTTTTGTATCTCCATAATCATGCGCCGTTGAGTGTGAAACCCCACAAAGCGCATATGTTCCTACACCGTCAGCCGTTGTTGAAGCCCCTGCGCTGTCTAGTTGCGTTTGAATATTGCTAGTGACACCGTTTAAGTAGCCAAGCTCAGTTGTTGAAATAGTGCTTGAAACGGCTACTTTTCCAGACGCATTTGAAATTAATGCACGATTAACTGTAAGGTTTTCTGTGTCAATTGTTGTGGCCGCGCCAGTTATTGTTGCTTGCTTACCGTTAAGTTGCGTTTGAATATTACTGGTGACATTTTCAAGCTTATCAAATTCAGTTGCTGATACTCCCGTTGCTTTCAAATCTTTTGCATAATTTAAATCTGCCGCATCTCCAGTAAAACTGGAGAGCTTATTTAAATCTGCCGCAGAAGAAGTAACATTAGTGCTATTAATTGTTAACGTGCTTAAATTAGGCGCGACCGTTCCACTTGTACCATTTACCCCATCAACAATAGTGTCTAAGGCCGTATTAATGGTTGTCCCCCACGTGTCTTCATTTCCGCCCACGGTTGGTTTAGTTACGCTGATAGCCATGTTAATCTCCTAATTTATTGCACCATATCACTTTATGCTGCCTCCGTCCATGTCTCGCTAGATACATCTGATGTCTCTGTAAATGTAGGCGAAGAAGCCGCAGGAGCGTCAGGCCATGCGTCTGCGTCTGGGTCTGTTGTATCTGTCCAAATTTCTGCGGCAACACTTAAATCCGTGTAACTTTCTGGCGGTATTGTGATTTCCATAAAAGGAAAACGCGCCAACGGAATAACTGGATTACCAGAAGCAACATCAGGCGATGCAAATTTATAATCTTGCGTAATAACGGCGCTATCAATTACGGGCGCAGAGCCATTTACATTACCAGATAGTAAAATATGATTTATAGTTATTGCAGTTGTAGCAATACTTACATTGCCAGTATCAGCATCATTCCCTGCAAGCGTATAAACAACCCCTGCGGAGACAGTATCTACAACAGGGTTTCCAGTAACAATATCCGCACTACTAAATTGGTAATTTTCCGACAATGCAGTTGAGGCAACCGTTGGGTTATTAGTTGTTACATTTACTGAACTTAAATTATGACTTTGAGTTAAGACACCCGTTGCGATCCTAACAGTACCAGTTAGTAAATTGGGCGCAGAAAAACTTTCATCCTCAAACATTGTGAGGGTTGGCACGATTGGTGCGTTTGGCGTGTATACGCCAGATACCGCGTGAACCTGAGATATTGCAGTAGTAGCAACCGTAGGATTGCCAGTAATAACATTATTACCAACAAGAACATCAACCCCCGCGCCAACATCAGCAAATGCTGCGCCTGATAATGAAGAAAATCCAAACATTTATTTTACTTTATTTCTCATTAATTACCTTCTAATGCATCAAGTCTCGCCTCTATCGATGACAGGCGTTGCTCCGTTGCAGCACCTATAAAAGCTAATAGTTGAGGGTATCTGATACCTTTTCTGTTTTTCTGCACTGCTCCCTCTGGAGCTTCCATTTCTAATTTAGACTGAACTTCTATAGAGCCATCTGAGTTTTCAACTTCCCACCATGTATCTTCACACCAAAACGCATAGTTACTTGCGTCAAGACCTTCATTAGCCATTGCTGTTGATATTTCTTGAGCGATAACACCAGTGTGTATTCTAGCACTATCACCTTTCTCTTCTACAGCACTATTCCATTTGTAAGTCTTGAATAGTTTGCTAATAGCTGTGGCGGCTGTTATCTCTGCATCTGTAAGTGATGTAATCTGCTGTTTTTCTCTTTCATCAGACGTTTGAATTGTGCCGTTGCTTGCAAATATATCCACCCAACGCGCATTTCCATGTCCAAAACTATCAGCGTTGTCTTGGATATTTCCACTGTTTGTCGATGGGATAACATGATTAGTAAAATAGTCAAACCTAAATCCAGTATAGGTTGATGTTATGTATATATCGTTACCGTTTTCTCCTATTCGGCCCCTAAAGTTTCCACCCTCATTGAACCTAATAAGAACTCCAGAGCCGTCTAAGCTAATAAGGCCCTCTGCTCCTGTGTTAGTGCTTGGTAACGCTATACGATCTACCAACAAATCACCACTGCTGTTAATAGTCATAGCATCAGAAGCATTAGTTCTAAACGTCATGGCATTATCAGAGTTGTTGTATTGTATTCTGCCTATGTCTGCATCATCAGTATCACCAAAATGAATGCTTGAATAACCGTCAGTTGCACTAGAAACAATGCTAATACCCGATCCTGTCCCATCAGTTGTATTAGAAACAATAAGATCATCACTAATTGTATTTAAAGCAGAAGCAGAACTTGCTCCAATAAGCACCTGTCCGTCTCCTGATATGCGTAGCCTCTCTGTGGCGCTATCAGCAACTCCAGTTCCAAATGCTAAATATTGTTTGCCATTTAAAAGGTTTTCCGCAACGCCTTGAATAAATGACCCAACGCCTGATACGTTACTGTCTTTACCTTCAAACTCAATTCGCCCAATTATTTGATCGTTTGCAACACTTGTATCTCTATCAGTAAATCTTAGTGTAATTGGGTTAGAGTTACCTGTTCCGTTTGTCCCCTCTAAATGGAGTAACGCATCAGCGCTATCAGTTGACAGGCCGTCATCGTCTAATAATACATAATTTGATAAGTCTTTAAATACAGCTTTATCTGAAGGGTAAGTTACAAAAATATCCTTAACCCCTGCGCCCCACGAAACAGCGTTATTGCTGTTAGAGCTTGCAAATAAAGAGGTTCGCGCAAGTGTAGTACCACTAGCCGTGTAAGTTCCTTTCCCAACCTCAAAATCAGTTCCATCAGTACAAGCGTAATACGTTGTATTGCCATCGCCAATATCGGAAAAACTAGAAAACCCCGCCTTAGCCCCTGCTAATGTATATGTTCCAGTTCCTGTCGTGGTTGTCGTTTCTTGTATTCGATCTTTAAGAACAAGAGCCATAATCTAATCCTAGCTTGGGTCTGGTATTCCAATATCTAATGTTTCTAGGCTAAATGTATTTCCTGACGTTACAGACTGCGAAGCTGTTAAAGAACCAGTTACCAACAATCTACTGTTTGTCGTATCTGTAATCGCATAATGCGTTGCCGATCCAGTGCCAGTAACCGTTCCATCAGATATTGCCGAAAGAGTTACTTTACGCCCACCGCCTGTGCGATCCGCAGGGGCAGAAATACTAATACTTGTTTTGTTACCAAGCGTTTGCGAAGATGTTGCCTCTGCAAATGTTGTGCTTTCTGCGCTAGTAATATCTACACGATTTGCTTCCGTGTCCAAAACCGTTAGCCCGTTATCCAAAACTCTGTCTGCTATACTTGCCATTAGTAACTCCTTATCTTCATTCTGCGACCAGAGCCGCTAGTTTTTGACCGTTCACTTTCCAAATTAATATCATTAATTGCTTTTTGATACAATGCCGCCCATGTAGTTGCGCGAGCGTCTTCTTGCAAATATGGCGCTGAGTGAACTAAAGAGCCATAAAGATAAGCATCAGGAAAATTAGATAAAATCCAATTTGATGTATTTCCAGAATTTAATGTATCTATTTTTTCATAATAAAGCATCTCTAAAGTGTAAGAAGCATCAGGCGTTGGAAACACCTCAATACTACCATCGAGTATAGCAAAGCTTACTGGCCTACCGCTTGTATTAAGGTTTTGCGCCCTTAAATTAGATATTTGAAAAGCGTTAACCATTTCTAAAGTATTGGTATCAGCCGTGTTTAGCGACATACGAATAGGCTCTAAAAAATCAGTAGGCAAAGCTGTGTACTGCGTATCGAGAGAAGCGGTCACACGTTTCTCCATGCGCCAATGTCTAACCTCTCTATTCATTCCAGTTTCAGCAAGTGTAATAAAATCAGGTATTACCGATGTTAAATCATCTCTGTTTAAAAAATCAGCTATACTAGCTTTTAGCTCATCATAAGTCGTTAACGCCATTTAACAATTCCATCTTCTACGAGCAGCTTTGCCACGTTCACCTGTCCAACCTTTAGACCTAGCGCAAAATGACTTCTTACGAGCCTTGTCTTTTGCAGTTAAATTTTTCTTTTTTGTTACCGCCGTTTTAAGCTTTGAACCAGGATTAGCACGCCTATGCGCCGCTACACCCTTTGCCGTCATACCCGCACCCTCTTTTGCAGTGCGGTAATTTCGACCCTTACCCTTGGTCGTTTTGCGTATGGCTTTCTCAGCTTTTCGCGGCATTATTACAACTGCCCTGCGGCCTTCATTCTTTCAAACATTTCGTAAGCTGCGGCTGGATCATTTAATAAACCTCCTTGACCTGGGGTTCTTCTAACCAAATCCATAAATGCATCAAAATCAGGATCGCCGTTTCCTATCATGTTAGGATTGTCAACAACTCGACCGGGAATTACGGGCTGTTTAAAAGCGTCTGACCCAGCAAACATTAAATCTATACCCCTAACTGGCAAACCCATATCCGCTCTTTGACCGCGAGACATAGCATCATACTCTGCCTGGCTTACCTGGCTCATAGCCATACGCATACGCTCACGATTATCTATGTTTTGCTGTGCCTGGATACGACCATCTTGGGTAGGATCAATGTCATTACCATAAGTAGAAACAGGCGGATTTCTGTAACCCGAATCATAACCTTGTGAACGTGGGTCCATATAGTCCATATTCATACTTGCACCACCAAACGGCTCAAGCCCCATACCACGCTCCGCAGCTACACCCGTAATATTCGGTCCTGGACCGCCGAATGGGTCTAACGCACTTGCAGGTTGTGTAAAACTTGCCTCTTGAGCCGCCATTGCATCTCGATTTGCAATACGCTCACTAAAACCGTCTGGCCTAATCCTTGGCCTTGGTATTTCACCTGAAACAGCTTGTTGAATAGGTGAAGTTGTTGGACCACCAAAAGCACGCTCACGCTGTGAGCCATATGGGTTAATACCAATGTTGTTTAGTATCTCACTTAAAGGTCCACCCTTAAAAGTGTCACCGCGAGTATCACGACCACCGCCATCCATAGCATCAATAAAACCTGGAATGTAACGCTTGTTAGCTTCATCAAAGTAACCAAACTTACCATCTGCGTTAGCTTTTGCACGATCCTCCGCAGATGTTCTTTCATATCTAGCCGCGCCTTTGTTTGAACCCAGGCCACCTTTTCTTTCAGAAGCCCTAGCTTGAGCCGCATGAGCGCCCTTAAAAGGGTTAGGCTTGCCAATTATATCAAAATGTCGCTGTACCCTTTCAGCGTGTGTCATCTCAGCCATTACTTCTTACCCTTCTTTTTTCTGCTCAACTTTTTTAAATCTGCACCTGTTATCTTCTTGCGCGGCTTTGCTACCGCAGCTAATTTCTTTTGCTTGGGGCTGTACTTAGCATAAGGCATTACTTTTTCCTACTCTTAGTTTTCTTTAACAAATCAGCATCTGCCTTGCGAGCGCCGCCCTTCCCAGTAACAAAACTGTTAACCCTACCCATAGCCCACGCAGACATCGGAACATTCTTAGAGCCACTTGATAAGTAAGCACCCTGACCACGCCGATATACAGACTGCAACTGACTAGGCGTAAACCTTGTACCTGCTGCTTTGTTGCGTAATGTCGCCTTTACGCTATCGCTTAGAGGTTTTCTTTTGGGCTTGCTTGGCACGACTTTTACTCACTTTCTTTACATCAATAGACAGACCAGCTTTATATTTGCGCTTCGTGTCTAATATCTCTTTCTCCTTGGCGCTCTTGCTTTTCGCACCAGATAAATACTTTGTAGGCACACCAGACTTAGTTTTGGCAACCTTCTTAAACTTTCGCACTACTTCATCCTAGTCTTTGCCTTGCAACGCCCTGCTCTCGCACACTCTTTAGGCGTAGGGCAACCACGACACGGTTTAAACTTTTTATTTTGCATCTTTTAATCTCGCTTTTCTCTTGGCGGTGGCGCTCAAATCGCCAAAATGATACAGTCTTTTGCTGGTCTTACCGTGAGTCTTTCCAGAATGTAACTGACCATTCGGCATTTTATGCATGCCACCCTTATGCTCAGTTCCATCCCTAAAATAATGCTTAACGCCTTTAGCCATTACTTCTTCTTGCCGCCCTTTTTAGGTGGTCTGCCCTTCTTACTTCCGTAAGTACCTTTTCCATGAGGCATAGCTATCTCCTTTTTTTGCAACGTAACACATTATGCAATGCCACGCAAATTACGTTTTATGTTATTTCTCCAACTACTAAATGCGCCAGACAAAGCCGTTGCCGCATCACTCGCCATCGTTAAACAAAGTGCATC
>Ga0181392_1000513_pt1 | contig 14771 bp, 15 predicted proteins | sample 15SPOviralmetaG_FD_130083 | JGI IMG/M metagenome (GOLD analysis project Ga0181392, IMG submission 130083) | Marine viral communities from the oligotrophic San Pedro Time Series (SPOT) site, San Pedro Channel, CA, USA - 15 SPOT_SRF_2010-09-15 | ecosystem: Environmental > Aquatic > Marine > Strait... | reverse complement strand
TAACAGGTAAAGAAACAATACAAGACCAGTTAATCGTAAGTGGTTCAAGTGGTACAGTAGCTACAATTAAAGATGAACAAGCAGGACCTGGTACTACGTTTGCAATCAACGATGGTAGTGGTAATGTTGTACAAGTTGATAACAATGCATTATCTAGTATTACAGGTACAGCAGTAACTATTACAAAGAAAACAAGTATAACAAGCACCCTTAAATTAGGAGCTCAAGACCCACTTCCAACAGGTGCTGTTGGAGAACTAGCAGTAAGTGGTTCTAACTTATACTTCCACAATGGTACAAGTTGGGGTCAAATTAACTAATAGTTGATATTTATTACAATATAGCTTGTAGCCGAGATATATTACTCAGAACTAAAAACCCGTTATAGAAATATATCGGGTTTTTTTCGTTTTATTAAGTATTGTTATATTTATACTTAAACGATGAAAGGATATATGATAAACTCATATTTACAAAAGCACTATAAGGAAATATTAGATAAGGTTAAGGGTGTAACAAAGAATCACCAAGATACAGAAGATTTATTACAAGATTGTATTTTAGCTTTCTTACAGAAAGGACCTGATTACACAACTCGAATATTAAAAGATGGTAAGGTACAACATTACCTTATTAGGATGGCTTACATTCAATTTAATTCTTCAACATCACCTTTCTATACCAAATATAGAAAAGCATCTCGTAAATCTAATCCTATTGAGTATTACGAAATAGAACAGAAAGCATTAGAAACTAAAGAAGATGCTGAGAAGTTACTAGATGATGTTAAATTATATATCGGTAAACTTCCATTGTTTGATAAAACTATGGCTCATAGACATTTAATAGATGAAGTATCTCAAAGAGAAATGAGTAGATACTATAATATTAATAGAACTCACATCTCTGCTTCTATTGATTTAACTAAAAAGAATATAAAAATGAAATTTAACAGAGATGATTATAAAACAAAGTAATATGGAAAAACAACTAGAAATAGACGGCTACAAGAATTACATAGTAACTAGTACAGGTTATGTAATATCAAACAAACAGTACAAACCAAGAATATTGAGGCCACAAAAAGCATCACAAAGTAAAAAAGGATATTATCAAATTAGATTGTTTAACAAAGAATATCCAAAAGGTAGATTACAATATCTACATAGATTAGTTTATGAAAGTTTTGTTGGTGAGATACCTAAAGGAAAAGAAATAGACCACATTGATGGTGATACTACTAATAATGATATATCTAATTTACAGTTACTTGGACCAAGAGAGAATAAGTTAAAAGGTATTGATTATAATTGGAGACCTCATAGAAATGAATTTATCGAAGCATATGAGAAATATGGTACTTATAAAAAGGTAGCAGAAGCTTTAGATGTAAACATTAACATAGTTTATAGAGTAATCAAAGATGTTTTACATAGATGGGATTGGACAGATAAAGTATATAAAACAACAAGATTTAATCCTGAACTTCAAGACAAATATACAGAGGTAGATAGAAGAACAAAAAATGGAAGATATGATAGGGTGCAAAATTAAATTAGGAACTTGGTTAGAATCCTTTATCGATTGGATAACTTTCGGTAATGGTAAATATTACGCATATATCGTAGCTGTTAAGTGGTTAGGATATGAATCATGCGGTTGTGATGAAAGAAAAGATTGGTTAGATAACTTAACTTGTAAAAAGAAAAACAATGAGTAAAACAATAGAACAAGAAGCAAACATACTTCACTTTATAGAAAACTGTCAAGGACACTCAACTCGTGGTGGTTGTAGAAATGATATGTATGATATATACGCTATCTTTAAGAATGATGGTAGAAATGCTAATGTATGTACTTGTTTAGATAGAGATACAGCAAAGAAAGTAGATAACTTTATCAGTGCTTATACATTTAGTGATGAAATTAGATTTACAGATAGATTTCATAAGTTACTACCTCATCTAGCTCTTATAAAAGAAGAAGCAAAGAAACCATTAGAAGAAGAATCAAATACTGATTTATCTGAAGGTATGAGTAAGTTTGTTAAGAAAAAGGCTAAATCTGTACCTGTAAAGCCTGTAAAAAGAAAGAAACGTACAACAAAAAAGAAGAAATAAAATGGGAATACAATTAAAACCAAAACCACAATGTCAATGTGGTAATACACAAAATCCTAGTGGGTATTGTGATGGCTCACATAATAAGTAAAGGAAACAATGAGACAAAGTAAAAAGAAAATTCTATTACAAGAGTTAGAGAAGGCTCATGGAGTAGTTACACAAGCTTGTCAAAAGGCTAAAGTATCTCGTGCTCAGTTTTATCGTTATTGGAATAGTGATGAGAACTTTAAGAAACAATGTGATGATATACAAGAGAGTGCAGTAGATTTTGTAGAATCACAATTGTTCAAACAAATAGAAGGTGGTAATATAACAGGCCAGATATTTTATCTTAAAACAAAAGGTAAACATAGAGGGTATGTAGAGAAAACACAAATACAACAAGAAACAACAGGTTCAATTCAATTTGATTTCTCATGAAGAAGTTCAAAGATAGTTACAAACCTCTTCCTTCCAATTGTACAGTAAAAGAATCTAAGATAAACGGCTTAGGTTTATTTGCTAAAGAAGATATTCCAATTAACTACGAGTTTGGTATTACACATCATTGGTTAGATACAGAATGTATTAGAACTCCTTTAGGTGGGTTTATAAATCATTCAGAGACTCCTAATGCTTTTATTGTAGATGATGGGGATATACGAACTATGTACTCTGTTAGAAAGATAAAGAAAGATGAAGAGATAGTAGTTTATTATAAATTATACTAATGCAATACAAAGGTTTCAAACCATATGATTTCCAAAAACAAATAATAGATGATATCCTTAACAAAGATGATATGTTCTACACTATGGTGTGTGGCCGTCAAATCGGTAAGACTTTACTTCTTATTAATATGTTATTATATTATGGTATTAATAAGCCTCGCCATACCTTACTGTGGGTATCTCCTTATTACTCAATGGCTGTAAAAGTTCTATCTCAGATATTAGATGCAATAGAATTTACACCAATTACCAAAGAAGCTAACAAATCAGAAAAGATAATAACCTTAATAAATGGTACTAGAATCTACTTTCGTTCAGCAGAGAAGCCAGAAACCATCAGAGGTTTATCTATTGATTACGCCTTCTTAGATGAATCACAAGATATATCAGATGATGCCTTTAACAAAGCTATCTTACCTACCTTAACAGCAAAAGGTAAGAAGTGTTTGATTGCAGGTACACCTAAATCTAAGAACTGGTTTCATTCTTATTTCCAAAGAGGAGGAGAACCAAACTATAATTCATATACAGCACCATCTTCCGTATCACCTTATGTTAGTGCAGAATTTCTAAAAGAACAACAAGAATCCCTTCCACCTTCAATTTACAACCAAGAGTTTCTTGCTGAATGGCAAGAAGGAGATGGAGAAGTGTTTACTAACATAGATGGTGTCTGTATATTAGATGATTTTGTATCAACAAGAGAAAAAACCTATGGAGGTCTAGATATTGGAACAAAACAAGATTACACTGTCTTAACCATTTTAGATAGAAATGGAAGGTGTGTACATATGTGGAGAGAAAGAGGCTTAGAATACTCTCAAATCGTTGCTAAGGTAGTGTATCTATGTAAACAATACAGAACTCATTTAATGATAGAAGCTAATTCAATTGGTGATGTTGTTTATGAGATGGTAAGAAAACAATACAAAGATGTAAAACCTTTTATTACTACTAATACATCAAAAGAAAATATCATAAGAAGATTAATCTCAGATATAGCAGATACTAACGTAGAATTACCTTCACCTAATTTATTTAACTCCTTATACAAAGAGCTACAATTATTTCAATACAAATATCTACCAAGTGGTAAGGTTTCTTATGAAGCGATGAGTGGGTTTCATGATGATACTGTAATGAGTCTAGCTATATGTAATTGGAATAGAATAGAGAACCCTACAAGTAAAAAGATAACGATTACTTCTCTTAGGTAGAACCATACCAACGAATCTTACAAAATATAATACAATATAAAGGAATATTATGAGTAAACAAATAACAATATCAATGCCTGAGTTTATTACAGTTGGACAATACCAAGATTTTGGTACACTTGACCACTTAACTCAGACACAGAAGATTATTAGAATCGTATCGGCTATTACGAAGCATAGTGAAACTGATGTAATGAAGTGGAATGCTACTTCTTTATTTAAGGTTTACAAAGACTTAAACAATTCTATAAATGAGATTGAACCTGCCTTCTTACCTATCTTTGAATGGGAAGGACAGACATGGGGTTTCCAACCTATACATAAAATGTCTGCAGGTGAATACATTGATTTAGAAACTCGGTTGAAAGATGGTATTACTAAATTACATGAAGTATTAGCTATTTTATATCGACCGATTAAAGAACACAAATTTGACTCATATGAGTGGAAGTTGAAATACAATTACAAGTATGTTATTGGAAAAACAGAAAACCTTTTCAAATACTATACTTTAGAAGATTATGATGTAGAGAAACGTACATGGAGAGAAGAACAATTCAAATCACTACCAATCAATCTAGCATTAGGAGCTTACAATTTTTTTTTGTTCGTAGGGGAGAAGTTCTCAAAGGATTTACGAATCTCTTTCCTGGAAATGTACAAGAAGATGACGAAGAAGGAGAGGGAGGAAGTGGAACAATTGCTGAACACTACGGATGGTTCTACACCCTTTATCACCTCGCTAACGAAGGAGGAATCCTCAACCTTACAGGAGACAAAAGAGTAAGTGATGTTAATTTTATAACAATGTTAAACTATTTAAGTGTACAAGAAGAGATAAATAAAGAAGAAGTAAAGCAACAGAGGAGAATACAACAACAAAACAGTTGGAAATAAGATGATTAACTACCAAGAAATAATAAATCTATTTGAATTAGCAGTAGGAGAAAATCAATTCTACAAGGGGTTCGGACATGGTTCAATAGATAACTTAGATTCGGTTGTAAACAGAGGATATCCTCTTTTGTTTGTTAGACCGTTATCATCGCCTGGTTTATCAGGTCAAGATGGTAGAGTTAGAACCCTCGCATTTGAACTATATTCTTTAGATGTTCCTAAACTATCTGACCAAGATAGAAGAGTATCTCTTTCTAATACAGAACAAGGTATATATGATATCTATGGATATATACTAGATGGTCCTGTACAATACGATTTTGGTATTGAGGTTCTTGGTATAGTTCCAACAATAGAAGCCTTTGGTGATAAAGCTAGTGGGTGGGTAGCAACAATAAACATAGAATCAACAGCATCAGGTATATCTTATTGTAATATACCAGGTAATGAATGGCCAACAACTCCTACTCCTGCTCCAACTAATCCTCCTACTCCAACTCCAACGGCATCACCTACACCTTCACCTACACCAACAGCTAGTCCTACTCCTTCACCTACACCTAGCCCAACTCCAAGTCCTACACCATCAGGACCTACTCCTACACCGAGTCCTACACCTGACCCATCAATTGTATATTATGCATTGAGAAGATGTAGTGATTCACAAGAAGGATTTATATCAGGTCAACAAACAACAGCAATATCATTAAGTAACAATGATAGAGTACAAGATAGTGGATTTGTTAATTATGTAGTAATAGGACAAGTAACAACAGGTACATCAGTAGGGTTTGTAACAGATACAGGCTTACAAGGATGTCCAGCTGGCCCTACACCTACTCCAAGTCCTACACCATCACCAACTCCGAGTCCTACTCCTAGTCCTACTCCTAGTCCAACTCCGAGTCCAACACCAACGCCTAGCCCAACACCTACACCGAGCCCTACACCGGCTCCTAATTCGTATTACTATTGGGCAGTTGCTAATGAACTAAGTACTAACACATTGAGTTATACGAGTCCAACAAATACACCATTTTCGTTTGCGATATCAAGCTCACAAGAAATGTTCTTTGCAGCAAAAAGTGGTTCTGTAACTTTATCTAATACAAATCCTTTGATTGGTAACAAAGGTAGATTTGTTGATTCACAAGTATTATACAATACATCATATACTAATAAAGAAACAGGTAGTAGCTATACTGTTACAGTACCAAGCCAAATTGGAGATTGGGGTGGAGATGTAGTATTCTTTAATTCTATAAACTCTTCTCAGTTGAGTTATGTGAGTGTTGCTCAAAGTGATAGTATAATTAATTCATCTAGTATATGTGTTGGTAATGTAACTTCTATAACAACTGGTTCTTCACCAAACAAAGGAACAGTTACAGATAATTCATCAACTTGTCCAACAGCATTCTACTATGTAGGAGAAGCTGATGGTGCTGGTGGTACTGTAACTTACTTAGATGAGAACTATTCAGCAGTAACACAATCCTTATCTGCAGAACAAAGAATATTTGTAGGAGCGATTAGTGGTACAATGCAAATAACAGGTGCTGGTTCACAAGTATTCTTCTCTGAAATTGGTTTCCCAAGTTCGTTTGGAACTCAAGGAACAGTAGGTACTGAATACATTGTATCTCAATCAGGATTAGTAGTACCAAATTCAGATGATGTTGTATTCTATTCTAAACCAGATGAGACTACATTAACATACGAATTTATGCCATCAGATGGTACTTGTAAGGCATATCATATATTGACAGGTGATACTGGTTCATTCTATGTGGATAATACCGCAAGTGGAATTAGTTCATTCCTATCTGGTTCTCGAACATTAACATCATGGCCAAATGGAGACTATGACCCTTATTACAGTAACTGTTAAACAATATGAATTACATGGAACAAAAGATATCATTTTTTAGTGGGTTTGCACTCACATCATTATGGACAATGCCTTTGTATGAATTATCAATGGCCTTTCTACTAGGATTAGTAGGGGGTTTAGGTGGTTTAGTAGGTAGATTAATTTTTAACAAAGTTGACAAATGGATGAACAAATAGAATTTTTAGAGAACGCAGGTAGAATTATTACCGAAGCACTTACTGATGAAATCATTAACGAAGGGTTAATGGATACAGGTAGGCTTGCTCGTTCTCCAAGATTCAAAGTTCAATTAGTAAATGGTAACCCAGAATTACAGATATTCATACAAGATTATGGATTCTATCAAGATAGTGGTGTAAGAGGAACAGATAACCCTATAGCAGAATCAGGTCAATCTTTCTTTCCACCAGGTCAATTTCGTTCTAAGGTAATTGGAGGTCCTCTTCCTTTTCCTGTTAGATTTGTAATTGCAAGAGATGGTATAAAACCTAAACCTTTTATCAACAATGCGTTTGATAGAGGTATAAGTTGGATGAATGAAAATATAGTAGAAACAAACGAGGATATTATCGATGCAAATATTGCAAAGATATTCTCAACAAATGGAGCGATAGTAAGTTAATATGAATTCAGTAAACATAACCCTAGACCCAACATATACAAGTGTATCAGGTAATCCTATGGTATTTGTTGTTAGTGGTTCTAACATAGATGAGTTCCAATATCAGTATGTACTAGATGTTAGAACTTATCCTGATAATACCTTAAGAACAAGAATAAAACAATTCCCTAATCCTAGTGGTGTTGCTGTATTTGATGTATCTCATGTAGTTGGTGATTATATAGAATATGATGCTAATTCATTTACATCATCACAAGTATTTGCTCCAGCTGGTACAGAGTATCAAAGATATGCAATAACAGCAGGAGAAGAATATGGAACTAACGCTTCTTCATCAGTAACTCTTTACGATGGAATGGGTTCAATAGGAGCTCCAGCAGTAACAGGTTCACAAGCACAAGGAATATATTCTGCATGGGCAGGAACATTAGATATAACACCTAGTTCAACAGGTGCTGGTGGAGGTTGGAACTTTGGTGATTACTTTAATGAGTTTAGTGGACAATATATTTTAAGTTCACAACAATCATCTCATTTAGGTGCATCACAATTGAATCATAAAGTAGGTAAAAATGATTATGCTCTTTTACCTGTATTTGATGCAACAAACAATATTACTACTAACAATACAAACATACAACTATATAATTCATCAAACTCTGTGATATCTGAATATAATTTACCTAGAACTACATCAGGTAGATATATAAATTATATTCCATACGGTCCACAAAACCTAATAGATGCAGGATACTTTACACAAACTCAAGTAGATTCTGCAGCTTGGATGAGAGTTAGGTTAGTTGGTTCTTCAATAGATAAATCATTTACAATACAAGAGTGTAATAATAACTACGAAAGAAGAAACTTCTTGTTTATAAACAAATGGGGTCTATGGGAATCTTATGGTATGAATACACCAATAAGAAAAACTACTACTATATCAAGAGAGGAAGTTAAGAAACCAAACATACCTTGGTCATCAGCTGATGGTAGAAACTCTTTTGATAGAAGAGGGTTCGATACATACAACCAATCACAACAAGATAATTTTATAATTACTACACCTTATGTTAGAGATGAAGAAGCTAAGATGATATCTGAATTGATTGAATCACCACAAGTGTATTTGCAATATAATAGCTTAGATATGGGATTAGGAGTAACTGTACAAAAAACATTTGTACCTATACAAGTAACTAATTCATCATATGTAAGTAAAACATCTAGATTACAAAAAGCATTCCAATTCGATATACAATATAAATTAGCTAATCCAAGACCTAATAGATAATGAGTTTAATAATCAGAGTTACATACGAGGGAACTACATACGATTTGGATATCCAAGAGGATATCCCTTTACGTTTAGATATATCAGCAGTAGAAAACACAGAAATAGGTGAATTCTTTGGTGTTGGTTCTCAAGTATTTGATATACCTGGTACTAAGAGTAATAATAAGTTCTTCAAACACGCTTATAACGTAGGAGCAACAGATATACCGGCGTTTTCCAATACTATTGATGGTAGAATAATAGCAAAAGGAGAAACTGTCTTAAAAGGACAATTTCAATTATTGGAAGTTATCAAAGATGAAGCAGGATATGTAAATTATAAATGTCAAATTGCTGATGAAACTGTACAGTTCAAAGATGCAATACAAAACAAACTTATTTCAAATGCTGATTGGAGTGCTTATACACATACCTTAAGTACAGGTTCTATCTTAGATTCATGGTCTAATAATTTATTAGATGGTAATGTTTATTATCCTCTTGCAGATTATGGATTAGATGACCCTGAGAATCAAGGAAACTTTCCTTTATTTGGTTTTTCTAATAATGGTCTAGGTACTTATTTTGATAGCAGTACATCTCCTATAAAACCTCAACAATTTTTACCTGCAATTAGAGCAAGAGAAACCTTAGAAACTATTTGTGCTCAAGCAGGATTTAGTGCATCAGGTGATTTTATCAATAGTGGAGATTTTTCTAACTTAATGATTTTACCTAAAGGACAAGAAGAGATGGGTATTGTTGTTAGTGGTTCAGAATTACCTACTGGATATGCTATAAACAATTACAACCAATCTATTCCTATTTCAAGTGGGCCAGCAATTGGTACTAAATTAGCTGCAAATCAAGTAGTTGTAGACCCACTAAGTAAATTTGTTGTTAGTGGTTCTGATGGAATTATTTATTATGAAGCTGATGGTATTGGAGAATATGAAGCAGCAGCTCAGATAGGATTCTTTAATCCAATGTCTTTTACAACAGGTACAGTAAAGGTAGACTTAAAATTAGTAAAAGGTACTTTTCCATTTAGTTCATTTGTACTTGCAGAAACTTCTAGAGAGTTTACTTCAGCAGATGGGTTCAATACATTTACAATGAATGTAGGTTCTTCCTTTAATTCTTCTACTTCAGAACAAGTTTGTGTATTTGTAGATTATTATTATACATCAGGTACACCAACTCAAGCTCTTAACTTATTAGGATTTAGTTCTAAATTAGAAATAACTAATGCTCCTGCTAACTTTGTAGGTGCAACAGTTGATATGGCACTTCAATGGCCATCTGATTTGAAATCTATTGATGTTGTTACTTCTTTAATTAAACAATTTAACTTAGTTGTATATCCTCACCCTACACAAGATAAAACAATTGTATTTGAACAATTTGATGATTGGATTAGAGAAGGAGCAGTTAAAGATTGGACTGATAAATGGAATACTGCGGAAAGAGTTGCTGTAAAACATACAGTTGATGAAGAACCAGCAGAATTATTGTTTAGTAATGCAGATGATAATGATAGATTCTCAGTAGAAGCAAAAGAAAGTGCTCCATATTATCAGTATGGAACTTTAAGAGTACTTGCAGATAACAACATATCACAAGGAAGAAAAGAAATTAAAAACACATTTGGACCAACAGTATTAGGTGGGCCTTTTATTTCAGGTTCAAATAAAGCAGATGGTACACCTACATATAATTTAGATTTAGGTTCATCGTTTGGTTTCCCACACTTATACAAGTTTGATAATAACCAATTAAAATCTTACAAGTTCAAACCAAGATTAGGATATAAAGTAAATAATTCTATACCTTCTGGCTCTTCAATAGTAATTGGTAATTCTTTTGATGATAATACTCGTATTAGTGGTTCTTATGGAACTCTTTCTAATGTAAATGGTTTACCTGCAAGAGATGGTGATGCTGACTTACATTTTAACAATACCTACTTTAAGTTTATAGGACCTGGTCTTAACTTACAAAGTAGTAACTCTAACTTTAACTCATATTGGAAAACTTATATTGATTCTCTTTATTGGGAAGATAGTAGAAAAGTAACATTAGATATAAAGTTTGACCCTGAAGAATATAAAGGTATCAACTTAAATGATACTATATTTGTTAAAGACCAACAATATAGAATAAACAAGATAAGTGGATTCAACGTAACTTCAGATGATGTAGCTACTGTTGAATTAATTCGTTTATACCCAGCGTATTATCAAAACAATCCTGATTGTGATTTCTCTATTAGAGTAGATGAAGCGGATTGTGATTTTACATTTGAAGCAATACCAGGTGTTACACCACCTCCTACTGCTACACCTACACCTACACCAGCACCACCATTTAGTTGTAGTATGTGGAGATTCCAAAAGAATGCTGATGATATGCCAGATTTAAGTTTAACTTATTATTGTTGTGCAAATAATCAAGAAGAATCATTATTTATAACCAGTTCTATTCCAACTGGTACAAATATATGGTTGAATTCAACAACAACTCCATCAGCTAGTATTGCAAATCCATCAGGAAGACCACCATATTATCGTTTAGATTATAGAGATGATACAACAGTAGTTACTGATGGTGATTTAGATTTTTCTGTTTCTCAATCTGCGTTCTTTGCAGCTGGTGATGCTCAGATAGTATCGTATTATGATGCTGAAATTTGTGATTGGACATGTACATATGTTTCTCAATCAGGAGTACCTAATTCTGAAGTACTTTCAATTATATCTGGTTCTTTAATTGAAACCGATTCAAATAGAATTATAACGTATAGTACTACTAGCTTATCAAATTGTACTGCACCAATAACACCAACTCCTACACCTACATTACCACCAGGTCCTACACCAACACCTACACCTGGTGGAGTAACACCTACTCCTACACCAACGTTAGAACCTATCTACTCTTACACAGGTTTAGTTGCTAGAGAGAATTATCAAAATGCTTGTAGTAGTTCTGTTGAAAGAACAATATACATGAGAGGTGAGATTGGAACTGGCTCTGTTGCTTATGAAGATGTATCACTTACAAATATATTTGATTTCTACAATCACTTTATAGATGAATCAACAGGTATTGGATGGGAGTTTGTAGACCCTAATACAACAGGTGTAATTATAGATACATTAGATGATGCTTGTAATATAGAAGTATATAGATTGTATATTTCGTTTAACGAATACGATGCTTGTACTGAAACAGTTATAAATACAGTATATGGAGAACCAGGTTCTACAATTACAAATGGTACTGTACTTTATGAAGATATTAACTTACAAAATTCTTGGTATGGACAAACTAGTACTGAGATTAAGTTTATTGTAAGTGGTTCAACACCAAAACAAATTTATTACAATACTGCAACAGGTGTATCCGCTAGTGGTACTGATATATGTTACGAAGTTCTTTCGTTTGATGGTTTTGATTCTACAGCAACTACACCACCAGCAGCTGTTTGTGGTGATACTGATGAAACATTCTATCTTGCAGGTACTGCATCAATTGGAGATAATATCTTTACTGATGAAGCTCTAACTGATTTCATCTTTACTGGTGAGAAGTTTGTTTACAATGATGATGATAATGAATTATATGCAATGAGTGGTTCTACTGGTGGTGATGGTAGTGGATGGGTAATCGGAGAAATTACTTCATCTTATTGTTCACCAGCAACACCTACACCATCTCCAACACCAGCACCGATAGTAACTGCATTTAGTGCATCTTATGCATATGGTTCTTGGAATGATGCTTGTAACAACCCAGCAGGTGAAGATGTTCTTTACCATGCACAGATTTGGAATGGTATTGCACCAGCAGGATATGAAGAATATATTTACGAAGATTTATCATTAACTGATATCTTTGATTTCTATGTTTATGTTGTTAACAAAGATACAGGAGTTGGTTATGAAATGAATGACCCGAATACAACAGGTATTATAGAAGATACTTACACAGATATCTGTACTCCTAATCAGGCAACAATACACTATTCATTCAATGAGTTCCAAGCTTGTGCAGGAACACTTACAACTACTAAGTACTTAGATTCAGATAAGAATTGGGGTGATAGTGGTGTAGTTCTTTATGATGATTTCGATAGAACACAAGTATTTGCTCCACTTGCAAATGAATTTGTTTCTACCGCTTCATTAGATAGAAGTATCTATGAATATCAAAGTGGAGTACTTGTTGATACAGGTGTAGATTGTTATACATCATCATTCTTTAATGGTGAAGATTATACATCTACTGCTTCTCCACTACCTATTACTTGTAACTCTGATTCAGAAACATTCTTTACTCAGAACGCACCTCAGATTGGTTCTGTAATTTATGAAGATTCAGCATTTACTAACCCTATCTTTACTGGTAACAATTGGGTTTACAATGATACTGCAAATGAATTATATCACATGAGTGGTAGTACTGGCGGAGACGGAACTGGTTGGGTAATTGGTGAGATATCATCATCAGTATGTACACCACCTCCAACTCCTACACCTACTCCTAATGTACAATCGTATGTAATGCAAAGAGGATATGATGCGGCAACACAAACTTGTGGTACTAGTTATGGACAACAAACTGTTTATACAAATGGTTTAATTACGACTGGTTCTATAATGTATGATTCTGCTCTTCTTACTGATAACGTAGATTTCTATGAGTATTACAGAGATATCAATACAGATATAGTATATGAATCAACTACTCTGACTGGTGAGGTAATAGATGTATTAGGAACTAGTATATGTGCTACTCCAACACCTACTCCATCTCCTACTCCTACACCTACTCCTACTCCATCACCAACACCACCGGAAAGATGGATTAGAATTTATACAGAGTTGTGTAGTCAAACATCAACAACAAGATTATACAATTGGTATGGTGACCCGAATAACTTCCCATCAGCACTAGTATATGATGGTAATACAGGACATTGTTTAGATGTGTATTATGATGGTGAAGGATTCAATGCATCATACGATACAATTGATTGTTCAAGTAGATTTGAATATTACAACACTTGTTCAGATTGTCAAAGTGGAATTAACGAGGTATCATGTACTTAAAATAAGAAATAGATTATGGCTATAATATCGTACGGAATACAATTATCATCTACACCTGTTAACTCAGGTCCACAATATGCTGTCTCTTACTCAAGTAATTGTACAACATACACATACGCTGGACTTGTTACTTTACCATCTTCTGGTTCTATTGATTATGTAAATATTGATGATACTTCAACTTGTATTAAGGTATCATCTGTTGGTAATTGTACAAATGAAGTAGTTAGTGGTTCATCACCATCTACCTCTTCGTATAATACTTACATTGCTACTCTTACAGAAAAGAATGGTTCAGGACCAGAGTTTATTTTATCAGAAGATACAGGTAGTGGTTTATTTAATACATTTGATACTATTGAGTTAGCATCTCAAGGTGCTAGTGCTCCATTTGAACCTAGTACTAATGCAGTTGCTATACGTTTTCGTTCTAATGGTGCTTGTCAAACATCTGAAACTGTACAGATTGGTGGAGTTGTACCTCCTACACCAACACCAACGCCTACACCAAGTCCAACTCCAGCTCCTACGGCAACACCTGCTCCTACTGCTACTCCAGCACCTACACCAAATAGTTGTTTTGCAGTAGATGTGTACCAATCACCTTTCTCAGCAACTGATGCTTGTTGTAATGTAATATCAACAGTAGCTTATCTAAATGGTACTTCTCTGTTAACTGCAACTATTGCATATTCTCAAAGGAATTTTAATTGTAGTGATGTTCTTAGTAATCCAACTTATATGACACAAGATTTAACTAATTATTACTTTTGGAATGGTTCATCGTTTAGTGGTCCAACTAGTTGTCCTGGTTGTCCTTAATACCACAATATATATTCATATATAATCTAGTAAAGAATATAATATGAGTAATATATTTGTACAAATTGCCTCTTATAGAGACCCAGAACTTATACC
>Ga0181392_1000510_pt1 | contig 14814 bp, 26 predicted proteins | sample 15SPOviralmetaG_FD_130083 | JGI IMG/M metagenome (GOLD analysis project Ga0181392, IMG submission 130083) | Marine viral communities from the oligotrophic San Pedro Time Series (SPOT) site, San Pedro Channel, CA, USA - 15 SPOT_SRF_2010-09-15 | ecosystem: Environmental > Aquatic > Marine > Strait... | reverse complement strand
TGCCCTCTGTGGTATTTCAGGTTCATCATCCCACACATCGGTAGGTAGCCGTATGAACCCACCCTGTCTAAAACGCAACAACGCCATAACTGTAGAGTCAACTTGGTCATCATTAGACATAAACGGAAACCCAGCTATTTCTTCTACCAACTCTTCTGCCCATCGTTTGGCGGGAACCCAACACAGCTCTGACCGTATTATGTCAGCCACAGAGTTAAGACGTGCCATCTTATCACCCGACCCACGGTGAGGTGTGTACTCCTGCACAGGTAGGTCCATGCGTCTCATCTCTTGATACAAAGCTGACCCCGATGACTTTTTCTCCACGATGAACGCGTCAGGTTCCCAATCATGGTATTCCCGTACAGCTAGCTCCTTTAGCTCTGGGAACTCCATACGCTCTTTTATAGCGTTCAGCAGGATGAGGTTGTGCATCTCCTCTTCTTCGTTGAAGAACACCCCCCACGTTGTCAGCGATGTATAGTCAGCGCGGTTGTGTTTCTCGGCTGCGGCATCAAGCGACATTATAATGTACTCACAGTCAGGCGGATCATCATCTGCCCATATGCGCCACCACTCACGTTTGACGATAGACGCTTCTTCTGCGGTGGGTTGCTGCTGATACTGTGCGTTCCACTGAAACGTGGGCATAGATGACTTTGTGCGTAGCAGCGCCTCTAAGTCAAAGAACTCAGGCCACAGTGGTTTTTGTATGGGCTTACCGTCATCATCTTCAGAGTCTAAGATGGCGGGAAACTCTATAATCTCAAACTGATCTGACTTCTCGTTCTTCACCATGTCAGAAGTCACACGACCTGTCAGGTCATCCATGTGCCAGCGCGTCTGTATGATAGCTACTCTACCACCCGGCATAAGACGAGTACGCGCACCAAAGGTATACCACTCGTATGCTCTCTCAAACACAGAGAAGTTGCCGTTGATAACATCTTGTTCTGAGTGGGGATCGTCAATGAGCAGGAGGTCAGCGCCCCGACCAGCAAGAGCAGAACCAACACCACACGCATAATACTCACCACCAAAATTCGTATTCCAACGCCCCGCAGACTTACTATCCACCGCCAACTTAACTGTAGGAAATATAGCTTTGTAGTCATCTAAGGAGATAAGGTTACGTACCTTACGTCCAAAGTCCACAGCTAGGTCAGTGGTGTGCGACACCATCATAACCTTCTTATTAGGATTACGACCTAAGAACCACGCAGGAAAAAATATAGATACTAGCTGGGACTTGCCGTGACGTGTGGGTATGTTGACACAGATACGATCCTCGTCACCTGCCTCAATAGCCATCAGCAGGTCAGCAAGAATACGGTGGTGACGCCCTACTATGTAGTCATCTTGCATTCGTTTACAGAACTCTATCAGGTCATCGTAGGCGGTCTTGTTGCGCTTACGTATACCTAACTCTTCTACTAGCTTGTCTATCTCGGCTATTTCTTCGTCTGAGAAGCTGTCCAAGTTGTCCAGCATATGCTGAACTTCTTCCTCGGAGAAGCCCACATTATCCTTCATCGTCTAACCCTAGCTCGGCGTCTATGTCTATGGGCGTATTATCGACAGGTGTGGCGTCTATAATCTCGGCATCTTCTACATCATCTGGCGTAACATCTACGAGTTTAGTTAACTTATCCCGCAGTCTATCTCTGATATCATCTGTAGTCTGGTGAGTGACAGTTACTTCGGCTTTCTCGGCAAACAGCCCCACGTCTGAGACCTTACCTAATAGTTCTAGTGCGCGTATACGTATCCGTGCGTCTGGGTTCTCGGTCTCTTCGATTAGCTTGTTTGTGACTAGGTGCCTTATCTGGGTACTACTCTTAACGACTGAATGACCAAAATCTTTAAGGATTCGATCAGTTAAAAGCAACGTAGCAGGCGTCAGCGCCGCCGTTCTCTTCGGCGTGGCCTTCTTCGTAGTCATTATAGGGTCCGCAGCAAACGCGGTGGCTATCTTGGCAGCGTTGTCTTTATCCTCTGCCGTCACCTGTATATCCAACCCATGCGATGCAAGCAGCTTGGATGTTTCTGCAGCGGCAGATATTCTATCGGCCAACTTAATCTTTGTCGCTGAATCGGGCAGAGGGATACCTACCTCTGGCTCTACAGTTATGGTCACTTGTATAAGTCCTCTATAAACTTAGCCAACTTAGCATCTTCTATATGCTTTGTCTGCTCCCGTATAAGTTCTTGCTGTTTCTCTATCTCAAGGAACTGCCGATCCAGTTCAGACAGCACGGGGAAGTCTATGATCTTGTCTGGGTCCATAGCGGTGTCCTCCAACACGTATAAAATTTTTTTACACTATAATAATATTTTTGGGTAGGGGGGTTTTTCAAGTAGGGGGGTGGTGATACCCGTGCCTAGCTTTTTGATACCCGTGCCTAGCGTCGAAACGTGTGGAAACGTAAAAAGTTTGTCTGAATTAGTATTATATACAGCTATGCGCCAGACTGTCGATCAAGGGGGGTTAGGGGGTGGTGGGGTCTAGCTATACCAGTTTTTCTATGGTATACAGTGTTATCTAATATCATTTATTAGTTATAGCAGACAGCGTGCCTCAGATCGTGCATAACTGTTACATCGAAGAGCGATGAAACGGGATTTGGATCGTGTTCTTCGATTACAGGAGGTTTTCCCAATGGGTCAATCAACTACAAGCGTGGCGGCTTCGAACGCTATCACTTCAACTCAATTTTCGGAGTTGTCAGCACTTGGTCTGTCATATAGCCAGAAAGACCGTGCAAGCGGCGAGGTTCGTGGCGAGCTGATTACTTGGTGCGTAGAGCACGGCATCAATACAGCCAACTTTTACAAGAAAGTTGACGACAAAAAAGTGTTGGTGTCAGCGCGTTCTCTTTCCCTTGAGCAGGTAAAACTGTTCAAAGAGAATACGTTAATACATCGCCTTAGTGACGCGGCTCAAGAGCTTTATGCTATGGGCGGTGTCAAAGCGGCGGGTAGGGTCGCACCTAACAACGATGGTAACACCCATAACGCGGCAGGGGATGCGTTCAGTTGGCAATACTACGACAGGTTGCTGAACAAAGTTCTGGTTGACCTGCAGAAAGGGATAGAGGGTCGCAAAATAAAAGCGGCGCGGATAGCCGCAGGCGGGAATGGCAACCGTACTCTAGTTGCAGCGATATCAGAAGAGAACTCAAAGTTCTTTCTCCGCACCTACAAAGATGAAGGCATCAACTTGCCAGACGGCAACGATATTGAGGGGCTGCAGGGCATGATCAAAGCCCTGATAGTCTATGTCGGTGGCACTCTGCCTGTCATCAAAGACTAACACTAACGACCTCGGCGGCAACGCCGAGGTCAACTAGCCTTACTGACAAGCCTCTCACATGGGAGGTTTGACGTGACGCTAGGTCACACAGGAGAACTACAATGAAGAAATCACCCACAGACTACGACATTCCTGCCAGAGTGTCGCTAACCGAGATCAGATCGACCACAAAAGATATGGCCGCTGACCGGAAAGTAATTGTTGGCGAGATCAAGTTCCTAATAGGAATATTGAAAGCCCATCACAAGGAAATGGCCGCTGGGTCTGCACTAGCTAATCAAGCTCTTGCTCAAGTAAAGAGCCTGACACTAACGACCTCGTTTGAGGGGCTAGATGAATACATCCTAGAAGACGAATAACGACCTCGGGGCTGGCATGGTGTCAGCCCCACAACTTAGGAGAACTACAATGCCAAACTTTACCGACAACAGAACATGGGGCTTGATGGCAAGCCTTACGAACCGCATCAATCAAAAGCGGATGGACAAGCAACCACTAACACATGAGGAATTACGCCTCATCATGCAGACGCTGAATGGCAAGGACAAGCAGATCAAAGACCTCAAGGAGAGTGTCCGCGATTTAGAACTTCTAGTATCGGCTGTATACTAACAACACAGGGGATAGGACTTCGGTTCTATCCTCTTTTTTTGTGCTTTAGATACCAGTTCTCGGAGTAGCTTTGTGCCCCCCTCGCCACGCGCTCGCCCGCCCGCGCAAAGCCAATCCTACCCGATCCTACCCGATCCGGTATGGGGAAACCCATACGCCCCCCGAAGCCAGTTCTCGGAGCAGCGTTACGCCCGTCGATGCAGCGGTACGCACGCGCCTGTCTGGAACACCTCATACGCCCGCCTGTATGGGGAAACCCATACACAATCGAGGCCAGTTTTCGGAGTAGCGATGTGCGCTATGTTATCGGTTGCCAAGCGTCACCTGTGTAACGCTACGGTTGTCCATGTATGCAATGGCTTACCACGTATGGGGTTCCCCATACCATCACACGGTGAGCTGCTTCACACGTAGTACGTCTAGTGATCTAGGACTAGAAACATAAAAGTTAGCAGTATGTCGGCCCAAATCAGCTAAGTCATTGATAATGCAGTAATGTTCCAACTGTTCCAAAAGTTTTTGGTACTGTTCCACTGTAAGTGTTTGTTTTTAAAGTAATGTTCCTATTGTTCCTAATGTTCCATCATTTTTTTAACAATTTTATTTTTCATATTACCCCTCCTTCGTTGGGGGCGCAGCCTATTGTTCCACCCATCTCAACGATAGACCCCAAATCCCCAGATCGCTTACTTATACATGGAACATTGTCACTTTGGAACATTACTTTAAAATCAGACACTTACAGCCCAACCCCTTGGAACATTACGGAACATTACACCCCTACCACTTATCACACACGAACCCCCACCCCTACAACATAACACCTCCAGATAACACCTCCTGACATTCCTTGACATTACCTACAAAGTATGGTATAGTAATAAAAGTTGGACAAATGATTGGAGATTGCAATGACAGACACAGACACCGTGCTTGATGCGTATGGGGAAACCCATACAAGTTTCGCACCCTGCACAGTATGCGGTGAGGATATCGACCCACCCCAACGCGTACTGCTCGGGTACAAAGTTTGCCTAGACTGTGGCGACAGTACCGCCAAGACAGAACGGTCTACGTGGACAATCGTACCCACACCCAAGGGGCACTACACACGCATCACTCGTAAGAGTGATCTGCTCGCCCTCAATCAAAAGCCAAGATGAACCGTATGGGTTTCCCCATACACAAAAGGAGAACTAAAATGAACGATCTTTCAACAGGCATGACGTTTGCCGAATTGGACACAGATGCCGTTGCATCTATATCGTCAAGCGCGATGCTCGTAGACCTCACAGTCACACAGACACGCATGCGGAAGAATGACCCCGAGGCCGCTGCTCGTCTGGCGGCTATGTCGGGCGCAGACAGTGAGGCGTTCACAGCGATAAAATCCCTGTTCGGTAAGAAGTGCGAGGAGTTAGAAGCGGTCAAGAAGCAAGTGACCAAAGTTCGCAACGTACACAAGAACCTGACGCTGCCGTGGAAAGACGGTGGTGGTCGGTTGCTAACAACGGCTATGTCGTTCAGCTACCACAAAGCGGTGACTACCGAGATTGCCAAGGGTGAAGCGTTGGTTGCTGAATTGGTGGACGCATATGAGGATCGTAAGGAAGAAGCTAAGATGGCCCTTGGCCCTGACTACAATGAGAACGACTATCCGAGCATTGATAAGTTCGCGTCCAAGTTCTCGTTCAGTCTTGACGTGGAACCGCTACCCACAAGTGGTGACTTCCGCATCGACATACAGAACACAGGTATTGCCGATATCGCAGAACAGTATCAGTCCAAGTTCAACGACAGATACGCTGCGGCTATGCAGGACGTGTGGAACCGCGCCCACAAGGTGTGTCAAAACATGAGTGACAAGCTGGACTACTTCGCAGACGAAGATAAAAAGATATTCCGCGATACACTTGTGAGTAACGTCACAGATATTGTGGACATGATGCGAGGCTTCAACATTACTAACGACCCCACGATGACAGCGGCTGCTAATCATCTGGAAGAAGCAATGCGGGTGGTGACACCCGATGCGCTGCGCGAGAACGCTGACCTTCGCGCAGAAACCAAGCGTTCAGTTGACGAGGTTATCAAAACCCTACCGTCACTGGACTTGTTCTAATCAAACCAAAGGAGAACTAAAATGAAGACGAATGTACCCACGCCGAAAAGTGGACGTGCTTGGACAGGTAAGGAAGAAGATATTCTTGCCGAGATGGTGGACGCTGAGTTCAGTGACACCGAGATTGGTGCTGAACTGGGACGGTCTCCCAAATCTATACAGGTACGCAAGTGCCGTATCCGTGCAAGAGCAGGTAAATGTGTAGCCCACAACAAAGCTGTAGATGTAGCGATTGATGGTTTGGTTCTAAAAAAGGCGAAGGCTATGACTGAAGAAGAGTTAGAGTTTATACGGAAGCATGAGCAACAGTGGACTGATTTTCGCAAGGGTAACATGGGCGAGGGTAAGACTAGCGGCCTTCTTCACGCGGAACAGTTCATGAGTGATGAGGATAGTGAGGTTTCCCCGGAAAACAACAAGAACACTTCCCCCGGGTATACTACACTACGCGTACCACACACATACTTCTACGCGTGTGTGTACGTAGTCGCACTATCCTTGGCCTTCTATCTTGGAAGCATCTACCAATGAAAGAGTTTCTAAAAGATTTGGTTGGGGCGATATGTGTTGTCGCCCTGCCCTTCATCCTGTTGTTCTTGGCCTATGGCTACGGACTTTACTAATCAATCAAACCGTATGGGTTTCCCCATACAGAAAGAGATACTAAAATGGCTATGACTACTAATGGAATGTATTCCCTCGACCTCGACCAATCAGTTGACCTGATCGCTGCCATCGGACACAAGCGCATGGTGCTGCTTGAAGGTGACATGGGTAACGGGAAAACATCCACACTTAAAACACTGGCGAAGCGGTTCCCCACACACAAGGCAATCTTGTTCAACTGCCCTGACAAAGATGTGCAAGACCTGCAATGCCCATCGTTTCAGACAATGGATACAAACGGGTTTGTTCGGTTTGTACCTCACGAAGAATTGGGCTTGCACTTGGGTGGCCCTGTCATCATCTGCATTGACGAGGTTGGTAAAGCCCTAGACGGTGTGGCCCGAGCGTTACGTGCGTTCTGGTTGGAGCGGCGCTTAGGTAGTTACGACCTACACCCAGACAGCATTATCTACGCGACCACTAACTTTGGTGCTGAGGGCTTGGGTGACTTTCTTGAAGCGCATCAGATGAACGCGCTGACATGGATTGAACTGAAGAAGTGGACAAACATCCAATGGATCGAGTGGGGTATCAACAATGATATCGACCACGGTGTATTGAGCGCAGCCAAGGATAACCCACAGTGGTTCCACAGCTTCCGCGATGTTCCTAACCCAGAAGATAACCCACACATCTTTCACCCGAAAGAGTACCGTAAGGGTTTCGTTACACCTAGATCGTTGGAGGCTGCATCGGACTTGGCGAAGATACGTCACTTGATTGACGATCAAACATTCACTGCGTCACTTATAGGTACGATTGGTATGCGTACTGCTATGGACTTGGCTACGCATCTCAAGTTGGCAGATCAGCTTCCAACCTTGGACAGTATCAAGAACGATCCAAGAAACGCTATCGTACCCACAAGCGCAGCAGCTAAATGTATGATCGTGTTTCGGACGCTCGCCGTCATTGAGAAAGAGTGGATCAATAACTGGATGGACTATCTTGTGCGTCTTGATCGAGAGGCCCAAGGCATGTTTGCCAATGGGGTTCGCGCACCAAAGTACACAAAGCAAGCGATGGTTATGACCAACCGCAAGTTCACCGAATGGGCAGTGGCTAACAACTACATGTTCCACGGTGACAAGGTGTAGCATGAGACAATCAGACTACAGAAGGAAGATGCACAAGAAGCGTAGGGCTAACTTTATGAAGGGTCGATCAGAATACAACAAGACCGCCCTTAATGTTTACGCGCAAGACTTGATGGGGTGGGAACAAAGTGATCGGGACATACGCTGTCCTGAGTGCAGACCCACCGCTGCACATACGGTCAACCCTCACTGTCGTTTATGCGGTGGTGCAGGGGAGACTGATATCAAAGTGGCTAGAGGCCACATACTAGGAGAGGAATACTAAAATGAGAAACAGAGCGTGGAGGAGAGCGCAGCAGAAACGTCTTATCAATAGGTCGTTGAAGGTGCGCGTGTTGCTTGGTTTTCGTAGCTACATCGAAAACGAGTACGTAGAACCCACAAAAGAAGAGTTTTATATAACTGCTAAGAAACGCGCTAACGATCTGGCGCAGTGTTCTTGCGAAATGTGTTCGGGACATAAGCGCGGCCCGTTTGCAGTACCAACCCACGCGCAAATGAAACATGACGCTTCAATGCGTCAACAGTTGGAGGAACTGAAATGTTTGGACTAATACTAACCGAGGAGCAGCGCATAGAAAAAGCTGTTGTCTCTATCATGGCGCACCCTAAGTGGTGTGCCTACGCAGGGATGCTGATGATGGGTAAACGCATTGTCAGCGATGATAACGAGCGTTATCCCACAGCGTGTACCAATGGACGTGACGAGTGGTACGGACGTAAGTTCGTTGCATCACTCACTGATGCCGAGTTGCGGTTTCTCATACTACATGAGGTGTGTCACAAGATGTTTAGGCATCTCATTACATGGGCTGCTATTCACAAGATCAACGCTAAGAAAGCTAACTTGGCGTGTGACTTCGTTATCAACGTGCTGTTGGTTGACGCCGATGACGGTGAGGGTTTCATCACCATGACAGGTGCGCTGACCACAGGTTGTTTCAACGTCAAGTATCGTAACTGGGACAGTGGGCAGGTGTTCCACGATCTGCCCGATCCGATAAAGCGTGACCCCGAAGATGGTGACGGTGACGGTGGTATGGGGAAACCCATACAAGGCGATGGCGATGCTGACGATGACGATGCAGGCGGAAGCATCAAGAACGATCAACCATACGACGGTACATACCCAGTAGATGATGACCCGTCGTTTGACGATCACGATTGGGATGGGGCCGAGGATATGACCCCTGACGAGCAGCGTGATCTTGCGCGTGAAGTTGACGAGGCAGTTCGGTCTGGCGCGTTGGCTGCGGGTAAGATGGGTAACGGTGCAGATCGTAACATCACTGAATTGTTGCAGCCGCAGATTGACTATACAGAATACATGGCAGAGTTTTTTACATCGCATGTGCGAGGTAAAGACTTCGGGACATTCAAGCGTCCTAACAAGCGTTACCTGAGTGCTGGCGTATACATGCCAAGTCTCATGTCTAACGCTATCGGGCCTGTGTGTCTTGCTATGGATATGTCTGGTTCTATCGGACAGCGTGAACAGTCTGTCATGTTGACCGAGTGTGGTCACATACTTTCAACGCTCAAGCCAGAATGTGTGCATGTACTGTACTGGGACACTACTGTTGTTCGTGCGGAGAAGTACGAGCGTGACGAGTTGGACATGATGGTAAAATCTACCAAGCCCGCAGGAGGCGGTGGTACAGATGTTAGGTGTGTACCAGCGTATCTTAAAGAGCATCGTATCAAACCAGAAGCAACCGTTATTCTTACTGACGGTCACTTGTGGGGCGGTTGCGGTGAGTGGGGTCATCCTACCTTGTGGGTAACACTCGACCACGCAGGTTGGGAAGCCGATGTTGGCAAGACCGTACACGTAAGAGCGTGTGATATGTAATCAACAGTGTATGGGGAAACCCATACACAAACTAAGGAGAACTGAAATGTACGACAAGACAGAGGAAGCGGAGTTCACGGCTGCGTGGGACAGGCATAGGCAACGGTTCAACCCGTTCATTGCTTGTCCCGAGTGCGAAGGCTCTGACCATGTAGGTCAAGTGGAGCATGAGCGGTGGGTACTAACATCAAACGGGGTACACGAACCTGTAGGTGTGTGGAAAGACTGTGGAAACTGCGGTGGTACAGGGGAGATAGAAAGTGACTTGTGATGAACCACTACCTGATTGGTTGTTGGTGCAGTTAAACCTGTTGGGGGTGGTGCAGGAACATCAGCCCGAGCAACCCGAGCCGAAGGTAGAGGCTGACTTTACCTTTAGAGAAACAAACCTCGACAGTGACGGGGAGCCAGACTTTTGAGAATATGGAGACCAAGCATGGCACTAATATATACTAACCACAGATGTTTCGCAGACGTGGAAACACAATACAACACTACCCCTGTGATACGCAGTAGGTTCGGTAAGGATAACGACATACGCCCTATCGGTGACAGACGCCGCAAGCATGAGCGTATCCACAAGATTAACGGCAACTGCTACGCAATCATGCAGGGGTATGGGTTTGGTGATCCTGTGTTCCAACCTTGGTACGGGGGTAACAAGGTAAAACCTTCAGTCAATTCTACTGAACAGTTTGCGGCGTTAGTGTGGCGCAGACACAGGGATGGTACTGAAACAGTTAAGGTCGCTAACGGCTCTGGCCCGTGGGGGCATCACAATTCTGTGTACGATATGCTTACTCGTCACCTGCCGTACCCACTACGGTTCGTCAACAAGAATGGTAAGCACTTCGTTCGTATTGGTGGTGCGCGGTGGGGTCAACAACATGGTGAGGACTACTACCTAGCTAAACGTACTACTGTCCCCGCGCCCATCAAGAAACATTGGGATGCCTACTACCGCCGAATAAATGCACAGAGTGTGCATGTGCGAGAACGCCAAGGGTGGATGACCGCCAAGGACGATGGTGCTGCGTTGGTGTTCCGTAGGATCGGGAAAGAAGAATGGGTGTATGACAGTGGTGGTTTACCGTTGCCCCCTGCGCCGAGAGTGAACAAGGAACTGAAAGACAAATACAAAACACACATGAACGAGTTCTATGATTGGGGCATCACTATGACCCCTCTTCTTCCAATAGAGACAGGTACATACAACTATGGTGAACGGGGCAAGCTAGCTAAATACAAACAAGAACATTACGGCAATTCTAAGAGACGTGCGTTATGGTTGCGTGATGTGTTGAAAGACCCCGAGCATCCTATGCGTGTGTCAGCGTGGGTCGATTTCACTACATCGTTTATAGAGCACAGTGGGTGGTATGAACGAACCACTATCAAGGAACATATGCAGGAAGGGAATATGACTGAAGTAAGAAGTAAGTTCAATTCGTGGGTCAACAAGACCGCGAAGTTTATGAAATGATAAAACTGTATGGGTTTCCCCATACGCAAAAGGAGAACTAAAATGGAAGTATCGACAGTTAAAGAAGCTACAAGTCACGCGCAAAGGCACAACATAAAATTGCAGGGGCATATTGTGAACTACATCTCACACTTAGAGAGTATCTTGCCGGTCAAGACAATAGTACGCACTGGTAACAGTGCATGGGTGTACTACGATAATGACCCATATTGCTGTGCTTGGGTTGGCTATGGTGACTTTCGTAGGGGCGGTAAGGGTACTCGCACGTACACAGTTTGTAGTCGCTTGATCGCTAATTGTAAGTACAGCGACTACAACCCACAATACCATATGTCCATGACAACCAAGCTAGAGACAGCCGTGAAGAACGCCAAGCGTTACATCTCACCGCTTAACGTGGCAGACATGGCAGCTATGTCATCGAAGAACGCGGCTAGGTCGTTTCGTGATGTGAGCAGTAACGCCAATCATGAGATGCGTAAGATGGGTAATAGATTGTTTCAGCATGACGGTATCTCTAGCAACTATTCGCCTATGGAGACCGAGTTGAAGAACCTTCTAACATTGGGGCATGAGTTTGTAGACAAGGAGTTGCAAGCAGGGTTGGTAGATTTCTTTGCCCAGAAGGATGAAACCAAAACGCTTGATGCTCGATCAGATAACGGTGTGTTCATATACACTACTGTACGTAGGGGTGAACAACAGTGCGCCGTGCTGCAGGTCGATGGTCTGTCCAACTACACCCCTGACGTACACCCACAAAGTTGTGTTCAGTGGTACACACCACAAACGCTACCCGAAGATATGATGGGTAAGTTTTCTATGTTGCAGCTTGTGGATGATTATCACTATGTTGATGGGGTGGGGTACAGAGTTTCTGATCGTATGTGCTTCCTGCTTACTTGAGCATAAGTGACGTTTTGTACGCGGCTGACGTTTGTTACCGCGTACAAACAGAGAAAGATACTGGCTGGGTAACGATAGTAAGTCTTGGGATTAAAAGACTTGACGCGACAGTAAAAGATACCTATATACCTTTTGAGGGGCTACCAGATTGGTTCCAAGGGAGGTTAGCGGTGTTATCCTTATTGGAGAACGATGCTTACTTAGAGGGTGTGGGTCACAAGGCTAATGACAATGAGTTCTATAGCACTTTCTGGGTAATCGAACCATCTAATCTTTAGAAGAACGCAGGGCTGTATGGGGAAACCCATACGGCTTTGGATGCCAGTTTTTACAGGGGGGTTTGACGTATGGCTATGACGCCAGAAGCAAAAGTTAAGAAGCAGGTGACGCGGCAGCTAGACGCAATGGGTGCGTACTACTTCTACCCTGTTACGGGTGGGTACGGTAAAAGTGGTGTGCCTGATATTGTAGGTTGCTACAAAGGATTATTCTTTGGCATTGAGTGCAAAGCGGGTAAGAATAGACCCACGCCTCTGCAAGCTAAAAACCTAAAAGACATATGCAAAGCGGGTGGCCTAGATATAGTTGTCAATGAGGATAACATGAGTAGTGTTAGTCAGTCACTAACAGCATGGGCAGCAATATCAGATGACTAAGTGGAGTTTCAATATGATTAATCGCCATGAATACGAGCGCGTGTGTGCAGAGAACCGTGAACTAAAAGCGGAACTTGAGAAGATCACGCAGCAGCTATTCGTCATGTATGTAACAGGTACAAAGAAGCTAGGAGGGAACATTGACAGCCTTGGAAAAGATGAAGGCGTTGGCCTTGATTGAGAACAAACGGATGATTGAATATTGTGGGGGTCGGTCCCTAAACTACGGGGCCGTGCAGGAACACGCTAGAGGCAGCGGTAAGCCCCGCATGTCCGAGATCGAAAGGTCAAACCCCGCCAAGCAAATACTGCGTCTATCGGAACAAGGTTTTAGTGCCGCCGAGGTCGCACGTATAACAGGCATGTCCGTAGAGGTAATACTACGTAGATGCAAACGATACCAAATAAAATTTAAGGAACGCAAAAATGGATAAAGCTAAGTTTGAAGCGGTTATGGAGCGCATGGCTAAAGCCGCGCCCGACCAAGCGTCACCCGAGATTATGTCGCTGATTATCGCTAATCTTGTTCTACTGTTTGAACAGCAGGATTCGTGGCCTCAGATGATGATGGCTGTAACGGCTACCTTATCTGCAGCTATAAGCGAAGAACGTGAGGAGCACATCGCACGTAACGAAGAAGCAGCGATGCGCGCTGCCAATGAATTTATGGCGGGTATCTTAAACAAATCATAGAGAATGGTGAGGGCGGTTGTGAGTGTAATCAACAATAAAGCAGACCGCAGGTAGGTGGGTTTAAATTATTACCGCCCTCATAAAAACAATATCATAAACAAGCGAGAGAACAATGTTAAACACACTAAAGATATACGTGCAACACGTATTGGTGGATAAGAAATGCGGATTTGGAGTTGACATAGACCAAGGGGAGCGTGTCTTTATACCGCCCAACCTTGTGAAAAAGTATCGACTTGCCGAAGGTACACTTGCTCAGATGCGAGTGATACCCAACACTTCAAGAATGATTAACTCAACCAAGTATCAGGTTGTGGGTGTTGTCGCTGAGAGCGTAACACATTCTGTTGATACTTTTGATGATGATGATGAAGAAACCCCTCGCGTAGTGGTAGCTAAGATGGAAGATCGCATACTTAGTTTGTTGTCTGAGACAGACAATCAATTCGCACATAGGGCTACTGAGATAGCGTCTAAACTAGACGCAGATAACGATGAAGTGCAACTAGCGTTGGGTAAACTGCATCGTGATGGAGAGATTTGGGAGGCCAAGGTATCACGCCTCGGCACTCAAAAGAAAGCGTCCTACTGTCTGTGGGCGTTGGATGATGACTGGTTTGTACCAGAGTTTGAATGAGGAGAGAACTATGACTGCCAATAAAGAGAAGAAACGCGATAGGGTATTTAAGTTGTTAGAAAAATCCCTTGGCACTGACACAGATAAGTCTATAGCCAAAAAAGTTGGGTGTAGCGTGGCATACGTAAGCAAGTTGCGTAAGTATGATTTCTGGAAGAAAGAGCCATTACGAAAAATACCCGTATATGTAACGGACGAGGTTGACCCTACAAAGATTGGTGACTTTGCCTACAATCTGACTAAGGGCGGCAAGCCGCCTAAAGAAGGTACGTACACACGTAGCAGTGTCCTTGATACCGCCAAGCAGTACGTCACCAAAGACCGTGAAGCTACACATGGCGATATGGAGAATAACTTTGAGGCCATAGCTATGCTGTGGGAGCAGTATTTTAGTTATGAGTGGTCTTTCTCGCCCACCGATGTTGCGATGATGATGGCCCTGCTGAAGATCGCACGGCTCAAGTCCAACAAAGATAATCCTGACAACTACATAGACGCCTGTGGTTACATGGCGTGTGCGGGTGAGTTAGCATTAAAGAAAGTAACAAAGAAGTGAACCTTGTTACGTTAGACTTTGAAACCTACTACGCGCAGAACTTTTCTTTGGCGAAGATAACGACAGAGCAATATATACGTGACCGTAGGTTTGAAGTGATTGGGTTGGGGCTAAAACGCGGCCCCAATCCGACCGAGTGGGCGCAGGGTGCCGATGATGTAACCGAACTACTGGCATCTGTTGATTGGGACAACACGCACGTACTAGCTCACAACATGATG
>Ga0181392_1000509_pt1 | contig 14823 bp, 16 predicted proteins | sample 15SPOviralmetaG_FD_130083 | JGI IMG/M metagenome (GOLD analysis project Ga0181392, IMG submission 130083) | Marine viral communities from the oligotrophic San Pedro Time Series (SPOT) site, San Pedro Channel, CA, USA - 15 SPOT_SRF_2010-09-15 | ecosystem: Environmental > Aquatic > Marine > Strait... | reverse complement strand
CTTCGTCGTGGTCATCATGTCCTTCTTCGTCGTGGTCATCATGTCCTTCTTCGTCGTGGTCATCATGTCCTTCTTCTTTGAATTCAATAGGAAATACATTTTCACCAACTTCTGCCAAAACCTCTGAACTACATGCAGAATTTTCTAGAAGCTTTACTAATGCACTAGGCTCATATCTTAATCCTGTATAGAAAACAAGATCTGCGTCTGCTATTTTTCCTGCATCCTGTGGAGAGGGGGCATAATTATGAGGGTCTACTTCTGCAGGCATTAAAACTGTAAGATTAATATTGTCTCCACCAACTTGGCTTACAAACTCACCAATCATTGGTGTTGTAGCAACAACATTAATTTCTCTACCATCTATTGCTGGACAACCAGCTTCTGAACTGCCACCAGTACAAGCAACTAAGACAATGGATAGGAATATTACACCAAATCTAGATAAACGTTTTTCTTTCAAAGCTATCCTTTAAATAATTACAATAAATGAGAATAAGTCTCATTTATTAAATTGTCAAGCATAAATGAGAATTTATCTCATTTTTTTTAAAGTGATTAAGTATAATAAAAATATGTCCGAGAGCTCAAGAAAAATTTTGTCAGACCACAATGTTTCAATAACCAATCCAAGAATTTTGGTTCTTGAAGCACTTATGGAAAGTAACAATCCTCAAACAATCGATGACCTACAAAAAAGATTGGGAAATAAAGTAGCAAAATCAACACTCTACAGGGTTTTAGGAGACTTGAAAAAAATTAGTATATTGCATGAATTTACATCTCCAGATAATACAACTGTTGTTGAGCTGTTATTACATGATACTGAACATCATCACCACTTGTTTTGTAGTGATTGTGGCGAGGTAATAGATGTTGAATTAAGTTACCAATTTGAAGAACTTCTTAATAAAGAGATTCGTAAAATTGAAAAACAGTTTGATTTTAAAATTCAAGATCATAGAGTAGAAATGTTTGGTGTTTGCACAGACCAGTGTGCCAATTGTAAATAACCTCTATTAAAAAATTATCGCAATCAAATTTGCATTTAGTAACATAGACTGAATTATGTCAAAAGAATGTAGAGAGTCTACAGATGCCTTTAAGGGAATAGCCATTGCCTCATCTGTAATGGTGTCCTTAACCGCAAGAGCACTGTCTATGTAATCTTTATCAATAATATTGCAAATAACACACATAATGTAAGTTTAATTATATATTGGTTTTTAACAACAATAACGTGTTTATGGTATTTGGTATATATGAAAATTTCTCCACAACTTAATCATGGAATAATCAATGTTGGTGATTTACCAATTCCATTTGATATGGTATTAAACTCAGCTGTCTTGGTGGTAGTTGTAACATTTGTTTTTCTAAAAATCTCATGGAAAGAGTCAATATTGACCTCACAAGAAACTTTGTTTTCAACCAAACAATCTTTATCAGGTAAAGTATTTGGATTTATAATTATTGTTTTACTAACTGTCCCCGGTTTAATAAACAATGAACCAGCTAAAACATCAATTACTCCTCTAGTTCTATGGATATTTTTATGGATTGCGGTTCCCGTACTGGGTCTTATTTTTGGAGACCTTTACGCAAAATTTAATCCTCTTGCACTCATTGTGAATCGTGAGGGAGTTTCACACAATGTATACTTTGCCTCGTTTTTGTTTCTGTGCTTAACATGGTTTGAACTTGTGTGGAACAAGCCAGGAAATCCAAGACATATAGGTATTGTTTTCTTAGTTTTGCTTGTAGTGGTATCAGTAGTCCAGAGGTTTTATAAAAAAACCATAATTGAAGTAGACCCCCTGTTGTTACTACATCATCTGTATAGCAAAATGAAAATAACAAATAGCAAACCTGTATTTAGAACACTGCTAAATAACATCTCAAACCTTGCCCAACTAAAAGGTATGGAATACTTTATATTGCTTATGATTGGCACAGTTACCTACGACGGCCTACGAGAAACTACTTTTTGGTTTGAATTATTTGGATCTCAAACATATGAAACTTCATTTTCTACAGTTGCTTTTTTATTAATGAATCTTTTAATAATAGTGTTCTATAGATTTGCATGCTATTTTGCTATTCGAGTGAGTGGTGAAGATTTAAACCTAAACGAGATTTCTCTTAAATTTGGACACACAATGCTTCCAATTGCTTTTGCATATCATGTGACACATTATTTGAGCTTACTTTTGTTTGAATTTCAAACTGTTGTTTATAGATTGAATGATCCATTTGGTTTTGGATGGAATTTATTTAATGTGCAGGAACCCGAAGTAAATTATTTCTTAGAACCCATTGCTCTTTGGACAATAATGGTCATTGTTACGCTTGCAGGTCATATGTTAAGTGTTGTTTTAGCACATGATTTATCAGTAAAATTATTTGGACATCAAAAAAGTGATAAGACTCAGTATGTATTTCTATTTATAACAGTAGCTTTAACACTTCAAGCATTGTTTGTACTAAGCGTCGCTTAGATACTTACTTTAACTTATTTTCTATACTGGCTACTCTTTCAGCAATTGGAGGGTGTGAATAATAGTAAGAGCTGTATAAAGAGTCTGGTGTTAAATTAGAAGCATTGTCTTTACTCAACTTCAATAAGCCAGAAATCATATACTCTCCATTAGTGTATTGAAATGAAAAATCATCAGCTTCAAATTCTCGTTTTCTAGACAGTGCTGAGGTGAAAGGTCTAGTAAAGAAGGTATAAGAACCAGCAACTAAGTAGAAGAGTAAAAACTTGGAATATATAGTTAAAGATTCTAAACCGTGGTCAAGAAAAAAATTATCACTTTTAAGTACTTCACTTAATATAAAGAAACCAATGAAACCAAATACTAACGAACTAATTAGTGTCTTCCTTATGTGTCCTAATTTATAGTGTCCTAATTCATGACCAAGTATTGCTTCCATTTCGTCTGGGGTGATTGTTTTTAATAGTGTGTCAAAAAATACGATTCTTTTGTTTTTTCCAAATCCAGTAAAAAAAGCGTTTCCATGAGTACTTCGTAAACTAGCATTCATGACAAACAAGCCTTTTGATTTAAAATCAACTTTTTTTAATAACTTTTCTATAGGTTTTTTAAATTCTTCATTATCAAGTGGTTCAAATTTATTGAACAGGGGCATTATTAAAACTGGATACAAGAAGAAAATAACTGCTTGAAGGGTAAAGACAGCTCCAAATGCGTATATCCACCAGTTATCTCCTAAATTTACGACTATGTAGATTACAGTTGCATAGATAACTGATGAGATAGTTGCAGATATCAACAAACCCTTAAAAATGTCTGTGACAAATGTTTTTGTAGTTGTTTTATTGAAGCCGTGTCTTTCCTCTATAACGAAAGTTGAGTATATAGATATTGGAAGTGAAATCACTTGCTCAACTACCAACAATAAAAGTCCCAATAAAACTGCTCCGAAAACTTCTGATGAAGTTGTAGAAACCACTACTTCACTAAGAAAGCTAAATAACCCTCCTAAAGTAAAAATTATCAACACAGCAGCACCAAAGAGAGCTGTAAAGATTTGAAATCTGATTCGATCAACGTTGTAGTCTATTGATTTCCTATACTCTTCCTTGGTAACCACACTTACAAACCTTTCAGGGATAGCGTTTTTGTTTAATTCAATAGATTTAAGATTTCTTAACTTTAAATATGTTTCTAACAAAAACTTAACTGCTACTAAAGATATGAAGATAGTAGTAAAGTTGGTGGAAGCTAAAAATTCTTGCATAGTTGAATTAGTTTAACATAAATAATTTTATTGACCGAAGCGACGTTCTCTTTGACAGTATTCTCTCAGGCAACGAAGAAAATCTATTTTTCTAAATTCTGGCCAGTAAACATCCTGAAAAATTACCTCAGAGTAAGCACTTTGCCATAATAAAAACCCTGACAACCTTGACTCTCCACTTGTTCTAATAATTAAATCAATATCTGGAGTTTCCGGAGAGTATAAATGTTTTCGTAATTGCTCATCTGTTACATTCTCGATTAATTCGTCAAAATCATTGTGATCTTTTCTGTTTTGGTCAATCAATCCCTTAATGGCATCTAGAATTTCTTGTCGACCTCCGTAACCCAGGGCAATTGTTAAAGTTTTTTGTCCTCCACCCCTAACTTCTTTGAGCTGTTTAATAGTTTCTTGTAAAAAATTTGGTAAAAGGTCAGTGGATCCAATAAATTCAATTTTAAAGTTATCAACTACATCATCAATTAACAAATCTTCAAAGAGTTCATTCATCACTTGAAAGTATGGTTCAAGTTCTTCGGCTGGTCTAGATAAGTTTTCTCTTGATAAAAGCCAACTTGTGATGTAATCAATCCCTACTTCATCACACCATCCAATACACTCTTTAAGTCTCGTCATGCCGATTTTATACGAAACTTCAAAACTAAGAAGTCCTTCTTTCCTTGCGTACCTTCTATGACCATCATGAATTAGTCCGATGTGTTTAGGTAAGCTTTCTTTAACTAATTTATTACGTAGACGGTTTTCATAAATTGAGTAAATTAATCTTGGAGAGGACATTTTTTAAGCTGTAACTGCTTCTATTTCTTCAATTGTTTTTGGAGCATTTTTTGTGAGGTTTATTGGTCCATTATTTGTACAAACTATATCATCTTCAATTCTTACACCTATACCTAGGAGATCTTTAGGAATCTCGTGTTTTACTGTTTTAGCATTCAACATTTCTTCTTTTTCTAATTTTGTAGCTTTCTCCATCCCCATAATTTTTCTTCGTTCTCTAATTTCATTTGGATCACGTTCAAGTAGGGGAAATTCTATAACAGGCTTTGTTGGCCTTACGTATATTCCTGGCTCTATAGTTGTCACCATTCCATGCTCAAATACTCTTGGTTCTCCATTTACTTCATTGCTTCCTGCGTCATGAACGTCAAGACCTAACCAGTGTCCAGTCCCATGCATAAAGAATTCGAAAAAATGCATCATTGAGATTGTTTCCTCTACACCAAGTGGAACTAGCTTTAAGTTAACTAATGATTCAGATAATGTCTTTATAGTTTGTTGATGTACTTCTTTCATAGAGTTTCCTACAACCACTCCCTCTACACCTTCGTTTTGTACCTTTAACACCTCTTCATACACATCTTTTTGGGAAGATGTAAATTTTCCAGACACGGGAAAAGTACGGGTTACGTCAGAAGAGTACATTCCATACTCGGCCGCTGCATCAATTAGAAGAAGGCTTCCATCTTCAAGCTGGTCTCTATTTGTTGAGTAATGAAGTATGCAAGCGTTGTGACCTCCAGCAACTATTGAGGGGTAGCCTAACCTTTCTGCTCCTCTGTCATAAAATATCTTTTCCATCTCTGCACCAACTTGATACTCGTACATACCAGCATTTGTAGTTTTCATTGCGTGGATATGACCCTCAACAGTAATATCACATGCTTTTGTTAGTAACTCAATCTCTCTGTCACTTTTAATTAATCTAAGTTCTGAAACTATTGGCTGGAGTGAGTATAGTGTTGCATTGCTGAAGTCAGCACCTCTTTGATCGTACGGAACTGCATGGGTAAGAATTTTCTTATCATATTTTTCAAAATTATTTGAGGAGTAGTCGCAATAAATATCATTAAAATCTCTTAGCAAGTTTGGAAGTATTTTTTCGTAGTCTTGAAATGAATAAGCTTTTGAAGCATCATATTCATCAACTGCCCCAGACTGACCTAAACGTTTTCCCTCCCATGTCTCCATTTCCTCGTTTCTATCTTGAACAAACAAATGCAACTCCGGCTTTGAGTCTCTAATGAGAATTACAGCGTGTGCATCTGGCTCTGGCCATTCTGTTAAATAGTAGAAATTTGAATCTTGACGAAATGGATACCATGTATCATTGTTTCTATAAACTATTGATCCACTATGAAGAAGGACAGCACCATTCTTTATTTTATCCGCTAAACGTTGTCTGGAATTAATTGAATTATTCATGTACAGATTAAGAATAATCTAGATTTTATAGAAAATGCTAATGTTTTATACAGAATTAAGAAATTTTTCTAAAACTTTAACCCATGTGTGCTCGTTATGTTCTCCACCAGATATCTCCAAAAAATTAGTTTTAATGTTTTGTGCTTGAATGGTTTTATTTACTTCACGAACTCCAGAAAGATAGAAACTATTATTATCAGAAAAATCAAGATTCCATTCATGAGGAAATATGTTGCTTACACTATCGCCAAAAATTCCGCCCTCATTGGTACCAACAGAAAGGTTGCATAATAAATTTTTATTTAAATTATTTAAATCACTTATAAAATCGGGAAAGCCAAACCAAAATGCAGGAGAGAAAGAAAAGACATTATCAAAATAGGGAAATAAAATTGAGGTTTTTAAAGACATCAAACCCCCCATAGAAGCTCCCATCACAATTTTTTTAACTGAATTAATATCAACATCGTAATCAGAAAGTATCGAAGGTACGTAGACATTTATCAATGAATTTAAATGTTCTACAGCATGGTTTATATTTTGTGTTCTTGGATATGGATTGTATTGCTTTTTTCTACTTTTATTTGAAGTTACCCCAACAACAAAATATCCATTCTGAGTCTGGTTTTCAATATTACCTAAGACTTCTTCAAAATTAAAAGAGTACCCATATGCACTTTTAGAGTTCAGAAATAAATTTTCAGCATCAAATGAAAGGATTAAATGCGTTATTCTTTTGAATTTGGGGTACCTTACAATATATTTATTCGTGTCCTCTAGGTTTATATCAACAACTGGTTGGCTTATATGTATATTCTCAAAAGATTTTGAATAGTTGGAAAATATGAGCATTATTTACTGAAGATTATTATTAATAATTTCAGCGACTTTTTTTGCTTTAACTTCGCTTGGAGTAATTATCAGAACTACATTATCTCCGGCAATTGATCCAATAATTTCTTCAATATATAAGTTGTCAACAGAATCAGCAATTACTTGTGCTGCTGCCGTTGTTGTCTTAATTACAACTTGATTTGAAACCGGCTCAACATCTGTTACAAAATCTTTAATGGCTTTTTTTGCAATTTTTAATTGTGCGTTGTTATCTTGATTTTTTGGTAATAAGTAAACAAGTCTTCCGTTATTTAGCCTTTTTTTCACTGCTCCTAACTCACTTAAATCTCTTGATAATGTTGCTTGAGTTATTATTATTCCGTTCTTTTTCAACACACCTTTTAATTGATTTTGTGAAGAAACATTGCCTGTATCTATAAAATCAGCTATTAGTTTTTGTCGTTGAATTGTCGCTTTTGTCATATTTATAAATATACATTTTATTGTATATTTATACAATCATAAATTTTTATAAATCTCTTTTGCAAGTTTGACGGCTTCCTCTTTACTAACCTCTCCATCGTTAATTCTTTGTTCATACAAAGCTTTCATTACAATTCCTACTTTTGGACCAGGTTCAATATTAAAAATTTCCATAATTTCATTTCCTGTAATTGGAGGTCTCAGCTTTGACATCTCTTCTTTTTCTAAAACCTCGTTTATTCTTCTTTCCATTTCATCTAAATTATCATAAATTTCTTTTGCTTTATTTTTATTCTTTGTGGTGACATCAGCTCTTACAAGGTTGTTTAGTTCTTTAAGAACGTTTCCAGAATCAACTATATATCTTCTTACTGCTGAGTCTGTCCACCCCATTTTGAATGTGTGGGGCCTTAAGTGCAGTTCAACTAGTAACGCAACATCTTTTATTGTCTTTTTATCATATTTTAAATCTTTTAAAATTCTCTTAGTCATTTTTGCACCAACAACTTCGTGATGTCTAAAGTGAACCTTTCCATTTTCAATACCCCTAGTTTTTGGTTTGGCAATATCATGAAAGAGGGCGCCTAAACGGGAGACTAAGCTAGGAGTAACCCCATCAACAACGGTTAGTGTATGTTCATAAACATCTTTGTGGTGGTGTTCAGGGTCAATCTCCATTTTAAGTTCATTTATTTCTGGTATTGTGTATGTGCTCAATCCGCTTTCTACTAACACCCTTATGCCGTTTGATGGCTTGTTCCCTGTAAGAAGTTTAGAAAATTCATCTCTAATTCGTTCTTTTGAAATAATCTTTATCCTTTCAACATTCTCTCTCATTGCATTATATGTTTCATCATCAGGAGAAAAGCCATGCGAACTAACAAACCTACATAACCTCAACATACGTAATGGGTCATCAGAAAAGGATATAATTGGATTATCAGGTGTTGTTATAGTTCCATTTGACAGATCTTTTATACCTCCGTGGGGATCAACTATTGTGTTATCTACAAGTGAAAAAGCAATAGCATTAATGGTGAAGTCTCTTCTAGATAGGTCTAAAGCTAGATCAGAAACTGATTCAATAGATGGATTTCTTGATGCCTTTTCATAAGTATCTTCTCTGTAGGTAGTAATGTGTAATGAATTATTCTCTATTTGGAGTTCAATAGTCCCAAATGCTTTTCCTACTTCTGTAGTTTTATAACCATTACTATTCAAAAGTTTTATCGATTCATCTGGGGAAGCGTTGGTCGTAAAATCAAAATCTGATGTTGGAATTCCTAAAATCCCATCTCTTACTGCTCCTCCTACTAAATAAAATTCGAAATCATTTGAAGAATAAATATCAGAGATAGTTTTTAAATATTGATTATTATTTATCAACTCTAATAATGTTATTGGTACCATATTGATAGCTTAGAAGAAGTGGAGAGCAATATAAATATGAATTTGAAAGTAGACTTTGCAGCTGGAGGAATTGTTCTAAGTGATGAAAAAATTTTAATTGTTAAAAATAAAAAAGGGGATTCTTCTGGCGATCAAAAAAGTTGGTGGGGCTATCCAAAAGGCCACTTAGAAGAAGGTGAATCACCCTCAGCTGCAGCTCTACGGGAAGTATTTGAAGAGACTGGTTTTATTGTCGAACTAAAAAAAGAAAAACCAATTGCCGAATCAAGATATGAGGTTAATTTACGTGGAGAAAGTGTAAATAAGACTGTGTGGTTTTATGAGATGGGTGTTGTAAAGTCATTTGAAAATGAACCAGATGATGAAATTATAGAAGTTGCTTTAGTTAATTATGAGAATGCTTTAAGTATGTTGACTCATGAAGAGGATAAAAAGATACTCCGTTATGTATTTAACAAATGATAAACAACGACATAGGCTTTTAATTGGTTCCTACAACACTCGAAAATGGAATGACTATTCAGCCTTAATTTACTTTGAAAAAATATACGGTGGTAGGCCACTATTAAAGAAAATAAAATCTATTGGTTTAGAAAATAATATAGAATTTCACTCAGCTATGGTTCAGGAAAATATGTCTGGGCAGTGGGTGTCATCTGGCTGGATAGAATCAAGTAAGCTAAATGTTCTTTCGTTTGATTTACGAAAATACAAATATCAAGAAACTGAAAGTTTTCATGTAGAAGATTTTAATCAAAACTCCATAGACAATTTATTACCACTAGACCAACGTATTTTTGATGCTTACTGGCGTAATTCAAAAGCTGGTTTTGTCGAAACAATTGAGAGCTGTAATCGTAATTATCTTTTTAAAAAATATGTTGATAAAGAGTTGATTGGGTATGCGATTTTGGGATCAACTAGAAATTTTTCATTTTTACAAAGATTTGGAATATCGAAAGATTATCAAAATAACGGTTACGGATTTTCACTTTTAAACGATGTGGTAAACTTTGCAAAGAGTAAGAAGTTTGTCAACATAAGGCTTAATACACAACCCAATAACACTGCTGCGCAAAGTCTTTATCTTAAAAAAGGATTCAAACTGACAAATACTAATTATATTATTTTTAGTTCAAGCTAGTTTAATTTAGAACTTCATTAATAATTTTAGGACGCTTATTATAAATAATATGGAACAAGAAGACAGTTTTGTTGAATCAGTTGAAAGTTTAATTGAAACAATTAAAAGACTTATTGTAAAACCAGTAAAACGTATAACAGGATTTGCTTCTGTTGGTTTTTTACTAGTGGTTCTTTTGATTTTGGCACTTATCTTTCTATTTATAGGAATCATTAAAATTATGCAAGGGATTGGTCTGTTGTTGGGAATAAATCCTACTGGCTTTGCTTTTGCCTCAATAGGACTACTCTTCTTAATTATGGCTTTAAGAAACTACTGGAGAAGAAGTAATGGATGATGTAGCAATAATTGGTTCCGGACCTGCTGGATACACAGCAGGAATATATGCAGGAAGAGCTAACTTACAGCCCATTCTTTTCGAAGGTTTAGAATCTGGTGGACAACTTATGCTTACAACCGATGTAGAAAACTATCCGGGGTTTGTTGATGGAATCATGGGTCCTGAACTTATGCAAGTATTTAAAGGTCAAGCAGAAAGATTTGGAACAACAATAAAAACAGAAATCATTGACTCTATTGAGAATATAGACGGAGGTTTTAAATTAAAAAGCTCTAAGGGGGAGTATGAGTTTAAAACAGTAATTATTGCCTCTGGTGCCTCTGCTAGGTGGCTAGGGGTTGATGGCGAAAAAGAACTTCAAGGATACGGAGTTTCTGCATGTGCTACTTGTGACGGATTCTTTTTTAAAGAGAAAGAAGTGGCTGTTGTTGGTGGTGGCGATTCTGCAATGGAAGAGGCTCTCTTCCTAACTAAGTTTGCAAAAAAAGTTTATGTAATTCATAGGAGAGATCAATTTAGAGCTAGTCAAATTATGCAAGACAGGGTTTTAAACCATGAAAAAATAGAGGTTGTATGGAATAGTACGGTTGAAAAGATTAACGGTGAGGGGGCCGTGTCTTCTATTTTGATTAAAGATACCATCGATAGTTCTGAGAAAGAATTAAATCTTGATGGGGTCTTTGTTGCAATAGGACATGATCCAAATGTTGGTTTTTTAGATGGTTTTATCGAACTTGACGATAAAGGGTATATTAAAACTGGCTTTACTACAGAAACAAGCACCTCTGTTCCGGGTGTTTTTGCCGCTGGAGATGTTGCAGATTCAATATATAGACAAGCTATAACTGCAGCTGGAACAGGCTGTCAGGCAGCAATAGATGCTGAGAGATGGCTTGAACACTAGTTTGAATTTTTCTGAATACATTAAGTCATTAACTGAAACAGAAGCTGAAGATTTAAATATAAAACTAAACTCTTGTGGATATCAAAGCTCGGATAACCTTAATGACCTTTTAAATACTGTTGAGCTTTTTATTGAAGACCAAAATCTTTCAAAAGAAATAACTAAAGAAAACCTATGGAATGAGCTATTAAATAATGGGTATGTCTTAGGAGATAGGATTCTGCAATTACAGAGCCCCTCTCTTTATGGTGCAGATGTCGAAGAGCTGCAGGAATATCTATCACGATTGGGTTTTTTTTCTGATCCAATAAATTCAATCTTCAACAGTAATCTTGAAGCTTCTGTTAAGCAATTTCAGGAAAATCGTGGTCTTTCTGTAGATGGTGTTGTGGGTATGTACACTTCCGTCGAAATTAGAAAACTCTTAAGGCCAAATCTAGGGACATCTCTAAATGAAGCGGTGAAGTCATTCAAAAGAGATTCAAACACAATCTCTATTTGTTTTGATGTTGATAATATTGGAAACTACAAAGAACAAAACGATTTCTATCAAAAAATAAAAACTCATTGCACAGAAATGGGAGTTTCTGTGTATTTTTCTTCTGAACTCAATCAAAACAACAACGAAGAGAATGTGGTTAGTTATGTAAATAAATTAAATCCTTCTTTGTTTCTGAAGTTTGCTTTTAAGGAATCTGGCTTGAGTATCAACTATTTTAAGGGAAAGCACTCATTAAGCATTATTGGTGAACAGCTTTCTAATAAAATTCAGTTAGATAAAGAAATTACTTCGCAGGGTAAATCATTACCTATTCTTAAAAAGACAAAATCAGTAACTTTAATATTTAATGGCAATTTTTACCAATTTAATATTGAAGAGTTAATTACGATAATAGTGCATGAACTAAAGGATATTTACAAAAACTAACTCAATTTATTGATAAACGAATCTAGAGATTCTTTACTTTTTAAAACAAAACTTATTTTTGTGCTGTTTTTACTACGAATAAAATTTACTTTTGTGCCTAATGAGTTCTCTAATATTTTTTTATAGTGTGCGTTTTGCTCATCAGCATCTGATCCATTTAAAGATCTTACTTTCTCCTCGACCTCTCTACTTGATAGACCAAGCTTTACAATGTCTTCAAGTATCCTGTCTTGTAAATTGTGTTCAAGAATTATAAGTGGTTTCACCTGTCCAAAAGTTACCGTGTTACTAACGAGCTCCTCTTGAACTTTAGTGCTTAAATTTGAAATTCTTAACATGTTTGAAATATGGGGACGACTTTTTCCAACTAAGGTGCCTATCTCTTCGTTTGTAAGGTTGTGTTTTTCTTTAAGATTTTTATATGCAAGCGCTTCTTCTATTGAATTAAGCTGACTTCTTTGGATATTTTCAACAAGACCCAGGACAGCTGCGTCTCTTTTACTAACATCTTTGATAACACAGGGTACAAACTTTAAACCTGCTAGCTTTGAAGCCCTGAGTCTTCTTTCACCCGCTATTAGTTCATATTGGTTATTTCCAGTTTTTTGAATAATTAACGGCTGTAAAATACCGTTCTTCATAATGGAGTTTTTTAATTCTTGAATTTTTGTATTGTCGAATTTTTTTCTTGCCTGGCTTGTACTTTCCTTGATTAGCGTAAGGTCAATATTTTCAACTTTAAACTCTCTAGTTTCAACATCTGGTAATAAATCACTTAATGACCTCTTCATAAACCCACCCTTTCTATAAATTCATTTGAAAATTCTAAAAACTCTAGTCTTGCCCTACTCTGTTCTTTGAAATCTAATACTGTTTTAGAATAGAACGGACTATCAGCAATTTCAGTTAATTGAGATATTTTTGAATTGAACATTTTGTCCGAAAGTAAAAATTTTAACTCAGTTTCAAAATCTTTAAAGCTAGTACGCCTGGTGTCTACCTGGTTTAAAACAACTCCCAAAAAAATTGGATCTGCTTTCTTAATTGAGGAAATTGTTATTTTTGCAAAACTCATGGCTTGAGAAACTCCTTCTACTGCTAAAAACTCGGGTTTTGCAGGTATGAGATAGTAATCGGATGAAGCAAGCGCTTCTTGTGTTAATGAACTAATAGTCGGTGGTGTGTCGATAAGTACTATATCAAACTGGTGTGAAGTAAGAAAATCTTTAGCTCTACTTAGTTTTGGTCCTCCAATAATTTTTTCATCATTATGCTTTAATATCGATTTATTTGAAGGAATTATGTATAAATTTTCTGATAAAAAGCCTATTTTTTTATCATAATTTTTTTCTAGCAAGTCAGTTGAATTAATTATATTTTCTTCGTTCTTATTGAAGTTTAAGTATGTAGAAACATTTCCTTGGGGGTCTGTGTCTATTATGAGGGTTTTAAAACCCCTGTTTGATAGTATTTTTCCTAAGTTTACAGTAAATGTTGTTTTTCCAACTCCACCCTTTTGGCATAAAATTGTTACTATCTTCACCTAACAGTTATAACATCTATGTGTCTTATATCTGTTGAATTAATTGTAAAATTTTCTTGTTTCACGTGAAACATATTTTTATCATGTTCTATTTTTTCTCCATTTGAGGAAACAATATATATAGTGTTCTTGTTTTTTTTAATGGATTCGAGTGCGTCTTTTGATGAAATATAACACCTGGAAATGTATAGATTGTTATTGGAAATTACACTTCTTGCATCCTTTTGCATAATTTCAACATTGTTTAGGTTTAAAATATTTTTTAGTCTTTGAAGTTCGAAAACCCTGCTTTCGCTTATGTCAACTAAACTGAATTGATTTTTTGGATTTGTTATTGCTACGGGTATTCCCGGAATTCCACCACCTGTACCTAGGTCATAAACCGAATCAAAGGTTTGATCTAGTTCATTTATAATTTTTCCAAAATATAGTGAGTGGATAATAAATTCGTCCCAAACAAATTGCGGATTTTTATTACTAATAATGCCGTTTTTTATGCCTGTTTCTAATAGCCAACTATGATATTTATAAAGTTTTTTAGAAAATTGATTATTTGCATCACCCCAATGTGGTATTTGAGGTGAGAAAGTCATTCTTCTTCTTCAGGAGCAAAAACCACAGATCTGTATGGCTCTCGACCTTCTGAGTATGAGCGAATACCGTTAAAAGTAGAGGCAGCATCGTGTAATGTTTTCCTATCAACCGAATTCATAGGCTCTAACATAACTTCTTGTTTGTCATCAAGAATTTGTTTGCTTAGTCTTTCTGCATAAATTGTAAGGGCTTCTTTTCTCTTTTTTGCATATTCTGCAACATCGAGTCTCAACCTTGTTCCAGCGCCTGTTTTTCGCTGTACAACTGTTCTGGTTAATTCATGTAAAGATCTAATTATAAAACCTTTGTCTCCGACGAGTGCCTCTGTCTGTTCACCAGTTACTTTAACAACTAAATTTTCATCTTCTAATGTTCCCTCGACGTCACCCTTTAATCCAAATGATTTTACTAGACCCTTCAAAAACTCAATTGAAACCTTTAGTTGTTCATCTTTATCTGCTTCTACCCTTGGTTTTCTAGGTGTATATTGCTTTTTTTGAACGTTTTTGTTGCCACTACCATTATTATTTCTTTTATTTTGGCTTCTTTTGTTATAGTTTCTAGAACCACTGTCTCTAACAGAAATTCTTACTAATGCTTTTGTTCCACCCACACCAAAAACTCCACCTTCTGGTTCTCTTAAAATATTAATATT
>Ga0181392_1000495_pt1 | contig 15004 bp, 14 predicted proteins | sample 15SPOviralmetaG_FD_130083 | JGI IMG/M metagenome (GOLD analysis project Ga0181392, IMG submission 130083) | Marine viral communities from the oligotrophic San Pedro Time Series (SPOT) site, San Pedro Channel, CA, USA - 15 SPOT_SRF_2010-09-15 | ecosystem: Environmental > Aquatic > Marine > Strait... | reverse complement strand
CGCCTAATCTCTGCGACTACATCTTCAACAGATCGATCAGCATACCAGTTTGGATTAGTGGCAGTGCAGTGAATTATGATCTCGTTAATCTCTCTCATTTCGTTAAGCCTTTCTGCTTTTCATATGTTCTCAAGCCGCCAATCCCCAGCATACCACCAAGAACAGTGAGCAGCGTTCCCATGTCAAACTCTGGCAAAGGCGGGATTTGTGTGCCTGTCATCGCAACGACAAAAAGGGCAACAGGCTGACCAATAAAATGCCAACCAAAAGCAAGCCCACAGACCCAACCAATGAAAGGACGCCAGCCACCTTTAAAAGTGCTTCCACTTGCTGCTTCTGCCTGGTTGACTGATATCTGAGCGAGGGCCAGCTCTTGCGCGTGTCGATCCGACATTGTGGCAATCTCGTGCGCGAGCTTTGCTTTCTCGTCAGCATCAGGAATAAATTTATCTAAGAGACCGGTGACCGGTGCTATCAGTTTATCAATCATTTCTCCGATCCCAACCATACGGCGAATGCACCAGTCATGGCACCCGCAACAACACTAATCAATGCGCTCTGCTGCGTACTAAGATCAGGCTGGGTCAGCGCCCATTCAATGCAGCGAATATACATTACAGTCATTACCAGCATCATCAGACGCGGCATGATCTTCCAAGCAAGTATCTTTTCCATGTCAAACCTCTATGTTGATGTTCGTTCCTTGCGGTCTGTCAGCAGTAGTCTTAGCACCGAACCTATCATAACCCTTGCCTAAGTCCAACTTCTGTTCTCTGAGAGCTTCTAAGTGCGTGTGGTTGGCTCTGTGTTCCTTGGCTACTCTCTGCTCTGTCAGGTGCGCCTCGATACGTTCACGAGTTTGTGATTGCTGGTGTATCTCACTGCCAACATTGAAAGGCGCAGATCCAATGCCACTAACACCGTCAGCCATCGCGCCTCACTGCTATCCAGACAAAACCAAACAACGCCCCAACGCAAAGAAGAAACAAGAAGATGCCAGCGGCCCACGCAATGACAGCCTCTTTGCGCTCGATACGCTTGTACTCTGCATCCTTTTGCTTCTGACGTATCTCATTCTCCATGCGAATAAGCTCTTGCCAAGCAGAAGGGCCAAGCGTTTCCGAGATCATCTTGCGCAGATCATCACGCATGTTCTCACGCTGCTTCTTCTGAACAAACAATTCCATTGCTTGCTGCTCAACATTGCCAAAACTCTGATACCACTTAGGGTTCTCGACCCTCTTAGCCGCGAAGTCAAAGTCGGAGATAGCTTTAGACCATCGGCCTAGATCCCCAGCCATGCCCTCAAGATCCCGACCAATCTGGCAACCCTTCTTGATTGCATTGAACGCAGCGCCAGCAGCCATAATTGCAGTAGCCGGATCTATCATGTGTCCTTACCTACCTTAACGTAAGAAAAGCATGGAGCTTTATACGGCACACGAACTGTGTATGGATAATATTTATAAATCCCAGAGGGGCACCGGTATATGCAAGCAGTGTAAAGATGACCGTAAGTCATCACGCCCACCGCTATGCTGGTGAGCGCACAGAGCATTAGCTCATCATGTTTACGCGCAGAAGCAATGCTATGATGAACGCAGACGCACCAATAACAATCGCCTCTAGGCGCTTTACACGGTTAAACAAATCCTTGAATTGAATGTCCATCTCGGTTTTGATAGCCACGATTTCTTTCTCCAAACCATCGATGCGCGTGTGAGCCGATGATACTGTGCGCTTGTCCATTTATTTATTCCTCTTGAGCAGCCGCATAAGCAGCCTTAACCGAATCACTGAATACTGGAGTACAGATAGCAGCAACATCAGCATCTTCTGCTGAAAGATCAGCATCAGGCATTACCACATGACGATGAAATGTACGGCTGATTTCTGTGCCATCTTCTGCAATGATAGTCGCAGTGCGTACCTGCACCGATGACCAGTCACCATTGTTAATCACTTCGATCTTGTCGTTTACTGTTGATTTAGTCAGGGCCATGTTTACCTCCTTGGCTGGACTGTCCACGCACTAAGCGCATTATTTTGCTCTTGATGAAACAACGACATTGTATGTGCCTGATGCCGTTCCACCTGATAAAGTAATCTGGGTTGCATTTACAGAAACTATTGTTGCTGGATCGATAGCAGATCCGGTCTTGTCCCATGCTATTACCTGCGGGAAAGAACTCCATGTAGCACTCGGCAGATTGTGGGTAATTGTTGCATTACCACTTCCATCAAACGATCCACTAAATTCATAGAACTTAGTTTCAACTAACCTTCTGCTGCCAGATGTAGCGGAGCTATCAGCAAATTCATTTGCTCCAATATGTATTGAGTCTGAGCTAGCAGGAACTGATACCGTCCAAGCTGGAGCAATGACTCCATCAAGTGTATGCTTTCCATCTGAAGTAATCTCAATGATATTACCTGTGCCAGTCCCTTTGTCACGTACTCGTATGTTTGACAAAGTTAAGACACCGCCAGATGCATAAATCCAAGAAGCTGTAAGAGTTGTATTCTGAGGTGGCTCAAAATATCCGTTGTCTATACACAAAGATCCATTCGTCATATAAGCGCAACGAGTATTTGCGCCACTTGTTTTTACATGAAGATCGCCAATAACTAATTCAGCTGTTGCGTTATCAATTCTTATTAATCCATTAGTAGCACTCGGCATGTTTGCAGAGTTTTCAATCCAAGCAGAACCAATATTAACCTTAGTATCAGCATCAGTAACATTGATTGCAAAATCATCTGTTGCATCTGTGGTCGAATAAAAAGATCCAATAGAAAACTTAGATCCTCCAGAGAACGTAACATTAGCTTTCTTGCCATCAAGACTAATCTGGCCAATAGTTCCAAAGGAATTATCTATTGTAATCTTTGCTTGAAATGTAGTCAGATTGTTAGCTGTTAATCCATCAATGCCGTCACCATCTAAGAAAACTGTATTCCCGTCAGCCCAAATATTTGTATAAAGAGCAGTACCCGAATAACCAAATGGCCACATTTCAACATCAGATAAATAGCAGAAATCTAAAGCGCCATTAAATTTGATACCAGTCTCATAAGCCATAAGCTCAAGATTAGTGATGTGCATACCACCATTGTTTCCACTAGCATCAATCCCAACCTTTGCACCTTGAATGTGCATCCGGTTAATCATTGCTCTAGGAGATCTATTAGTAGCTAGATCAATAGCCGGTGGATACTGAATTAAATTTCCGCGAACTGTCTCTGTGCTATCTTGGTACATATAAATACCAAAGTCGTGTAAGTTTGGCCCAGGCTCACTAACTGCGCCAAGGCTAAGAACACCATCCGCACTTAGATTAAAATCACTCTCAACAACAAGCCTAGAGTTGTGTCGATCATCCCCAAACATTAAAGCATTGTTAGGCAATGTTAGTTTATCTGTAACCTTGTATGATCCAGCAGGTAAGTAAACAGTATTGCTAGCATTCAAAGCAGCTTGAATTGCAGCAGTATCATCTGTTGTTCCATCACCTACTGCGCCAAAGTCAATGACACTCGCAACAGCACCATCAACCATTCTATTGTTTACTTTAGTTAAGGCCATTACATTTTTCCTTAGCTTGTTCTGTAAGTCATTGTGAAGTTAAGCTCATCACCTGATGCTACAGTAAATGGGGCAGTATTAGTAAACTCAACATTTGCCGTAGTAATGAAAACAATGTTTACGCCATCACCACGAAAAACTCCTGCATACCATGCAGTTCCACTATCTAGTATTGAGAACGTTCCGTTTACTCTTCCTGCGGCAGCAGTGAATGGTAACGATGAGAACTTTAATCTATAAGATCCAGAACCAGCAGCAGTAAATGCAATCTTTCCACTTAAAGTAACTAAGTTGCCAACCTTTGTGTAAAACGTTGTAGAGTTATAAGTTGGGTCTGAAACAGTTCCCTCTAAGTCAGGCGTCCACGTTCCTTCTTCATAGTCATCAAACAGTTCACTTGTTCCAGTGCCAGAGGTGACAGAGAAATCAACGCCTTTACCAGAAGTGCCAACAACAAAGTTTCCTGTTGAGGTGGTAATGTTTCCGCTTGAGGTAATTAGTGTTGAATTAAGATCATTGAATGTCGGGTTGCGACCAAAAATGCCGCCAGTTTGTTTAATCGTCATTTGTTTACTCCTAGAAAGGATGCCCCAAAGCTGGATAATATATATCCACCAGCATGTTTTTCAATCAGGCCAAGGCTCAACATTTTCTTATAGTCCACTGGGCCGTCTCGAACAAAATCAATAACCATATATCGCATTATGCTGATCTCCCCGTTTCATACCACTGAGTTCCATTGTGGGTTAATGTCAACGTTCCACCATTTGTTGTGGCAAAGTTTGTTGCCCCAGATAAACGAATACTTGTGTTTGATCCCGTTGCATTGGCCACAGTTAAAACACCGTTAAACATTAAGCTAACCTGTCTGCCAGCCCAACCTTGACCGAGAGTGTTAATATTTGTTGTGCCCGTAATATTAAAAACACTGCCAGTATTAGGAAGAGTAACGGCTGAAGCAGAAGCCAAGCTTTGAGCAGTTAGATTAACATTAGCAACAACACCACTGTAGTCATGAAAGTCATTGTTGCTATCAATAAATATCTTAGATGTAGAAATCGTATTATTTATTGCTGATGTTGTAAGCCCAGAAAACCTAGTTGTTGAGATAGTTACAGTAGAGCTTGTATCAGTTAAGCTAATGCCATTAACAACACCACGCATATTAGAGTCGTTGATATTAACATCGCCACCATCAATAAGAATGCCGTGTGTAGTACCGCCCCAAGAACGATGATCTGATATTTTTGTTGGATTATTATCGTCAGTGTTAATGTAAACGCCAGCAGTTGCTTGTGCCGCAGTTTCACATCCAATTAAAGAAACTTCTGTAGAGGTTCCCTGCACAACAATGCCTATTGAGTTTGTATGCGTTGGGCTTCCAGAGTAGGTGTTATCAGTTCCACAGCCTAAAAGGGTTACACTATTTGCATCATCAATGATAAAGCCACGAAAGTACCCATAGCTAAAACAATCAGTAAGTTTTGCCCAATCTCCAAGGTCACGAATATAATATGCAGTACCAGTACGTTGGTAATTAGCTAAAACACCGTTTGCTATACTTGCAAAAGGCCAAGCATGACACTGACGAATGTATGAAATGTCACCACAGTTCGCAATTTCAATGCCATTTTTATTATCCATGTAAAGATATTCAATTCTTTGGCGCTGTTGGCCAGTAGAATAGAATGCTTTATTAAAGCCAAGGATCATACATTTACTAATAAATACATCATCGTCATCAGCAGTAACAGCAGTACCAGCAAATGATCCCTCTCCAGCCGCTGGAAACGTCATACCTTTACGATATAGCAAAAGACCAGAAAGCCCAGAACCACCTTTAAGTGTAATAGTAGCAGAGGAATTAATAATTAATGCACCGCCAAGATTGCCATAAGAAGCTGACGTATTGTCTTGAGGGCTTCCAACAAACTCATGCGGGCCAACAATACCGCAATTTGCATTGACTGTAAGATTACTATCAATCAAGCACTTCATGGTATAAGGAACAAAGACAGATCCACCGGTAGACCCTAAAGCGTTTATAGCCGCCTGGAATGCTGCCGTGTCATCAGTAGTTCCATTCCCAACAGCACCAAAGTCCTTAACTGACACAAAGTCTTGTAGCCTACTTTTTACCGTTCTGTCCTGCGCGCCAGTTGCACCTTGATTGTAGGTGAGCGCCGCGGCGTCACCAGTTATTTGAGTGACTGATTCGCCGATAATAAATTCAATGCCAGCATTTACGGGCGGAGCCTCCGAAAATGTAAGAGTTTGGCCGCTGATAGAAAAAGATGCCTTATCTTGATAAATGCCATCAATATAAACTTGCACATTCGTTTTTACGCCAGGCGATGCCGTTAATCCAAATACTGTATTAGACCCATCTCCGGTTCCAGTATTGACTATAAAATTTCCCCCGAGAACAGAGCCGGTAATAAATGCAGATCCATTTTCAGTAGTAACATTACCCTCAGTATCAAATACCAAAACCTGGCTTGCTCGATTGGCCGCAAGAGGAAGATCCAAAGATTTATCTTCATCGCCAGGAGGAACGGAGATTGTTCTGCCGAAACGCTCATCAAGTTGCTGAGACATGATAACATTGCTATCGAGCTGCTCATTCAGCGAAGAAGCCAGCAAGTCACCAGCAGTCACAAAGTCAGTTGTGCGTGATAGCTCACGGCCACCGATGATTGTCAGAATGTCCGTAAGCACCAGGGCAACAGCCATCGTGATGTTGCCCGTACCATTCGCAGCAATCGATACAGTGTAGTCAGCTGTCTCCGCCAGCAGCACGTTGTTCTTGTAAACAACGATATCACTTGACTGCAAAACATTGAATGTAAAGGCATACGGGCCGGTTCCAGTATTGCCTGTGAACTGAACTCTGCGCGTAACAGGGTTAATTGCGATATCGGACATGATGTTTTCCCGTTCCTTTGCTTACTCTATAGCAGATTTTTGCAGATGATCCAATAATTCCTTATCGGAAACCGCCTCCTGTTTGAATGATACTGGTTGGTGGCATCCAGTAAGTTTGATTGTTTTCTCGTTCTATACGGCGCTCCATGCGGCGAAGATACCCAGGGTTGACCGTTTCTTGTAGCTGATACCATACAAGATAGTTCATGGCCTGTTGTGTATAGAACAGGTTGGCAAATGGTGTATTGCCCTTGAGCAAGCGAATAGCATCACCTCGAAGATCCTCATCACCACCAGCAACCACACCTCTGGTTCTTTGCAACAAGTCAATAACCTCAGATGCAGTGCCAATGCCAGGACCGGCAATAGTTTGCAATGTGCCGCCGCCATATCTGTTAGCTTCGCCAAACAGGAAGTCGCCATAGATACCTAATCCACCGCCCTGCATTGCTGCTGCGATAAATGTCTCTGGAGTTGGCGGGCGCATCTCACGGCCCTTAGCAACCTCCTTGAGCTGCATGACGTAATAGCCAAGAACAGTTGTGCCGACGATGCTGTTGACGATGCCCATATTAGCACCAACACCGCGCTGTAGTTGCTCGCGCATAGACTTAGCGCCATAGCCATACATATGACGCCCTACGCTCTTAGTAAGAGCTGTGACGCCGAATGACTTGAACTGTGTAAGGAAGCGAATGCCCTCACCGGCAAACGTGCCAGGTCGATAGCCACGCCGAATGATTGCTCGCTCTCTAGCGCCAGGCGAAGGCACAGAGTTATCTGCTTCAGAAATAAGCAGCGCAAACATATTCTCACGCATCTTAACGTCTGGTATTTCACCAGGCACAAGATACATACGGCCATCTGGCCCTTTCTTTGCACCCTTGCGAGCAGCTTCCCAGCCCTTTTGGTCGATGCCATATGTGCCGAGAATACGTCTTAGATCTTCCGGTAGTTTCGCATAGCTCTTACTTGCTTCACGGCCAAGATCATTGGCAATCATCAGCGTCACGCCACGCTTGTTGCTTTCAGTCCAAGGCTGGAGAAGATTGAGCTTGAAGAACGTAGCCATCATTTTAGATGTTTGGCCAGGTACGTCATCAGCCGCGTTGAACCGGCTCATAAAGTCACCTAGCTGCCCCTCGATGCCAACGCCAAGCCTGTCTGAAAAGTCACGCATCTCAGCCTTGTTCATGCCCTTAAACACGGCGGTAAAGCCATCACCCCAAGCATCGAGCAGTGAACGGCCTTGATAGATCCGGTTAGATGCAATGAATGCCACATCCGATAGAGCAGAGATCCATGCACCACCCAGCTTTGCCATAGTTTGAATAGAGCGATAGAAATGCATATAACGTGCAAGCGGAGTATGTGAGCCAATGTTTACATCGCCAGTGACCTCAGCAAGAGCGCCATCGAAGGTTATTGCAGCGGCCTCACGCTTGATCCGTTTCAGCTTCTTTGGATCGCCCCGATACTTTTCCATAAGACGCTTTTGAACACGTTCAACCATTGCCTCAGGATTAGTGCCAAGAACCTCCATTAGAGCAGTAGCGCGAGAGGCAGACTGAATATCCTGCATGAATGATTCACGCAGAGAAGCCTTGCCAAACTTCTGATCGTAATCGTACCAGTCGTTTGCGCTCTTAAAGGTAAAGACACCGGCAGCGCTCTCCTTCTTTGCAAGATTGCCTGGCCCTTTAAACGCAAGGCTTATCTCAGTACGATCACCTTCTTTGCGAATGCCTGTTGTGATTGCCTCATATGCGCTATCAAGAAAGCCCTCGATCCGCTCAGGAGCAATGCCCATCTTTTCATAATCCAGCTTGCCGCGAATGTAGTTCTTCCACTCATCTGGCCCGACCTTAACCAATCTGCGCTGATCGTGGCTCGCTCGAACAACACGACCCTCCTTCAGCATTATGTAAGATCCAGCTTGGTTCTCTCTCTGAAGAGCGGCGCGTTGATATTTGAACAATATCTTGCCCATTGCCTTAGCATCAGCAGATGCCTCAGCAACACCAACCGGCGTTTTAAGGTTAAGATCGCCAAGAACATTAGCAACCTGGCGCTCGAAGTCGCCCTTCATGTTGTTGAACTTTGTAAGCAGGCCAGCTTTTTTTAGATCTGCAATCATGCCGCCAGCGTATGAATTTACAAGCGCACCAGTTATTGAGTCAACGGATCGAGTAGCCCCTTCAAACGGCGCATTTACACCAACAAGAGCAGCCTCTAGACCGAGAGATGGATCGCCCGTCATCTCATCAGCGCGTTCTGCTAGAGCCATTAACTTCTGCTCTTTGAGAATATTCATATACCGATTGCGCTTTTCGATCTTCTTGGCAATCTCTGCCTCTTTTGCAATCAGCAATCCACGCTCGAAGATAGCGGATTCGATCTGATCCAAAGCACCAGCAGCTTGCCGAGCCTTCTTCTCAGCGTTTAACTCTGTTAGGATCTCATCAAGCTCATCATCACTTAACCGACCTTTGTTGGCTTCATCAGCAATCTTTAAACAATCTGCCATTATGACCTCGCCACGCAAACGGTTACAGCTTCAGTGACCTCAACATACGCTTGGGCCTGAGCATCTATCTGTTCTATCTCATCGAGTTGCTTGATCTGATCCGGTGTAAGCTCGCCATCCTCACGCATCTGAGCAATAATTGCCTCTTCTTGCGCGATTGGCTCATCAAGTTCAATGTCATCACCAATGCGATCAAAACGTGCAGCGGCATCGAAGTCAGCAAGAGGATCGTTCTGAATATCAAGACCATGACGAGCGGCCATCTCTGACTGCATATCTTGAACACGGCCAGTAACACTTTCAAACGCGCTTGTCGCATCTATATTGTTTCGTGACATCTCCTCAGAAACAAGTGCAATCTCCTCGTCTGTAATGTCACGCACACCCTGCTCTTCAAGCTCTGCGCGTATATCTGCGCGACGAGAAAGCTCTGCCTCGAAGTCATCCTTAGAAGCGCTGTATGTTCTCCACGCGTCAGCCTTCTCCATGTCCTGCCTGGCAAAAGTAAAGTTACCTCTGCTTTCTTCAGACAATGCATCGATCAGTGCATTCGTGCTTCTCTCTGGTAGGAACCCAGCTTCAAACGCCATCTCAGCCGCGTCATCAAGATTGGTATCAGTCTTTGTATTGCTGATGCCATTGACCATATTGCCCTTGCTGTTGACGTAACCAGCGCGGCCCTCAATACCAAGGTTCTTTAGCTCACCCCTAAACGTAGGATCTTGATCGTTTATGCCGCCACGAGCGCGAATATACTCGCTGAGAGTTTGTGGCCGAGCAACAGCCTTTGGCAAAACCATTGCAACATTGATGCCCTGATCCGTTACGAACTGACGAACCGCAGTTTCGTATGTAACGCGACCACCGGTAACGCCATACATCTCACGAGTTTGCTTTACGACACGATCAGCCTTGGCCATTGCTTCGGCCTCAGTCATACGCGGGGGAAGCTCAATAGGCACAACATCGGTACGAACAGGAGCCTCTGGCTCAGAAGCTCTGACTACAGCCTCAGCATCTACATCAGCACGAGTGAGCATTCCACCTACAGTGCCGATAGCTCCACCGAGAAACAGCCCAGCGCCTACATTCAGCAGCGCCTCGCCCATTGTGTAGTCAAGTTGCTGATCTCTTGAAAGGCCATAATATAGCGGCTCAGTGAGCAAAGCACCGGCAGTACCCTCTATGGCTCCGACCCTTGCTCTGCCGCCCACACGGCCAAATCTCGCTATAGATGAGGCTCTTCCAGCTTGACCAACGAAGGGAATAAACATTGTGGCAACTTCAACCGGATCTGTTGCCATTGCCAGCATACCGCCACCAAACTTAGCAACGCCAGGCAAGAACCCCGTTGGGCTGCGAGAGATGATAGCATTACGCATAACCTCTTCTCGCTTGCCTTCATAAAGCAGACGGGCCTCTTCTTGCGTCATAGGCTCATCAAATGTCAGAAGATCACCGTATTGCTCAGTAAGATCCTCTGGCGTTGATAGCCGACCCTCTTCGATGCTTTGTTGAAAAAGCGCATCTTTCTGACCTTGGCTTTCTTGGTATATACCATCGAGCTTAGAAAGCAGCTCTTCGCGTTGGACTGGATCTGTCGTTGTGTCCAGATCATACTCAATAGCCGCTTGCAGATTGCGACGATCACGCTCTGCTTGTGCAAACTGCTCTCTCTGATCGTCAGTAAGTGCTGTTGTTGCCGCTTGTCCTTGCTGGAATGCACGAGAAATTAACGTGCCGGTCATTGGCGTACCAGCCATCTCAGTCACAGCACGACCCAGAGAAACGCGAATATCATCCCCAGCAGTTAAGCGGAGAACCCTATTCTCTGTTATGAGCGGTCTAGCTCTCATTCTGTTGTCTTAGCTCCGGTAGCAAATGCCTCTGCCTCAGCTTCAAACCCAGCCGCCTCATCAATTTCTATCTTCAAGGGCTTGCCACCGCCCGTTTGCTCCTTAACTACTCTTTGACTTTCTTTTAAATATCCCATCGCCTCAGCGCTCTCTGGAGTTCGAGCATATATCTCATTTAATATTCGAGACATTTCTGAGAACTTAACCTCATATTCAGAGCCATCTTTAGTAAGAACAGGAAGCTCTGTGCCATTCACTGTGTAATGCAACACCAAGCCATCGCCTCTACCATTGTTCAGCCACATTCCGGTTGAGGCTATAGAGGCAAGAGAAACTGCTTCATCAACAAAACCAGGATATTGTGCGGAATCCAATGGCTCTATGTTGAGCGTTCTCAATATATCTTCATTAAGAAACATAGACGCATTTGACTCTATGACCTGAGCATCAAATTGTTTTGGAATTACATACTTACCCTGCCTATTAAGGACTACTTGGTCAAACTCTGCTATGATGTCAGCGACAGCAGTTTCGGCGGCAGTAGCAGGATCGAAGCCCTCCTTAACTCTGGTAAGAGCCATCTTCTCTATAACCATATATTGTTCGTTAAATATTTCTTCAGCCTGTGCGCCACCGCCAGCAAGAAAGCCCTCACGATAATCTGCAAGCAGCATGGTGATTCCTTTTCTGGTGTCAGTTACATCAGTTGTTTCAAGGCCTACTTTTATTTCCTTCATATCTCGACCAGATATATCCAGAAGTTCCTTCTGAATTGCTATATCCGTAGTATATAATGCTTGCACATATTCTGGACGCAGCCCTTGCGCCCTTAACTCTTCAATAAATTTAGGCGCAACATCTCCAAGACTAGATGTGATTTGAGTAAACACACCTGGCGCAACATCAGTCTCAATGCCTTGAATGATATTCACCATTTGAGAGGCAAAGGCTTTTGGCATAACGTTTCTTTGATTTTGAGGAGTTCCCAAATTATCAAATTGAGTTTGGGTTATATCATTAAGAACTAAAATCCCCTCTGCTGCGAGGCCAATGTTTCCATCGGCTATCATGCCTTGAATGTCCTCAATCATTCCAGCAGCAGATTTATTTGTTTGGGCTACAAAAAGACCCGAGTCTTTTGCAAGTGCATCGTTTCTATTAGCAACGGCCTCAACCCAATCAGCATGCCTTTTGACAGCCTTAGCGGGATCGGGAGATGTGCTGATCTCATCGAATAACTCACCTGCAATAGATGCCGCTCGATCCGGTGACATATTTGATAGAGCGCCACGATTAAGAACATCCTCATTTGCATCAGCCCATGCCTCCTTGTAGGCAGCAGCTTGCTCTGGTGGGAAGATCTGATCGATTGCACCTTCGTTGAGCTCGTAGCCTTCTGGGGCTTCGCCGGTAACGCCAAGAACAACTATAGCGTCATTGAGATTGCTGAGAGATGCCTGCTGTTCGCGCTTTACTTCAGAGCTAAGATTATTCTCCAGCGAGATCATAAACGATCTGTTCTGCTCATAGGTATAACCAGGCAGAGGGTTCTTTTCATATTCCTCCAGCAATAACTGCTTTGCACCAATGCTATCGGCATTGTCATACAGATATAGGCGGTTCTGCCTAACGGCTTGTTTGAGAGTTGCGTCAACAACCTTACGGGCGTTTTCTTCCTTTACGCCAAGCTCTAACTGATCTGCTAAGAGCTTAGATCCAGCAGCCTCGATGCTTTCTCTCGTTGCACCTGGTTGTGTTGCGCTATCAAGTATTTCCTGAGAGCTAATAGAAACGATCTGAGTTACGCGCTCTTTTGCAGCAGCTTCAGCTTTTCTAAATGAGATATCGGAATAGCGACCTTGATAGGTCATTGCACTATCGCCTAGACGAGCAGACAGCACACCGGCAGCAACCGGATCAACCGCTTGCATAGAGGCAGCATATCCATCTTGAATATCTGCCATAGATGCTTGGAACGCAGGCATAGACATATTGTTTTTATCAGCATCACGAACAAGGTTCTGCATGTCCTGTTTTGCCAAGCTCTCGATCTCAACAACAGCAATTCGATTAGCAGCATCAGATGCAGCGCGTTCTGCTATTGTAGTAGGCCCACCGGCCTCACGCAGCGCCTCCAGAGTAGGCAAAGCACCTTCTTCGCGCACACGCTCTTGCCCACGCAGTTCCGCTGCTTGAGCGGCCTGTTTGAAGGCAAAGTCTGACATACGATCTACTTGCTGAGAAATGGTCTGGCCGAGCCTTGCCTGCTCGCGCGTGGCCGCAAAGTCCATCTGTTGTGGCTGTCTGGTTTGTAAACCAATGCGCTGATATCTTGGAAGGATAGCCATGTCTTAACCTATGCTAATTGTCCGTATCTATATGCACCCTGTCCGAGTGTACCGGCAGCGCCAACGAAAGAGCTTAATTGTGCAGCTTGACCCGCCTGCTTGTAAATGCCAGCCTGTGTGCTTGCTTGGCCGAGAGCCATAACCGCATTGTCAGCAGCAACATTGAACTCCCTTACACCCTCACCCATTGCAAATCCTTGCAGCGTTGCGGCAGATCCAGATGTGGGATCAACGTTACCGGCACCAGCACGAGCAATAATTGCAGCAAGCGTTTCGTTTAGATTGCGTAGAGCGTCAGCGCCTTTTTGCTTATATGCAATAGCCTCAGATCTACCGCGAAGCTCTGCCTGTCTTGCTTGCGCCTCATATTGTCTGCGCTGGGCAGCACCCGCTGCAATTTGACCAACAGCAGAAGCTCCAGCCATAGCAAGCTGAAACCCACTACTGGCCGCTACTGCACCCGCTGATGCTGCTAATGGAGCTAAAACAGCCATATCAATTCCCCACACTTAAACGATATTCAAGACCCAGAACAGTCATGGCCAATGGCACAGATTGGCTTATCGTTATTTGTCCAGTGCCAGTATATCCCAGCAAGCCGTGAGCAGTCTTAGTGCCGGTAAACGGTTGCACCGCTGTATCGAGCACATCCTCGCCAAAGTTCCTAAAGGAAACTTGCTTGCCGTTGATAGTCATATCTTGCGTATCATTGATAATAGCATCAACCTGAATGATCCGCTTTTTAAATCCTTGCACCGAGCCAGAAGATAGCACAGGCTCCGCTGGCATTGTCCGAGCCGTTACAGTGTAGTCTAATCCCACCTGATAGCTAGTCGTTGCTGGTGATGCGAAGGTAATCGTGTAAGGCGATGCTGGCACAACCTGAGTAGGCTCCACAACCCCATCACGAATGATTGATACAGTCTCGCCCTCTAGCTGGTTCATGTTCACTGAGGCAGCAGCACCGCCGCTCTTAGCGCTATCCAGCGTTAAATCTGTACTGAACTTCTCCAGCATGTAGTTTGCAGTGCCATTGATAGTACGCTTTACGATCACATAAACGTCAGCAATCTCCACGCCGACCGCAATAAACTCACCGTCAGTTGTAAACCGACTAGGCGCAATCACGTTCTGACCAACCAGAATAGAGTATACCGCCATCGATCCATCTGTGGCATTTACAACAAACAAACGATCTGACTCATCCGTTGATGCCGCTCGACGCGCCGCCATATCAGTTGGATCTTTTAGCAAGTGAGAGCTGAGAGCAGAAATATTCTGGATTTGATACGATGCAGTCGTATCGCCAAACTGGAATGCATTGATAGATTTACCCTGGCGCTGAATAAACACAGACGCACCGTTAAGATCTTCAATCGGAATGCCAGCCTTTGCACCCAACCGCGTTTGTGGACGAACAAAGAACGATGCCGGTGTAATAGGATTATCACCAGTTTGGAGAACAACAAACTCACCGCCAGTTGTAAAGATGCGGAAGTCATTGCCTGAGAATAGATTAACAATCGTGTTTAGCTGGTTGGTGTTGATCGTTGCTTCTACGGCCTCATCATCGAGGCCAGTACCAGGATTGAAGTCAAAGTAGTTTATGATGCCAGAACCCCATACGGTATTGGGCCGCGACTTAGATCCACCGAAGTATAACCGGCCCTCATGGAATGCAGCAGACTTTGGCCACCCGCGAGTGTTTGACCATACATCCTCATAGCCATGCTCGCTTTCCCAATTACCGGCAGTGATTGCG
>Ga0181392_1000494_pt1 | contig 15018 bp, 17 predicted proteins | sample 15SPOviralmetaG_FD_130083 | JGI IMG/M metagenome (GOLD analysis project Ga0181392, IMG submission 130083) | Marine viral communities from the oligotrophic San Pedro Time Series (SPOT) site, San Pedro Channel, CA, USA - 15 SPOT_SRF_2010-09-15 | ecosystem: Environmental > Aquatic > Marine > Strait... | reverse complement strand
AGGTCTTGTAAGATTACTCCAATCATTCCATCCTGTAACAGTATTTGTTAAGAAATCTCCGTTTATTACAAGATTTTCTCCTAAAGCATAGGCAGGTTTTATAGAATATAAGTAGTCCTCAGCATAAGCTGTAGGTGTGGTTATTATGGATGCTTTTTGTAGTAAACTCATTGTATATTCTCTAATAGTTGTATAGTCATTGTGTTGTTCTCGTATATCTGCACTCTCCTGTTTAAATCAGAAGTCAAATACTCTACTATATAATCATCTCCCCAACTATTGGTTGTTGTTGCGTTGCCCCAATAACTCTCGCTGTATGCTTTTCCCCAATCTATTGTATTCGCCATCTTTTTCTTGTCGTTTTAAATATTGTTTTAGTTTCTCAACATTAATCTTTTTCGGTTTATACATACTTATAATTACAATACCCAGCTATGAAAATTAACATCCTTGTCAGGGTACATATCTTCATTAGAGTTAGAATTATATTCTGGATATAATGTCGAGTTATAAGTCATGTAATCAATAAACCTTCTAGTATAAAACTCTGCTGTTTCTGAAACCTTGTTTATCAGCATTGCAACCTCTTCTTGTGTTACAGAATCAGAGTTCTCACTTCTATGTTTAAATACTCCTCCATTACCTATTTGATACATAGCAAACGGAAGATAATTACTTTGTGTAAACCATATTAACATTGGCTTTATATAAGTTGTTAATAATGATTTGTAATGTGCGTTAGCAGGATTGTTTATATCGTTACCTGTTGTTATTAGTGTTTGTAGTTTATTATACAAATCTGTTCCTAAATAGTTTTGTATGTGTGTGTCTTGTGCTACCTCAATAAACTGAATTACCTTGTCAGCATCTAAGTTCCCATCTATTATGGATTTTCTCTTTAAGTCTATTACTGTTATAAATAATGCTTTTGCCATAATCTTAACTATTTGGATAAGCTCCTGAGTTCGGCATATCTGCTGGTCTAACAGATACCTCTGAAGGATTATTAGGTTCTACAAATCCATCCTTTGTTGCTTGATTAACACTAATCTTTGCATCATCAGATACTTTCTTTTTATATACTCTTAACTCCCAGTAATGCTTACAGTTTTTACCACCCTTGTATTTAAACAGAGAATAGTTTCTACCTTTGTGTCCAAGCTTCTTGTTTACTCCTCTAAAACTCATTAGCCCAATATCTTCTTTTCTAAATACAATATTGTCCTGAGTATATAATTCCATTCTTTTACAAAACTCTCTACTATTAGGAGACTTTCTTACAGGCATATAAGCATATCTTACTTTATATATTCCTCTATCCTGTTTAGACTTCTTATTAGGAGCAGACTCAATACCTGCTAGATTATCCAAATTAAAGCCCTTTTCCGAGTCTTTTACCTCTTCGGAATGTATAACCTCCCAATCGTCAGAGATACGCTCTCCTAGAGCCTCTAATTGCTCCAAAAGGTCATCTCCTTGTTCGTCATCAAAGTCTGTTACTTCATCTGAGCTTAATTTCTCTCCTGTTTCTTCTTCTCTCTTAACTCTTGTAGAGATGTTGTCTAGCTCTGTAAACTCAATCGGTTGTAGAGTTACAAAGTATAAGTTCAAGTATATCTTGTTAAAGTTAAGTATGTCATTAATACCTTCTATAAGACCTTCTTGAAACGGTCTAATAACAATATTGTCCATCAATATAGAAGCAGTTCTTAACTCTTCTGCGTTATTCCCAAACCCTGTATTGTCTTTTATCCCCAAAAGAATAGGAGATACAATACCATGACCTAACATAATCTTCTCTCTGCTCTCATCAGATAAGAACTGATATTGCGCATGAGCATCTGGTAAGTGTATAGGTTCTAGGTCTGCTTTAGTTTCTATAGATTCGTTAAATGCCAGTATGAATTTGCCTGCATTAGAACTGCCACTAAATTTGTCATATATTTTTCTTTCAATAATCTCTTGAGTTTCCTCATTAGGAATCCCATTATTAAAGTTTATTAGTAAGCTAGGCTGTAATCCTTGCTTTATGTTACTGATGTGATAGTTACTTACTTCTTCTTCTAAAGAACAATACTGTAAACATCCATGATAATCAACAGGAGCATAATAATAAAAGCCACTTCTGTAAGGCTTGAATATATATAGCTCTGATTTTTCACTCTTTGCACCATTCCCAAATGTAGGGATTCTTTTAGGTGTATCGCTTGGCTTTATCTCAGACCACTTAGGGTGGTAGTAATAAGCTCTAATAACTCCTTTTGCATCACACTTCTCTGCTCGTAAGCACTCCATAGGAAAGTGTAGTACCTTTATTATTTTAGTTTTAGACTTGTTGTATACTACTTGCATAGCTGCTTGACCTAACATCTTGTAATCGTTAGATACTCTCTTTACATCTTTAGGTCTAATCAATACTTTGAACTTAGCATACATTTCAGGAAACTCTGCGCTATCTGTAGCTTCTAGTCCTCTACCGTATACCATATCAACAATACCGTTGATACATCTACTGTTAGTAGGTGAGCCTAAGTATCTTTCAATAAGCGTGTCGAAGTAGTCATTGTTCTCTCCGTAAGAAATCCACTTCTTATTGTAAACTTCTTTTACCTCTGGTATCTCGTAGCCAGATAAGCTTACTACTCTTATCGAATTATGTTTGTCTTTATTAATCATTTAGTATAATATATTCGTTATCACTAGAAGAACCAGTAAAAGGCTCGTATTCACCTGCATCAATAGAATGAATAGCCGTATTGTTATAAGGCACATCATTGTCAGTTAATACTAAAAGTCTATCTCTATAAAAAAGCTTTCCAGTAGTATTGTTTTTTATCTCCATAAAGTAATTAAAGTTCTTCCTAAATGTATTTACTGTTGCTGTTACTTGCAAAGCTAAATAGTTAGGATATTTAGTACTTAGTAAATTTAAAAAACTAGCACCATTGTTGGTTTCTTCTTCTACAAACTTAACAGTAAGCTTACTAGCATCAAGAGTGACAGTTCCGTCATCGTGAGTAGTATATTCTACAACACCATCTCTAGGTATTATGTTAAATGTCTGTGTCTCTGCTGCATTAATAACTATCATAATATGATAACGTAAAAACTATTTTTTGTTTTATAATAAAAAAGGGCAGACCGAAATCTACCCTTTTAATTGAATAATAATAAAGGAAGTATTATTCGTTACTCATATTAGAAGTTTGTACGTCAAATCCTGACGAACTACCTGCTGCTACTAAAGTGTTTAGTATAAATAAAGATGGAAGAACTTCTTTTCCCTCGAAAGAAATTGTATAACCATATAAATCTCCCATTGCACCACCAGTAGATGTATTTACAGATACCTCTACTCCGTTTTGCGCTCCTGCCATTCTAAATTTACCATTGTAGTCTTCAATAATAATATGAGGTCTACCGTAAGATAATAACTTTAATTGCATCATAGTCTCAGCATTCTGAGCCTTAATAACAAAACTTCCTGATTGTGTCCAGAAAGATGTTCCGTTATCTCTTGAGTTCTCATTAGTTTCTTCAAACGTATTATTGTCTCCTCTTACTTCAAACTGGAAAACATCTACCTTAGCAGCTAATGTGTCTACTTGACCATTAAATGCAGCATCTGTTGGAGGTTTTGTAGCACTATCATCCATACCAGCATACATAGCAGAGCTATAGTTAGCAATGTATAAGTTTTTAATGCCACCTACGGATTCTTTACACGCTTCTAATCTGCCTTTTGATATATCACAAGCCATAATTTAATTGTTTTTACTAAAAAAGGGTAGGTAGAATTTCCACCCACCCTGTTTTATTGTTAATACTTATTTGTTTATTATGAATAAAGAACGATTTCTGCACCTAATCCATATTGTACACCAGCTGTATATCTCATAACGATTCTTACGTTTTGTGAGCCATCAATGTCAGCCATGTCAATAACCTTAACTTCATTGTGGTCTGATAATAAACCAGTACCAAAATATAAGTTAGATTTTTGAGCAGCCATCATTCTGTTGTTAGCTAATCCTTGTGCAACGAATACTTTTACTCCGTCAAAAGTTAAAGCTCCATTGTTCCACCATTGTGTACCTTGATTGTTTGTACCTGCAGCACCTAATCCAGCAGCTCCGAATCCACCTAAAGCTCTTACATAAGCTCTAGCTACATTAGAAGATACATAAAGATATAAGTCTTCTTTTCCATAGATAGTAGAAGGAATAGCATCTACTACAGCTCCCATTTGTGCGATAACATTAGCAGCAGTTACAGTTGCAGCAGATACGTCAATAACGTCTGAATCTGCAGCAGCTAGAGTAACGAAACCGTCAAACTCACCTGCTGTACCGTTAGCTCCTCCCCAGATAGTGTTCTCAGTTTTCTCAGCTACCTTAGCGATAACATGAGCTAATAAGAAATCTTGGAAATTCTTAGGTAATGTGTCAAATGCAGAATATCCCATAGAAACTGCTTCCCAATCTGAGATGAAGTCTTGCTTACATAACTGTAAGTTTACTTGGAATTCTTCTGGCTGAATAATTCTTTCTGTTAATGTAACAGTAGAAGTAGCAGCAAAATCACAAGAAGCGTTAGCAACTAGGTCTCCAGTAGCTAATTTCTTAATGACTTCCTTAAATTTAATGTTTGGTTTTACTTCAATTCCACCATTATCGATAGTAGAAGAAGAAAGAAGAGCTGCAGCAATATACTTGCCAGCAAATTCTCCTGCGTAAGTACTTGTAATACTTGTTGTTGTTGCCATAATTAATTAATTAATTGTTAAATAATTTGTTAAATACTCTTTGTTGTGTCGTCATAGGACGGTTTTGAGAATATAAATTCATTGGTTTAGAATCTACTTCTGCTTCAGGTGAATGAGAAATTGCTTCAGTCTCTTCAGAAAGTGCAACTTTGTCTGAGCTTAATTCTTCAGGTGCATCAGCAGCTTCCTCCTGACCCATTCCATCCATAATTTGCTCATACATAGCTTTAAATTCTGCTACAACTTTGTTTAATTCTTCTTTTGTAGCATACATTTCTTCTGGAGCTTCTTCAATTATTTCTTCTTCATACTCTTCTTCAGCCAATTCTTCCGTAGAATTCTCTTCTACTGTTTCATCTTGAGCAAGTTCTACCTGCTCTTCAGTAACTTCCTCTTTAACTTCAGCAGAAAGCTCCTCTTTTACAGGAGTCTCTTCTTCAGCATCAGCAGAAAGTAATACTTCTTTGAACTTTTTAATAATTTCTGTTGCTTTCATAAATAATTATTTAATTTGATAACGATTAATATAATATCTGTTTCATTTTCAAGATTACGGAGTTGTGCCTTGTCCTGTTAAAGTTCCGATACCTTGCGCTTGTAAACTTCCATCACAGCATTTACTGCTGTACGTTCCGTCTTTGCATAAACAGCCTCTCTTTTTGCCTGTTGGACTTGTTCTACTTGGTGTTTTTTTCATCTACCTTGTCCTTTATATTTCTTTTTATATCCCTTCTGTCCTATACTAGCATTCTTGCTATGAGGATGAGACTTTCTCTTGTTTTTTCTATATGTGCTTACTATCTTTTTAGGCATTAGTTCTTGTCAGGTACACAGTTAGGAACTAATCTTCCATTCTTCTTTTTCATACCATACTGAGTATATCCTTCTTGACAAGGGTCTTCTTGTAATAAATGCTCTTGACAAGGCATAAACCATATCTTGCCTTCTACCTCATGCTCATGAGAACCTTCACATCCTAAGTCTGCTGCTTTCTCTTCAGCCATCTCTTTAGTAGCAAAAGCCAATCTGTTATCAATAATTATATAATCATCATTAACAGGAATAAAATCTTTAGCTAGTTTCTTTTTATCTATTTGCTTTAGTTTACTAATAGCCCAGTTAACACCAGCACTACCACCCCAAGCATCCCACATAATACCACCACATCCTTCTGAATACGGTACGTCTTTGTTTTGTTGGTGTCTCTTAAAGCTTGCCATTCTAGCTATTGTTGAACGAGAAATACTAGCACCTGATGCTAATTGTGAAGCTCTTCTCCATCCTACTGGTGTTCCACAACTACTACCGTTTTCTTCTTTATACTTTAACGCTCTCTTTGCATTATTTCTAGCTCCTTTAGGATAGTCGTTATAGCTTTCTAGCTCTACATCTAGTTGTGAAAGCACAATATCTTCTAGTTGAAATATTTTAGCTAATGCTTCAAACTCTTCAGAGTCTATCTCTTCCTTTACGCTTTCTCTTGGTCTTTCATCCAACTTGTCTGTAAAAAACCCCTCAATACTAAAACCTTTTACCTTGCCTTCTTTTACAAACTCTTGCCATATCTGGTCGTTGTTTACCTTGACAGATACCATCCAAGTTCCCACAGGTAAATTAAGATTGTACTTAGCAGACTTATCTTTCTTCTCATCTTCTATAATCCAGCTTTCTACTACGCTTAATCCTTTTAACTCTACATCATGTTCTAGTGTTGAGTTGTTTTGTTTACCCTTCGTTAGAAACAGCTCAGATGCTTTCCTAACAGTATCTTTAGAGAAGTATATAAAGTATTCTTTATCTCCACTTTGTCTAAATATCTTTTTGTCAGGTATTAATGCAGCGCCCATTAAGATTCTTTTCTCAGAATCTACCTCTGCTAATTGCACTGTTTGTTCTTTAAGAGCAATGAAGTCTTCTTCTATTGCTGGATATTCTACTATAGAAATTGCTTCTATACCAGAAAAATCATTTTCTTCGTCTATAAATAGTTCTATAATATCTTGTTCCATACTTTGATAACGATTTTTATATTATTTGTTTTATATTAATCACCAAGTGATGCGCCTGTTTGTATTTGTAAATCTAGTTCTTGTTGTGATGTAATCTCATTACTTACTACATAAGCTTGTATCGGTTCTTGGAACTGACCTCCTACTGCTTCAGCTAATTGGTTTGTTCCTGTGCTTCCTACTAAATTAAAGTCAAAGGTTCTACCTCCACCGTCACCTGCGCCTCCTCCAGAAGCTCCTCCTCCAGATAATCCTCCTGAAGAAAGTTTCCCTATAGTAGAAGCAATAATTGCAGCTATCGAAAGACCAGCTCTAGTTTTAGTTGTAGACACCCTTTTCAAATGGTCTCCATACAATATTTTATTTGCAGAAGTAGCTAAAGCTGTTCCTAAAACACCTCCACCAAAAGCTAAATTGTTTTGTGCCATAGCTGCGTTTGTGTCTGCAATGTCTGTGGCTATAGATTTTTGAGTTTGTACAACTATTTGTGCTATTGCAGCTCCCTTAGTTACTATTAAAGATGCTTTTGCTAATCCCTCACTTTCACCTGCTAAACTATTCATCATACCACCAATAGTTCTCATAAAATCAACCTCTAATTGTCTAATCCTATTTTTTTCGTTTACAGCCCTCATTTCCATTGCAAGCTCTGCATCTATAGCTGTTTGTCTTTGTTGTAATATATAATTACTTCTTTCAAAAGACCTCTCTATTTCCTCATTTTCATCTTTAATTCTTTTTTCTTTCCTTAAGGCTGCAAACATACCCTCCTGAGCTATTGCAGCTTCAAAATACTCAACACCTGCTAAAAACAAGGTCTCATTATGTTTTTTTGTTAAATCCTCTAACAAAATATTTTTTTGAGATTCATCTATCTTCATTTGTTTAATTTCCTTTTCTTTCTGGTCATGCCTTTGATTTTGCTTTTCAATGAAAGTGTCGTATTGCAGGTCGAGTGATTTTCTGGCAAAATCCTCTTGTATCTCAAACTTCTCATCTTCTAAGGTTGTAGAAGCCAACTTTTCTCTTTTCTCGAAATCAAGCTTTTGTTTGTCTAAATCAAGTAGTTGTTGTTTGTAAAACCTCAATCTTTTCAGCGTTGGGATTGTCTTGTTTTCTTCTTTGTTGTTTATATCTAATAAAGCCTCTAAATACTCTTTTCTTGATTGATTTAACTTATTTTGAGCTTTACTTCTATTAACGGAGTTTTCTAGCATTGTTCTACCTACTGCAGAATTTGCATATAATATAGTGTTGTATTTTTCTCCTGCTAAATTTCTATCTTCTTGAACAATATTACTTGCCTTTTCCAAAGCAATGGTATCTTCTAAAAAAGCTTTTTCTTTTTCCTTAAAAACAAGCTCAGCTTTTTTGCCTTTTAAATGGTCTTGTAATATTTCATTTTCTTTCTGCCTATCACCATTAGCCTCCTTTAGTTTGTTTGCTAAGTCCTTATCTAAATGACTTATTCCTTTTAAAACAGCAAGTCTTTGTTCTAAGCTAGCATTTGTGGAAGTTAAAACAGTAGCATAAAGTTCTAGTAATCTTATTTCATCTTTAAGAGATTTATTAAAATCCTGAAGTTCTTCCTCTGCTTTTTTACTTGTCATAGAAAACCTTTCTAATAAAGCAATAAAACCTTGAAATACTAATATTAAACCAAGAGGACCCATCAAAGCAGACCATATAGATTTCAGTCCTGCTGTCAATCCTCCTGCTGCTCTAGTAGTAAATACTAAGTTGGAAACTAATTGAGAGAGGTTATTTGCCATACCTCTAATACCGTAGTTCGAGTCAGATATGGTACGACCAAGTTCTAATACAGTTGCAGTTGCGCCACCAGTTGCACTACCTTTAGCTTTTCCTTTGCCTGCATTTATAGATAATTGCTTTATCTCTTGATTAAGTTTTTTTGTGCTTACAGTAACATCATTTATTGAAGCAGTTGCCTGATTTCCTTCTACAACAATTTTTATTACTTTAGTAGTTTGTGAATTAGTTGCCATTATCTATTTCGTTTTATTGCGTTTTTAAATTCTTTCCAATTGGTAGGAGCTAAGTATTTACCTTTGGCTATCTTTATATCCTCATCATCTATATGCCAATCTGCTGCTCCTAATAAATCTATTATATCTCTTATCATACTACTTCATTCATTAACTCTAGGTCTGCTTTACCTGTATTAATATTCATCTTTATTTTGTTTATCTTATATTTTTTAGCAGAAATAATAAGTCTGTCGTTTAGCTTAAGCTTATTAACTATCTTAGCTGGTAACACTACTTTAAACTTGGATAATCTGGCTTTTTCGCTATATATACCTGTTACATAATTAAAGTAAAAGTTAGCAAACAGGCTTTCATTGTTTGGTAGGTTAGTGTCTGCAAAATATTCGTCTTGCTCTTCACCAAAATGTATGCTTTGTAGATTAGCAGTAGGGTTTGTTGTACCAGAAACAATATGGGTTCTAGTGTTTGCAGGTCTTATATACTTGTCTATAGTAGTATTATCCTCTAGCTTCATCTCATAGGTTGAAGTTGTAGCGTGTTTATGACAATAAATAAATAAAGGTTTGCCTAAAACAGGGTTTTCATCTTCACTAACCATCCAACCCCATTGTGTATTTGTAAGAGCATTTGTTCCTGACTGGTCTGTCATTCTTTCAAACATAATGTGTTCAAACCCTAACTCAACATCATACTTACCCCCATCAAATGCCAAAGGACTATCTATTTCATCACTACGATTATCTAGTTTTTCATTACCAAACTCATCATTTGTTATTTCATTGCTATGTATTATTGCAAAAGTAGAAGGGTCGCTATATTTAAAGTTAATTTCAGAATATATGTTTGCTTTACCAACACTATGTTTATCAGTATACAAATATTCTGTTATGTCGTAGTTTGTTCCTTCAGAATAATAATCATCTAAAGTCATTACTTTTATTTTACCAAAATCTGCATTTGTACTTCCATTATTTAATATTTTTCTATCATCATAAAAAGCAATTAGATTAAACATCTTAAATATAGATGTTAAGAAATCTATAATTTTTATCTTTGGCATATTTGCAGACATCTCTAATCCTGAAGACACCGTAAATGTGTTGTTTGATGTAGCTGGGTTTGTTATTGTGTAATTAGCATCATAATGGGGAGGAGTGCTTGATGAAGATGTGTTTTTTGTGTATTTTTCTATTACTAAAGAATTTATCGTAGCAGTTTGTACTGCTCCTACAGTTTTAAGTTGAAATACTGGTGTATAGACCCTGCTACCAAAAGCAAAGCTTGGTATTTGAATTAGAAATGTAAACACTGCTGGACTACCCACTCCTGCACCTGTAGAAACCGAGTCAGGGGTTATTGTATTACCTGTTACTGTATCTAATAATTCAGCAGTATATGTAGCTCCTGCACCTCCAGTAGCTGTAACACTAATAATGTATTTATAATAAACCCAAATACGATTGCCTACAAAAGGTGAACCTGATACTGTTGATACTAAGTCTGTATTTCCAGTATTACTTCTTGGGTCGTCATTACCTGTTGGAGAGGTGTTTGTAAATGTAAACTCACCTAAACCTATTGATAATACGCTTTCTCCAATTTGTGTTGCTAAATCACCTGCTTCTCTATGTAACCATAAATACAGCTCGTGGAATGTTGCATTGGTCGTGTTAAAGAAATCTGTGCTAAAAGTGATATTGTATTTTTCTTCTATTGCTTTTATAACATGATAAATTCTAATCGCAGGTTTTAAATCTACTAGACTTATACCGTTATTAGTAGAATGAATTCTCACATTCCTAGAAGGAGTGTCTGTCTTAGTTACAGGAGTGTTAGAGCCAGTAGAGTCATAATAGTAATGAGACCTACCACTAATAAAAGGGAAACACAAGTCGCCTGCTGTAGTACCTGTGTTGTCAACAATACCAACCCCAAACTTATTATATCCATCTACAAAACCATCTTTGGCAAATGTAGAAGTATAAGGCTGATTGAATGCGTTTAAGTAAGAGCCAACATTGTCAGGAAGTGAGTCTAATTCATCATCACCAAACAATCTTTTTATGTTAATGGTTTTACCATAGAAAACAACCTTATATGAAAAAGGCTGTTGGTTCTTCATGCTAACATCATTTAGACTTATAAAGCCTTGTCTGTAATCTTCTCCATTTATCTTAATCAATGCTTCTCTTTTTACTCTAGCATCAAAACCACCATCTATATCAAAGTTGTAGTAGTGTTTAAATATCTTGTTATTAGCTGTACTTGCAGGTACGTTAAACTGTTGTGAGTAATCGGTAAATACTTTTGCTATATCTCTAACATCTTTTATAGAGTTGGTTATATTTATTGACTCTTCGTCAAATAAGTCTAACTTATAGTAATAAGGAATCTCTAATAAATCTGCTGGATTTATTTGTCTAATACTTACATATACCTCTACTTGTCTTCGCATTATCTTACGCTGTTTATTTTATCAAAAGCAAATTCTACTTGTATTGTGTAGTTTATTAACTTGTCGTTTAATTGTGTTTGGAATGATAAGTCGCTAGACTTGACTGTTACAGGTAATGTCTTGTTATCATATTCTATCCAAACTAATTCACTTAATGTAAACTGTCTAAACACCTCATTGTATTCTTCAGGATAAAAACCTGTATTTAGTGTTAAAGTCTCTTTAGCATTAACATTAAATGTCTTGTACTGGTGGTCAAATGTATTGTATGTTCCTGTAGCTGATAGTAAAGTAGACGACCTAAAGCTCTCTTCATCTTTCTTCATTGATAAATTACTTCTTTTAAACATCCATAAGTCTTGTAAAGCACCATACTTGTTCACAAAGACCATTTTGTAAGGAGTATGCTTACATTCCTCTATATTTCTTACTTCTAGCTTTGTTATTCCCTCTACTCCATCTACATATACCTCATCTACACCATAGATTCCGTTTTGTGCTAAAAAGTTGTTTAGGCATTGACTGTTTTCAAATATACCTCCATCTTCTAATACTCTATCTTCGTAACTATCTGCACCTGCTTGTGTTTCGTTGCTTATGTATTGTATGTAGTCCTTAGAGTCTGTTTGACTTGCAACTGCTTGTGTATATATTTCTTGATTATTGTAAAAGAAAGATACAGATGTTGTATTGTTCGCATCAACAGGTATTCTTAAAGGAGAATCATCTGGTTTAATTATGATTTTGTTGCTTATGAGTAATCCTTGTAGTAATTCTGGGTTTGCACCGTCTTCAAAGTAGCCATATCCATCAAAAGCTTTAACTCCTAATACAGCAGTTAGCTGTGTGCTATTACCGTTTGTTAATGTCCTTGTAACTTGATAATCTACATTTATTGTGTTTGCTATGCTTTGTGTTCCTGCATAGTTACCATCAAATCCTGTAGCAATATAATCTTTTATTAAGTTGCTTATCTCAAAGTTTACATAAAACCCAAACTGTCCTACTGATGAAGATGATAGTGTATAAGTGGGAGTTATTGTATGCCCAAGAGAGTGTGCTGTTCCTGCATATATCTCTATATCTAATTTAGCAGATGCTAAGTCTGCATGAAATACATTTACAAAGTATGGGCTTCTTACGTTTATTTTAGCCATTTGTTTCTATTTTATTTAATTCGTCTTCTAATCCGCTCATCCAAGCTGTTAACAGGTCATCATCAAACTCATTCATTACGTTGTTCACTGCTCTGTCTATAAAGTTACTTCCTGAATAACCAAATCTCTTTATAGCCCCTTTTCTGTATATACTGTTGGCAATAGCTTTTGCTGACTGCATTGTTGTTTTGCCTCTTTGTGGACTAATTCCTTTAAAACTCATCCATCTTTCTATGTCTTTTGCAAATCCTCTAGGAACTCTAGCGTAAGCCCTTCTTCCTTCATCCACAGTCATTGCATAGGAGGACATAAATATTTCAATACTGCTACCCACAATCTTGTAATACATACTATCGTGAAGGTTATTAGAAGCTCTTGTTTTATCTTTAGATAAATTAGCCCTAAGTCTTTCTAAAGCTTCTGAACCTAATCTTTCTAATACTCTCCTAATTAACTGCTCCCTGTCCATTAGCAGATGCTTATATCATTAATCATCTTTATGTCTATTTCTGCTTCCCAACCAGCTAACTCATTCTCAAATCTCTCTTTGAATGGCTGACAACTCATTGTGTCATCTACCTGCAACTTATCAGCCCTTAGATTACCTCTTTTTAGTTTAGAGAATATTAAATTCATTACCTGTAATTGTGTGTTTAGTACATCCTGCAAGTTGTCTACACCATAAAACTGGTCTGGAGTAACTACTTCCTTTGTATAATCCACTATGTCTGCACATAATATCTGCAAAGTAAATGTCATAAACTGTGAATCTATTACTACATTAGAGATGTTTAGGTGTGCTAATGGAAATATATCCATCTTGTTAAGATTAACTTCTGTTATATCACCAAAACTAACACTATTCATGTGGTGATTAGCTCTTAGTTCATCTTTAATCTTGTCTAATAAGTCGTATACTTGTGTCATATTTATTTTCTATGTGCCTTTTTTATTAAAGCATTCTCTATTTTTGTCTTATCCTTTATATATTCTAAGTACATTAGACAGGTGTGTACTGGAAGCTTTGTAGCTTTGTCAATCTTTGCTGCATCTTCTTGAGCGATTGTAAATATTGATTGATACCAACCCCATTTTTTTCCAAAGTTTCCTTGAGCTGTGGTGGAATCCCCTTCTTTTTCAGCTCCTGTTGTAAATAATCCAGAGTATAGCTTGGTAATTTGCTCCCTAAACGATAAAAAAAAACCATCGCTCCTATCGCTACACTAACTGGCATATCTAACATTACATCAGAATACTTATGACTGCCTTCATAATCCATTACTCTATAGAACTCATTCTTCTTAAAGATTACTGGTCTAAACAATACAGCCATTGCTTTGTGCATCTTATCCCAATCTGAGATATACCCATCTAAATCAATGAACTCACCAAATGTCATCTCATCTAGCTTTGGTATAAAACCAAACTCAACAACAGTCTCTTCTCCATACTCATCTGTGGCTGACATACTAAATCTAGGTACTAAAGGTGTCTCTTCCTTAAAACACTTATTTATTACATCAATAGCGAAATCAAAGTTGTTTAAGGGAATCTTAAATGTATCTTCAATCTCTAATCCACAGAATATCTGCAGCATCTTTGTCTTTATATATACCTCATCTTCCTTATCCCACTTATCTAGTATCTTTAGATACTTCTGATACTGTCTAAGGGTTATTCCTGCCAATGCTTGAGGTATAGACAGCTTATATTCCTTTATCATACTATGATAACGAAAATCAACACTTTCTGTTTTCTTGTTAATAAGTTGTTTATGGGAGAATAAAACAAAAATCAAAAATATCGTTATCTTTATATAAGTAGTTGCAAATCTACATAAGTTGCCACACTTCAATACCCTAATAAATACGGATGATTGTTGGACCGTGTACTCTAAATCTCCTTGTGAATGGCAGTACTAAACCCTTTGTTGTTTTCGTAGTCGCCCTAGTACTATTCCATACAACGAGTAAACTGCTAACCAAATATCTAGCAAATATTATTTAAAATAACATTTATTATAGGTGGGCGAATAATACCTTCCCAATACACTTTCAATTATATTTGTATTTTTAGATTATGAGTTTTAGATAAATTCGTTTTGGATGAAATCATTAGAATGGGTAACTCCACCTGCCACATATTCAATTTACGTTAAATTACTTATATTATATATTATAAACATCTAATATAAGGCTATTTAGATACGTTTTAAGGCACTATCTATTATAATATGTATGTTAGTATTTGATGAGGTGTAAAGTATGCTTAAATGAGCTTAAAATTGTTTGTTATTTCACAGCTCTATATCTCATCTGTAATTCAATAACTTACAAAAAATATGCATATATATAAAGGATATAAAAAAAGCCCTTAAACGTAGTGTTTAAAGGCTCTTTCGGACTAACTAAATATAAAACAAACTAAACTAATTATTAAAATTTTCTTTGTATTCTTCATCTCCATCAGCAAAGGCGCAGGCTTCTGCATCAATAGTTATATAAGCTTTATGAATGTAATGCTCATATCTTTTAAACCATTCTAACAATATTTTTAATTGTTTTATATCTTCTGTTGTTTCTTCTTTAAGTGTGTTATATTCAATTTTTAAGTTATCGTATTT
>Ga0181392_1000493_pt1 | contig 15026 bp, 11 predicted proteins | sample 15SPOviralmetaG_FD_130083 | JGI IMG/M metagenome (GOLD analysis project Ga0181392, IMG submission 130083) | Marine viral communities from the oligotrophic San Pedro Time Series (SPOT) site, San Pedro Channel, CA, USA - 15 SPOT_SRF_2010-09-15 | ecosystem: Environmental > Aquatic > Marine > Strait... | reverse complement strand
GAACTTGCTTTTCGTTTTCGTCAGATGTTTGGATTGTGCCGTTGGTGGCGAAGATGTCATCAAACCTTATACTGGTTTGACCAAGGTCATGTAGATTATCCTCAAAAGCTCCAGTTTCGTCACATGGAAGAATACGAGTTGCTCCACCTGATGTGGCAAACCTAAAACCACCAGTGCTACTATTAACAAAATGTATACCCCCACTAATAGAACCAATAGACCCCACAGTTGCGGTATCTTTTTGTATTCGTATAATTTGACCATCTGATGACAATCTATTAGCAGTAAATGTAAAGTTTCCATCAACTGTGCTATACACACGACCATTAGATGCTAACAAAGCCCCTGCATTTTCATGAGCAAATGTAGTAGTCCCCACCAACACATTACCATCGCTGTTGATACGCATACGTTCTGCTGCGCCTACTCTAAATACCATATCGTTATCTAAAGCACCTAAAGTAGTTTCTGTGGTAGTGTCGTTGTCTTCAAATTTAATTAACGCATAAGCATCTGTTGATGTAAATGTAGCTGCATTGTTGGCAGTTCCAGAATTAACATGAAGTGTAGTATCAGGCGAACTTGTCCCAATACCTACATTTCCAAGACTATCTATTCTCATAGCCTCAGTTGGACTAGCGCCATCTGACCCATCGTTAGTCTTGAATATCAAATCGCCTTTTTGATCGTCAGCAGTACCGTCATGGCTACCCTGTATCTCAGCTAGTGTAGTTTCCTCACCGCCAGATTGTTGACCTTTGAAGATAACCTTACCTTCACGCCCACCATCAGTGTCTTCGTGCGTTGTGTTAACTATAGTTACTTCTGGCGTAGTATCAGTAGCTGTTACGTCTTGGACGTTAGCAGCAGTCGTATTTAAACTAACAGAACGTGCGCCTATATATCCAGCCATTAGCTTATCTCCAGGACACTGACCGCCACATCACTGCTAGCCGCAGTGTCAGACGTTATGGTTAACACTTGTCCAGCCTTCATAACAATTTTTCCATCAAGTGGGCTTAACGCAGAATTAGCTGGTATCGGCACACCTTTAATAAGGTAAATACTGTTCAGCTGCACATCGACTTTTATTTGGCTAGTCGTTGTGTTTGATAAATTAACACCAATCATAATCGAAGTAGTGGAAGCTGGTGCGCTATAGGTAGTGACAGGTGTTGTACCAACGCTTGCCACCAACGAATTTGTAAAGGTGTTTGGCATAATTTACCCCTATGCTACGTCATCAAGCAAAGCAGCCACAATGCAAGTCACTGTACTTGTGCTAGATATTGCGTGTACTTCAGCTACGGTGGTGTTTGGAATTTGAATAGACATATCTTGTCCAGCACCAACATAAAGAGCATCACCAGCTGAAGTTGAAGCTGTGCCACCATCTATAACAATATACACAGCATTTGATGCGTCAGTGTTCTTAATGTACAAAAACTTAACTTTATCTGCTGTGTGTATTGCAACAGGTGCAGTGTCATCATCTATCGCTGCGTAATCTATAAAATTACCAGCCATCAAATCTGTGCTTGCGTTAGATACACTGGTTAGTTTGTAGTACCATTTGTCGTTAGCGTCTGCTGGGGCAACAGTGGTTGTGTTTGAAATTACTTTTGCAATCTCATCTGGTAACACTGTAACCTGTGAAACGATTATTGCGTCATCTGCCATTTTTGATTTCCTTATCCTAATGCAACTGAGTAGACGGTGGCTTGGGCAACCGCATCACCAGCGGCTGTTTGTGCGGCGGCTTCAACAACACTAGCTGCCGCAGCTGTCGCGCTAGCCGCACTTGCGGTAGCGGAATTGGAACTAGCAGTTGCCGAATTACTTGAATTTGTTGCTGCTGTTTCCGAATCTGATTGAGCAGTTTGGCTCAAAACTTTTGCAGCTTCCGATGCTGCCTGTGCAGTTTCAGCACCAGTTTTTGCAGTTTCCGCTGCTGTTTGTGCAGTAGTTGCTGCTTCAGTATCTATAATCAAAGTCCACTTAGCAACGTCTGTATTTGTTTTAATCGGCTGAGATCCAGATGATGTATGTGCTGTGATACAGATATAGAAATTGTTATTGCTTGTGTCCTTTACCAGGTCACGCACACCATAGGTTCTACCAGCTGACCAGTTACCTTGAAGCGTTCCTAACTCCTGAGTGATATCAATGTTACCACTGGCATCGAAAGCAAACACTTTATTTGCCCTGGCTGTAGCATCCTCAGTAAAACTTGGATCTGTAATTGTGGTTGTTTTAGATCCCTTAATAGTTCTGTTTAATGTTTCCTCGTGCTGGTGAACCATAAACGTTATTTTATCTAACGTATCCTCGACAAGTGTCGCTGGAAACGGATCATTAGGTACGAGATCTAAACCTTGTGTTAGTGGTTGCTCTCGAATAATTGTTAAACTTTCACCGCTTGCTGGCGCAGTACCCATCGTGACGTTACCACCAGACGCAGCCCCTACCCCTGACACTGTGTAGTGTGTGGTAATTGTTTTGGTAGTCTCACCACCACTAGCATTACGAATAATGACAGTGAGGTCATCTTCATCAAAGATCTTAAAGCCATAGGCAAAGACCGTTGTCGAGCCGTTGCCGTTATAGCTAACCTTGTTTGTTGCGCTACTTACAGTCACCTAATTCTTCCTTCTGCTTTAGCCTGGGCTTTTTGTTGTAAAACATTATCAATGTCTGCGTACTTAGGATCGAGCATCATCTTTTCCCAAGCACCTTCTTTAAATGGTTTCTCAATCATAGTTTGGATTAATTCTACACGCTCTATATCGTCAGCAGCTTCGTATTGTTGGCCGTATCTGTTAGATGTGTCTGTCAACATATACTCTAACATTTCTTTATATGTGACCTCACCCAAACCAGGCTTATAAAGTCTATATTCGTTTTTAGCTTCATTAACCCAATCGCTAATAACGCCAGTTGATAACTGCACTCCATTTTTATTTTTTGGGTTTGTCAGCGGCCATCCACCAGTAGCGATTGATAAGCGCATAAGTTCTTTTTCGTAATCTTTAACAGGCTCTGCTTCGCTTATTCTAAAGCCAGATAAGTTGTTAAATATTGCACGACCTGGGCGCGTATAAATATTAAGATCTCCAGCGCCTAATGGACGCCCTAGAGTATCGTATCTTTGTGCAAATTTATCTTCTTCGTTTCTAAACGGAAATAAAGAATTTTCTGCTTGATAGGCATCTAGCAATCTACCAATCCGTATAGCTTCTGGTAGTGCTTCTTTTTTTACATGGCCAATTAAATTATAATCTGGCTCACCTGTTAAAGAATTTGCATATCGATATGTACCATCTTCAAATTGTTCTAATATGTCCTCTTCAGTGTAGTACGTTAAATCATTTCTTGGATCTTTAATTGCTGATCCCGTAAAAATTCTATCTCCAGCTGCTTGCAAACTGCTATATGGATTTGGCACTAAACCAATACTTGTTGCGCCAGCTGGTGACTCTAACAGTTTTTCTGGTTTAAGTTGTAAACCTTCTCCACGATCATAAAAGACTGATATAAAATTAGTCATGCTTTCAAACATGGGAACGCTGCTAAAGTAATCATATATTGCCGCTACTCCAGCAGTGCCTAAATTATTTCTTAATGTTATATCGTCTGTCAGATGTTGGCGCTGTACAATATCAGCAGTCAAAGCAACGACAGCAGATACTGGCCCGAAACCATTATAACTAATATACTTTAGAGTACCATTTGGATTGCCGTACATGTCATACAATGGCAGATCTTCTCCGTCTGCATCTGTCGGCCAGTTATCACCTTTTATTACTCTTGAATAAGGTTGCCATCCTTTAGGTAATCTTTCTCGAACTCTTGGATCTGCTGGCACTGCACCAGTTATCTGTCCTTCTAAAGCAAGCTGGCCAACTTGATACATGACAAGACCGCCTACTGTGTATCGAGCTAAAGCCATTTCCATTTTTTTTGCGCCGTTTTTTCCCATTAAATCGCGGCGTGTATTTTTACCTACAGCATTAAAAAATGGAATCATTTCTGACGCGCGTAAAATTTCGTTTGTAGGCGCTGTAGCAAAAGCCATCAAATAACGGCCTATTGGTATAAATCCTAATTCTAAATTTTGAATAGCACTTGTAACTTTTCCAAATTGGCCAAGGTCACTTTGTAATGTGTCAAACTCTGATTTTTCAATTAAGTCATCTGCTTTTGACATTGGGTCAATAATTACCATTGCAGCAGCATCTTGGGCTTCAGCATCTGATGCGCCGTTTCTCTTGGCGTTTTTGTAGGCTCGGTTTGCTTGTACATAAAGCTCACCGCGCTGTGACATTGTTTTAAAAAACTCGTCACCAAACATTAGAAATCGAAAAGGTACGTTTGTTACTTTGCCAACATAATCAAGACCCTTACCTAAATAAGTATCGTCAGTTCCTGATACGTTGTTATATCTTTCTAGATCAACTTTGCCTTTGCCAGCTGGCTCATTCTTTTTAAAGCCTATTGCCGCTACTCGAAAAGCATCTCGAAAGGCATCGTTAAAGCCTTTAAGCCTCATAAGCGTGTCATCTATTTCTACCTGTTCTGGAGACAGCTGCACGTTTGGATTTAAAAACAATTTTGTTTGCCGACCAACTGCCCCGTAGATACCAGCAAGTTGCTCAACAGGTAACTGGTACAGCATAAAACTTGCTGTGCCTAATACGTTTTTCATTTGAGTTGACGAGTTACTAAGCAACCCACTTAAAAACATTTCTGAAATCATTTGGCGCGTTTTAGCTTGCCAACCGCCATGCGCCATTTCGTTAAGTGCTGCTAGCCTTTTATGTTTTGGTAGTGCGTTAACATCGAGGACCCTATTTGCCATGAGGTCAACCAAGTCAGCACCGCCTGTTTCAGCTAATGCGCGTCTTGCTTCTGTTGCCATTCGAACAGCGCTTTCCTCACCACCAACTTTAATTTTAAACGATTGCAATGCGCGCGCTGCTTCTGTTTGCGCGCCCTTTAGTTGCAACTGAATACCAGCATGGATTGCCACTTGCCTTCGGAAGGCTAACCTATCTAAATCGCTTACTGGCTCAAAAACACCATCAGCATTTTCTGCACCACCGTCTTGTATTTTTTGTGCAAGCTTTGTTAATCTATCACCTGACTTAGATAAAATTTCACGGGCAGCTGTAAGCTGTGCTGCATTCCAAGTTTGTCCAGCCTTACGAGCTAGTAATTTTTTTGTGTAATTAATTTCGTCTAATAATTTATCGCCAGCTTGTTCAATAGTGACTTTGTTTGGCAAAACACCACGTTTGGTGATTGTTGTTTCGTCTTTATAAACTTCAGATAGAGACATAATTGTGGCGTTTATGTCATCCGTAGTATTCATGTATTCAAAGTTAAAATCTGTTTTGATATTGCCCTGTTTTAATTTTTCTATTTCGGCATCTCTATTTGCAATCAGGTCTAATACTTGATCTGCCCTATTTTCATCGGCAATATTTACATTTAGATCAGTTTGATTTTCATCTGCCCTCAATGCTGCCTTAGCATCTTGCTGTACGTCTAGCGCACTTTGCTCTAGTTTTTCTTGCGAATTGGCAATAGCTTCTTCAGCGCTGCGAATGACCTGGGCATCTTCATCTGGTTTATTTACAAAGCCTTGATCTTTGAATTGCTTCTGACCTTCTGGTGATAAAAATTCTTTAGAAGCTTCTTTCTTTCTTGCAGTTTCAGAGTAAGTACCGTCATCCTCTATTAGGACACGTTCTTGCGGTGTGCCTGGCACATCAACATCTGATTTTCTAATTTCGTTTATTTTGTTAAGAACAGCGCCAGTGCCAATTCTACTCATACCAGCTAGTTGCGTTGCTAGCTTTGGATCTTCGGCAAACTCCGTAGGTGACCCCTTTTGAGCCAGCGCAGATCGTTGTGTGTTTTCGTCTGCTATGTCTTGCGGATTTATTGCCATTGAGCCTCGCATAAAAAAAGGACGCCAAAGCGTCCTTCAATTAAAGTATTAAATTTATTTATTATTCTTCAGTATTTACCATTGTCTGTGCGGATATGGCTACTGGAGCAACAATTCCGTATTTTTGCATTATGCTAATAAGCTTCTCGTCAAAGATAACGTAATTTTGTTTTGCCGCATCATCAGTAACACTAGCCCCTCTTGAACCAGCCGCACGATATTTAACTCCTTTAATACCTTTCTTTACCAATTCTTCTGAAAAGGCATCGTCAGGAATTGATCGCATACTTTTAACAGTTTCTAATAAAGTTCCAAAATCAGCAGTATTTGCTACGCCATATTTTTCGTAAAAGGGTTGGAGAGCTTTCTTAATATTTTCTGATTGCTCATTAAGAGATAAATCATAATCTATTAACTCATCAGGTTTTGGCTGAAGTGCTACTTGGTAAGTTTTGCCATATTCTTTCGTATCAAAGTTAATTTGTTTTTCGTTACTAGCAACGCTATTTATTAAGTCAGTCAAATAATTAACTTCACCAGGCTGGTCTATAGGATCTTTGCTTTTTAACGTATCGTTCATAATACTTAACAATTCGTTTTTAAGTTCTTTACCTTTTTTCGGTTCATATCGAGAACCAGCCCCACTTGTTTTTATTTCATTGTATAATCGCCATTCATTAACAAAAATATCTTCTATTAAAGATGCTTGTGCATAATCTTCTGCTGTTAGATTTTGAACTCTGCGATATCTTTTATCTCTACCAAATGGCGTTGCCCCTGGACTATAATCTCTAAACTCTCCACTTTTAACTAATTCTAAATCCCCTATAGCAAAATTTTCTAAACCTGTTCCACCACCAACACTTTGTCTATAAAAATTAGCTATGTCTTCACTATCGGTAAAATATAAACCATATCCGTATGCTTGTGCACCTTCTCCAGTGTTGACCATATCTAACCGAAATTCGTTAAAATCTGCACCAGAACCATGAAAGGCAATAATACCTGGTTCTTTTTCAGTTGGTGCTTTTACGTTAGCTACAGGGTCATCTGGGTCATAACCAAAACGTTGAATGTTTGCTTGTTTGCGTAAGTCTGCAATGTTACCGCCCATCGATCCGACAGTGGGCATTTCGCCAGGCTGATTAAGACGCTGTTTGAGGGCTTGTCCGAATTCTTCTAAACCTTCTCGCAAAAGAGGAATGTTTTTCTTAAGCCCTTTTGCCCCAGCCGCTGTAACTGGAAACGCTTCTAATAATGACAAGCCAGCTTCCAATGCACCGAAAGCAGCTGTTACATTATCGCCAGAATTACGACCTCTTAAATAAGTATTAATACCTTCCTCTGATCCATAGAAAATACCCATTGGCGTGAAATCAGCTATGCCTAAACCCAGATCTCCTTGCGTAGAATTATAGTTGCCAAAAATACCTTCCGCTAGTTGACGCGCTTCAAATTCATCCATTCCAAGAACTTCAAAAATCTGGCGAAGTTCACCATCACCGTTTTCAGTCATCCACTGCACATCTTTTTCGCGTAGTGTTTGTTCGCGTGGCATCGCCAGGTCACCGCCTGATCTAGTTACTAATAATTCTTCACCTCGCGTTAGTGGTTCAGTACGGCCTGTTTTCTCAACTGGTTTTGGCATCATGCCAGCAGCTTCGACCTCTTCAAGCGTGTAACCAGCAGCCTCATAGTCTTTAATGTCAAACGGCATATCTTTTAGAATATGTGCGTATTCTTTTATTTCTTGAGTTTTGTCTTTATCTAGTTCTGCTAAGACAACATACCCACCGCCGTCCATCGGTAGTAAAACATCATTTTTGCCTGTTGAAATATTGTAAGCAATTTTTTTGTTCGTGAGGCTATCTATTGGTGGAATGTTTTGACCTAGCTCTGATGCCTGGTTGTACTTTTCCATTATCGCATCAGCGTTTGTTTCTTCTAAAAAGCTCATCGTGTTTACTCTGGTGTAGGCGCATTAAAAGCGCCAGATTTAATAAATTCTTTTAACCGCGCTTTGACACGAGAAGTTTGATTTATAATGTAATCGTTGCCTCTTTGATCTTCTGTTAAAGTCCTAAACCATTCCTCTACCTCTTGAATCATGTTTGGTGTCTGAGAGAAGGTAAAATTGAGACCTGTCAAATATCGTGCAGAAATATTTGTAGAAACATAATTTTCAAAATTTAGTTTTACATCATCGAAATATAGTTGTTCGTTATCTTTAACAGCTTTGTCTAACGTAGTATTTATGACGTCTATCGTTAAGGGATCTGCACCTTGTCTTAACGAGTCTCTAAGAAGCTCATACATTGCCTCGCTAACTTTAAAATAAGCAGCGCGGCTGGATGTTGCGAAGTTAGCATCTAAACTACTAAGGGCATCGTATTGATATTTGTTTTTAGCAAGGCGTAGCGCTGAATCAAAAGCTTTATCTACTCTTGATTGTGCGGCTGTTTGCTCACCTTTTTCTTTTTCTAATTTTCTTCTTCGGTTTTCTAATACAAAACCAGCGAATGTTTTATAATCTGCTGATGAAAGTTTGCTTCTATTTTCTTTAATCTCATTTATTGTTAGTGTGCCATCTACATGTGCATCCAACAAATCTTTAAAAACGTCTTCATCTGTTTCAGTTGCAGATGAACCTTTGGGTTTTAATAATTCCTTATTGTCTTTATCTATTGCGTTTTGAAAAGCCTCATCGACCTCTCCAATACTGTACAAATGATCGGTAACAAATTTTCTTGCTGTAGCTGCTGACATTGTGTCAGCTGTTTCAAAATATTCTTTTATTTCTGGTATGCGAAGATCAATGTCTAGCATGTCTTCTTTTGTTAACATTTCATTTTGATCAAAAAGGTTTGTAAATCTTGTGTAGCTATTTTGTAAAGAGCTACTGACTAATTTAAAATCTGCTTCGAGTTTTGCGTCTAATTGGTTTTTGAAAGTTGTAAATGCTTTGGCATCATTAAACGCTTCCATGATAATATCTTGCGCTTCTTCAGCTGGTATCTGCGATAAAGCAAACATGGTGTAATCGCCACCACGTTCTAGAAAGATTTCCTCGCCTTCTGGCACATCTTTGCCAACTTGCTCTAAACCTAACATAAGAGCAAAAGCGCGCTCTGCATCTTGCCCGACATACAAAGACACTACATCTTTTGCGACATCAGATTGCAAAGTTAATACTGATTGATTTATTACTTCCTGATTATAACGACCATTGGCTATACCAGGATCATAATCTTTTTTCAAATCTACAAATTTATTAATGTAGGCTGAAATCTGTACATCTAATTTACCAAGATCTAATCGCGCACTTTCAAAACGGCTGTTGACCCCTAATTGATCAAGAGCAATTATTTTTTTATCAACAACACTTTTAAGACTAAAACGGTTTTGCACTTCGAGTAAATCAAATTGATGCAATACTTTTTTGCGTATGGATGGGGCTTGGACGGTTGATAGAGTTTCGGCGCGCAGTTTTTTCATGCGCTGACCCCATTTATTTTTTTGGTCTAGTATATTGCGTACATCACCGTCATTAGAAAAATCAGACATTGCCTGGCGCATACCTTCTTCAATCGAAACAGCTGCTTCGTTGTATTGAGAAGTTGCAATCATTTCTGCGCGCTGGGCAGCAAACTCACCAGCTGCTGACAATAAACCCGATGTTACTTCACCTTTGGCTAACTCTGCCCGAACAAATGGCTCTGCATTTTTGCGAACACTAAAGCGTCTGCCAGGCATTTCATTAGAGCGCTGCACCCTTGCTGTGTATCGTGGAATTTGAAAACTCATTCTTTATAAAACTCCATACCAGCGCTTCCAGCTTGCCCTATAGATTTAATCAGGCTTGCAGTACCGCTAGCGCGCAGACCAGCTGCATTGGCTTGGCCTGTCATGCGTGTTAACTCTGCTTGTAGTTTTGTCTCCTCTATTGCGTCATCAATCTGCATATTTGTAATTGAATTATTAAAAGCTTCAGTTTCTTGCTCGTAATCAAACTCACGCGCATTCTCTCGCAACACCTCGATAGGTGTACCTTGGCTGAGATCAAACCCAGCATATGCATATCCAGACCGTGCTGTACCTTGTACTTCGCCCTCAAATGCCCGTGCATTACGACCTTGTGATGCAGCAAAGTTTGTATTGATAATCTGGCGTTGCCTGGTTAGCAGATCTATATCGCGCTCGATGATTTGAGCATTAAACTCAGCAGCTGCTTGTGCTTGACCAGCTGCTGCCCGTGACGCTTTTTTAGCTGAAAAACCAGCGAGTAAATCTGTACCTACTTTAATAGCTGTAAGTGCTGCAAACGCGCCCATTGATCACCTATATGTCAAAAGTGTTTAATCGAGGATAAAAGGCCAAGATGGTCATAGGCAGCGCCTGGCTTTGCTGTATGTAAATGCGATCATCCTCATCAAACCCACCTCTAAATTCTATATCTTTATCGCCCGTAAATAACGGCACAGCGGCATCCATTGCCATCGAACTATCTCTAAACGGGATCCGATCTACATCTGTTGGACTGTTACCAACCTCGATACCTACCGTTTCAAACAATCGCAGTGTAATGCCGTGAATTCTCTTTGGTTTACCCTGACTTGTGCCATCAGCTGAACCAGCCTCAATACGCAAAGTTTTCATCGCGCTGGTAAAACTATAACCCACAGCAGCTGTCGTTGCTCCGAAGTTTAATGTAATACCGCCACTACTCACAGTGGCCGTTGGATGGCTAGATCCGTTGGCCAAAACATCCACGGTTTGACCGCGCAAGTGATACAGCCCCGATAGCGTTGTTGTAGAGCTACCAGAATACGACAGGCCACTATCAACGAAATGTGCCGCTGTTGATACACTTCCAAAATCAAACGGTTTTAGTTTTTCTACATATCTTTTTGTTACGCTATCAATTGTGCGCTTTACGATCATAAACAATGCATCTTCGCCAGTGTCCGTTGGAAGCGTTGCAATGCTCTCAACTACCGCCTGACCAGATCCAAATGCACCACCTAATACATGCTTGTGCCAGGCCACCACTTCTTCCTCACGGCGATACGTCATGCCCAGCAATGTGCCATCTGCACGAATACACCAAACGACACTATCAGGCTCTTGTTGATAGGCCATTTGAGTAATGCCGCCCTTGGTGACATGTTCAGCCAATATAGTCATATCTGGCGCTTGATAGCCGCCCGTGTTTACATCACCGACAAACTTAAACTCTCTAATTTTTCTTGATCCTCGTTGGACGAAAAGCGTCACATCGGCCACTTGCACGGGTTCTATTTGAGATGTTCCGTAGTTCGAGTATTTCCTAATGAGCGTCGTTGTAGGCGTTACTGGCCCGTCATTAGTAGATGTCAGCACATACTCGCCGCCAGACGTACCCACAGTAAGCACTCTCGTTGCTGAAAGATAACGGATAGCGTTAACTTGATTAGACGCAATCGTATAGATAAGCGCGTCATCGTCATTTGTTCCCACTGCAAAATTATCGTAATCACCGTTTTTGCTAAAGAACAATGTTTGCGGATTGTTATTTGTATTTCCGAATACTAAGCGCTGCTCGAAAAACGAGACAACGCTTGGCCTGTTGTTTGCGCCACTTAATCCTGGGCTGGGAGATCCCGCGATTGAAAGCGTAGCAAACGTCCAGTTGTTATGATCGCTTCTTGTTAATGTGCGTATATCGTATGACGGATGTACCAGAAACATCGTGTCAGCTGATTGCACAAAGCGGATATCAAATAGATCTGCCTCTGCGTATGGTGATGCCGTTTCGTATATTTCTGTGGCTGTTCCACCCGATGTAAATGTTGTTAAGCTGGTAGAGTTGATTGCATTTCCAAACAGATCCACCAACGAAAATGTATGTGTTGTTGAGTTCGCTACCCGATAGTTGCGGCCATTTAGTTCTGTCATGCCGCCAACGCTATCGATAAAGATCTCATCGCCGTTGCTAAACCCGTGGCTGTTACTTGTTAAAACACCAGGATTAGCTTTTGTTATTGCTGTTATTGTTTTTGCAGAGCTAGTAAGTACTTGTAGATCATTACGAAAAACACGCATGATCTGATTACCAAACTCTAAAATATATGTATCGGACGTTTTAAACTGAAACGGTATTAGTCTTGTTTTAACGGCGCTGCTTTTTACTTCGCCTAGATATTCTGTGCCTGGTCTTCTCGTTACACCGCCGTGTGGCATTACCACCATATTCGTGAGATCCGACAGACCTTGCGAATACTTTTCTAAATTTGTGCGACCTTCCAGGCGTGGGCTTATTTCTCCAGCTGTGAACGCACTAAAACTAGGTGCAGATCGTGCCATTTACATTCTACTCTCGATAAAGTCAGAAGCCTCAAATCTTTGTGGCGCACCCTCTGTCGCATCAGTGTGACGCGCTTGTTTAAGCACTTGTTCATATTTTGCATACATCAGCTGCACGAGAGTTGTTGAGCCTGTTACCGCATAAGATATTTCTGATGCCAGGTACGTTGATAATGCCTCGATCAAACCGCTATCGTATTCGTTAGGATCTGTAACTCTAGCAATGTATTTTATTTTTGCTGTACCTTCATCCGTTAGAAGCTTTCTACCCTCGATGACAAAGACAGGAGATCCATTGTTAGATACCATATTGTCCTGGGGATAGCTTAGAGCGCCATTACTAAACTCTAATACGCGCAAGCAAAACGGATCGACAGGCAGCGGATATTGATTTGCATATCCAAAATCTGGTGTCGCTGTTTCTTGTGCTAGCGTTGATCGTCTTATTAATGAGTTCCAGGGATGTTCTCTAAATACAAAATCACGCGCACTTTCAAATCTTTGATTAATAATACGCGCTACTTTGGAGTTTTCATCTAGTGCAGAGATGTTAGATGCGCCCAACATGTTTAGCGCAAAATTAGCAATATCAACTGTAGATGGCATATTTTAACTCCATGAGAAAAGAAGGGGCGCAAACGCGCCCCAACCTATTAGTCCACCGCATATTTGATGGTTACTTCGATAGTGCCTGTTCCAGCAGCACCGCCCATTGTTGCCGTTACAGCAACACCATCTTCGTTAGTGTCTGTCTCTGTGCCTGAGCCAAGAGCCAAAGTTGCGAGGATGTCTACCTTTTGGGCTGATGTTGATGCAGCAGCAGCTTTATATCCAGCAGGAGCAGCGGAAACCGCTGTGCCAGCCGCATTTGTGTGCGCTGCGTAACCAACTGACAAGGTTGTTGATGAACCCATAGCATCATGTGCTAGTGACCCTTCAAGCAATCTTGCGCCGTCTGGTAGAATAAACATCTCAATAACGTCACCAGACGCTAATGAAGATGCTTCGTATGTGCCATGAGCAACACGGACACGACCGCCCAGCTCATTTGCCTTGTTCATCACGGCTGGAATAGCGCGTGTGTTAGTGCGTTGTGTTGAATAAACAGTAGCCATTAGTCAATCTCCTTATTCGTTACAAGCTATTTCTACCACTTTAGATTCTTCCATACGGGTAGAACCAATAGTTTGGCAGTAATAGACTTGAGTTGAGTATGACTTGTCAGCACGTTCATCAATACGTGCGGCTGGCTCTTTGCCAACAGCAAGCTTCAGACCGTCTTGAGCAAACGCGATAACCTGGCGGCTTGTGCCGTCATCGGTCAAACGATTACTTACGATGAAGTTAAATCCAACAAATGAATTAATTTCACCTTGAGCCAAAGCCTTAACAGTATTGAAGTCGGCTGAAGTCACGGTTGTATTGTTCAACAGATCAGAAATCTGCTTTGGTGAAACAATAATGTGCCGTGGAATAGATGGATCAACACTTGCTGAATCTAGTAGCTCTTTAGCAGATACTAGTTTAGCAATAGTCAAACCAGCAGAACCATGAGCAATCTTTTGCCCAGCAGGTAGTGCTGTTGTTGTTGAACCGTCTTTGCCTGTTTGCGATGAACCTAAAGCAGCGCTGATGACAACATCATCCATTGCTCGACCCATAGCAGCAGCGGCTGCACGACTATAAGTTGAAGTTGGGTCAACAAGTAACCTAACTTTATCGCTGTCATCGATAAGATCAGCATACTCATAGTCTGACATTGTTACCATTCTTCTGGTATGTGGTGTCTCGACTAAAGGCGTATCCTGATGTCTGCTTGTGCGTAGAACAGCAGCAGCTTGTCCTACTTGATCAAAAAAAGCTTTCTCACCATTAACGCTTTCTGTATCCACTGCATTTCGCAGCAAGGAACCCATCTGCTGTGATAGCATTTGGACATTAGCGCTAAACTGGTTAACAAAAGCTGTAGTAATTTGGGTAGACATATCGTCTCTCCTACTTCTGTTTCAATTTAAGGTTACTGCGCTTGGTTATCTCTTGCGAGGCCTTGCTGCTACTTAGGGTAGCTACTCCGCTTGACTACAAGCTTACTAGTGGGCCTTTCGGTTATCCACTATAAGAAATCACGAAGTCGTAACGCTGTTTGCACGTACTCATCGTGTTGTGGGTGCATTCTATCACCATATGGGCCATCAAGTCTAGTGATGTCAGCAAGTTGTCTGTTTGCTTCCTCTGGCGTCATAATCATTTCGGTAGGTGTACCCTCAATATTATCCTCTCCAATTTGCGTAGCAAGATTAGAAAACATCCGTATTATATCTGGATGATCGCCCAACATTCGCCCATCTGCAAGTTTTATTTCATCAAAAATTTCTGTGCCGCCTAATAACTGATTTGCGGCTAGCTGTGCAACTTCTAATCTTTGCTCAAACGCTTGACCATACTCTTGTCGCAATTCTTGTTCAGCAGAATACTGAGCTTCTTCTGCACCTTGAGAAAAATTGTCATTCATATTTGTTACAGCAGATTTAACAAAATCCATCATTACATTTGCTTGTTGACCATTAAGACCAGCATTTAAAGCATGCTCTCTAAACGAGTTAACGTATGAATCTTCTAACGGAATATCTTTACCAAGCTCATATTGATTAGCTTCTGTCGGAGCCCCAAGCCTTGTATATACTTCGCGCCAATCGTCAGCAGTTGCCGAACTACCAGGTATAGAAACTTT
>Ga0181392_1000492_pt1 | contig 15044 bp, 12 predicted proteins | sample 15SPOviralmetaG_FD_130083 | JGI IMG/M metagenome (GOLD analysis project Ga0181392, IMG submission 130083) | Marine viral communities from the oligotrophic San Pedro Time Series (SPOT) site, San Pedro Channel, CA, USA - 15 SPOT_SRF_2010-09-15 | ecosystem: Environmental > Aquatic > Marine > Strait... | reverse complement strand
CAAATCCACCACTAACTAAATTAACATCCATTTTATTTGAATTTATAGCAGCTGCGAGTTCTGTTAATCCAGCATTAGAAACAGCACCATCAAATCCACCACTAGAAATATTAACATCAACTTTATTTGAATTTATAGCATTTCCTAATTCTGTTAAATGAGAATTCGTTACTGCTCCATCAAATCCACCACTAGAAATATTAACATCCACTTTATCAGAATTTATAGCAGATGCAAGTTCTGTTAATCCAGCATTTGTAACTGGGACATCAATAGTTTCTTTTAATGAAACTTTTAAATTATCGCTAGATAAAGCAGATGGCAGTCCAGCACCTTGTTTTGCTTCTGTTGCTCCCCCAGAAATAGTAACACTGCCAGAAACAATATCACACTGCATTTCATTACCAGAAATAGCATTATCAATAATTTGAACTGCATTTTGAATAGCATCAAGTCTTAAACATAAATCACTACCAGAAGGTGAATCAACGATAACTTTACCAATAGCATCCACTTTAATAGGTCTCATAATATCATTAGCACTGTCTTTACCATAAGGAAAAGTCTGTAATTTAGAAGCACCGGTTCCGATATTATTACTAGCAGCCCCAGCAAAACCATCTAATTTAGATGTAACAGCATCAACTTTTGTTTCTAGTTCATTTGTACTTAAATTAATAGTGTCTGCTGTTATTTCAAGAGCATCAACAGAGCATTCTAACCTTCCAGATGCATCCATTTTTAATGGTTTCATGACATCATTTACGGTGTCGTGTCCATACGGATATACTTGTAATTTAGATGCCCCCATACCTAAATTATTATTAGGAGCCCCGCTTAAATTATCAAGTTTGGTATTGGTTGCTGTTTGAGCAGTATTATGTGAATCAATTTTAACACCATTTGCTCTTATTGTTTCATGTATTTCTGATTGTTTAGTAAAATCAAGACCCTTGTTTAAATAATTACTCTTAGACGGCATATTTTATTATTATTATTATTATTATTATTATTTATATTTATATTTTTTTTATTATTAAATTAATTTTCTATAATTGAGTCTAGTAGGTTTTTTAATTTGTTTTAAAATATCTATTGCGTTAATCTCTATTAAATTTTGTACACCTAAACGTTTTAACAATTCTATCTTATATTTTGATACTGGGTTACTATAACATATCTCTATTAAATATTTTGGTTTTTCATTATCTATTATAACTAAATCTATCATTGATAAAGGTTTTACTTTATATTTATTAATACATTCCTCATATGTTGGTATTCTTTCTGTTTTTTCTTCATTATTTTCATCTGGTTCTAAAACATCAAAAGAATACTTCAAACTATTATAGTCATCTTTTGCAACAATAGGATATTCTAAAAATACTCCACTCTTTCTATTTGGTGTATAAGAAAATAAATCAAAATGTGTTCTAGTTCTTTTTGTCGCACATGTATCTAACCATCTTTTTAATACTTCTTTTGCTAATAAATGTATATAAGTCTCTTTATGTTCAAACATATTTATATAAAATAATACTATATATAAATATTCTAAATTAAACTTATTATTATTTAATTCATTTAAGTATTGAAAACAATAATAATTAATCTTTTCATAAGTGACTTAATTTGGCGTTATTATTGTATTTTCTCTTAAATAAATCACCAAATTAAGTCACTAAGAAAACACCCCTTTTAAACTCTACGACACCCCTTTGCTTAGTATTTGGTCGTTTTTAATTATAAATTATATATTATCTATATTTTGAAAAATAAAAAAAAGTAACTAGATACAAATTATATTTATTAAAGATTATCAGCAATCGCTGGAACTGGTGCCTTTCTAATTATTTCAATAAACACCGTATTATCATCATCAACAAATTGACTTAATTGATGGTCTGGATCAAGAACTCTAAAACCTAGATTATTAATTTTGAAGGGGGCTCCCGAATGCTCATAAGCAATCGCTTGGTCTCCTTGAAAAGCAGTATAACCCTCATTAGTAAAAAACCTAGATACAATTGCTGTTACCGATGTTGATTCATCATCTTTACCTATTAATCTCTTTGATGGAAGACCATTGACCTCAACTAATAAATAACCTTGTGTAGCAATAGGAGCATTAAGACTTTGCTCTGCATAAATAGATCTATTTAGTACACTAGTTGAACCATTAAGTAAATTACCCATCGGTTGCGTAACATCGTAATCACTACCTTTTAAAACACCAGCATCTGCTCCAACATATGCTTCGGTGTGTGTTTTACCAGGACTAAAATTAGTTATTTGTGTTGTAGTTATATTACTGAGTGAAGGCCCTAAATTCTGACTAGGTAGTTGTGTCTGTGTTACTAATATATCTGTATCCAGAAAACCCATTTTATCAAACCATACTGATGTAGGTTGCAAATCTGTCATTAAAAATCCACCAGCACTACTTGCCCATGAATATTGATTTAGTGGAGCAGAATCTTTTGTAATAGAACTTTCAAGTGGTTTAACAATTATATCACCATTGGAATTATATATATTTTGATGAATTTGACTGAAAAACATCTTATTAACTGATGGGTCAAATTCTAAACCAATTTGAGTGGTTCCTATATTAAAATCTTCATGTGTATCACCATCTTTGTATTCAGGGAGATAATGACCACTACCATCTGGAAATTTAATCGTTGTAGGATATTGAACTGTTGAACCTCCATCACTAGCAACTAAATAAGGGAGGTCACCCGCGATTGTATTAGTATTTACAGCAAAAGATGCTGTTGATAATGTAAATACATTATGAATAGAGTTGCCCGTTACATAAGCACCGTCTTGATTATTATTAATATCTGATAAAGTATCTGTTATAACAGCAGCTAATTCTGTGGGCAGATAATCACCGGGAGGGATAGTAAATGGGTAAGTAAATGTGTGAGGTGTTACTGTAACTGCTGCATGTGTATGTGGTCTGTCATCTATACCTATTTCATTCGCTTTAAGTTTTAATTTCAATCTCAAATCACTAGCACTAGTCTTTAATTTCATACTTCCTTTTTTTCCAATTAAAACTTGGTCTGTTACTTTAATAGTACTAGATGATCCTGGTTCTGATATATCAACTTTTGGGACTTTTATATTTGCAACTGCTTTTGCGTTATTTATATCAATATAATCAAATTTGACTATACCACCACCCATAGTCAAATTCAAACCAGTCCCTGCTCTTCTATGAAATGTAAATTCAAAAAATTCAACATTATCTGGATTTGCTGGGGTTCCTACACTATCAGAAAGAATATAAGATTTATTATCTGCAAAAGGTGTATCAATTTGTTTAATTGGACTTTCTGGATCAACTTTATTAAATATTTTACCTTTACTTTTAACATTGTTTTGATAAAGATAATAATCTATGCTAAATTGTGTTGATTCTTCTGGTGTGATTTTTATTTTTCCAGAACCTGACTGGACGGTGTCAAGAAATCCAGATTTTATATTTACAATATCCCCAGCATTGATGGTTTGGGGGTTTTTTAAGGTAACATTACACTCTCCTACTTGAAAGTCTTTATTAACCTTTTCACCATCTGGGCCAATCTCCTTTAACTCTAATATTGTTGATGACATTGTTTATTATAGTTCTATTATTATTATTAATAATATTAAATATAAAATTTTTACAAAATTAAAATAATTTATTCTTAAACATATGAGACCATGTACTCACCTCCCTTAACAACAAGAGATTTTCTAACCTCCGCAAATAAATGAACTCTTTGGGCTCCATTTGTTTTAGTAGTTGAACTATCATCAAGAACATCACGATTGTGTTCTATATCCATAGATTTGACATATTCTGAGATAGTAACACCAGCATATGCGAATTTACCAACCTTTGCAGCATCTAATTCTGCTTTATTAATAAAGTTAGTTAAATTAGAAGCAAGAGGAGCGTTAATATCGCCCCAGGTGTCGGCCATCAAAACTTGTATTTTAGAATCAGTATCAACAGCAGTAGGCATAAGATTTTGACCATTGATACGCCATTGAAAGGACTCGTGGTAATTCGCTAAACTTGAAGAAGAAAAATTATCAATATCAGTTCCATCATTGTATTCAGATGAATCAGCAAATTGTTTAACAATAAGCATACGTTCAACAGATTTATTATTAAAACCATTAATTCTATTACTAGATTGTTGTGTAAGTGGAACAGTTGCACCACCAGCAGCCGCTTTTGCTGGAAGTGTATATTCATCATGTTCTATCGCCAACCAACTGATATTTCTCATAGGAGCATTAGGAGCAGTAGTATAATCAACAACAAGTGCTGGTTGAATAGTAGTCATATCTTGTCCTACTTTATGTTGTTTAAAGTTATCATCTGTTTCAAACTCTATAACCAATCTAAGATTTTTGAAAACCGAAGAATCAAGGTAATTCATCTGAGAGAGAGATGGTAACAGTTCCCGTAAATCTAAATGGGCTTTTGCTTTACTGGCTGCTTCGGTTGTTCCTAATTTATTGTCAGCAGCTTTAGCAGCATCTGCTATTTTAATGCTAGTAGCATTTTTACCAAGAATACATCCAACATTAGATTTTAAAAGATGATTATTTACTGAAACATTTTTTGAATTAGAATCACGTAATTGTTGGAATGCCATCCATTGACCAGCATAACGAAGACTATCAATCTCTTCACGTCCATCATATAATCTAATATCATGGATTAAGTTAGCAAGTCCTCCAACATCTTGTGGAGATTGAGTAACAGCACCAGTAACACCAAGATTTATTAATCTCATTGTAGGAAGGTATGAAACATCAACGTCATCTAATTTAAATTCACAATTTACATTTGCTCTGTATCTAGTAGGGTCAATTATTCGTGTTTTAATTTGGTTACCACTTAATTGAAATGCCATATTTATTATTTATTATTAATTATAAGTATTATTAAGATAAATAAATAAAAAAAAATTAAAATTAAATAATTAACTAGATATATTATTTTTATTATTTTTTAATTTACAATGTCGCAATACTGTGGAAGTATAAAAAGATAAGGAATGGAGATACTCCACTAATAAAATCACTGTTCATCTGGAAGTTAAAAGAAGAATTAGATAAATCAACAAGTTCCATGAAATTAAGTCCTTGAATATAAGCATCATTTGCTTTGTAATTATGGCACGACACAGCATTGTGACCAGTGTTAGCAAGTGATTCAATAGCACGTTCAAGAATATCAGATTTTGCTTCCAATTTATAAGTTATATATTTATTAAGAGAGTTATTGAATAAATATTGAACAGATTTAGGGTGTACATCCTCCAAAGCATAATTATCGTGATTAGCAGAGTTTTCTTTTTGTTGGTCTAAATAAGAAATAGTAACTGCTGATGCTGGAAGTGGGACTTTACAAGAGACATTAGAAAAACTACTATTAATAGATTGTTTAATATTCATTGTAGTTTGCATTGTAGCACTACCACCAGCACTAGGTGCTAATTCATAAGAAACTTTAACATCAGATAAACTATAAACCATTGACTGAGTTGCGGCTGTGATAGATTTAGTATAAAGTGCTGTGAGGTTTCTAGCAAGATTAATAGAGACTTTAACAAAACCCGCTTTATCCATTGATAAATTACCAACTTGTTTATTTAAACAGAATTTTGGTTTTACTGAAAAGGAATAATCATCAAGGACTTTCGCTCCACTGTTATCAGTTGTATTACCTTGACAGTAACGTTTAGAATAAATATCATCTGGGGATTTTAATTCAGCAACATCTTGACTGTTATAAAGGTCATTACGGTCTTTGGTTCCACATTCTACCATAGAACACAGTCTTCCGTATTCTTGTAAATTTTCCAATTGACCACCAGCGTGCTCAGATTGAATAGAATCTATAAACCCATGTGCTCCAATTTTAGAATTGAAAAATACATCAACACTATCATCAGCAAGAGGGACAGTTCCCGATGGTTGTTCTACATGTAATTTTGCATGTAAGGTAAAAGTATTTGCAACATAGTCCATATTTGGATCAGCGGTTAATATAATATCAATAGTATCAAATTCACCATAAGATGATTTTGCATTTTCTGGTTGTGCTTCTGCGTACAGTTTCATATTGAATATTTATTTATTATTAATTATAAGTATTATTAAGATAAATAAATAAAAAAAAATTAAAATTAAATAATTAACTAGATATTATATTTTTTATTTTTTTAAATACTTTTGATTACTTCTTTGAAAAATATAATTTCATTAATATTAGCACCAGATACTAATTCAACACCAAGATTTTTAGGTGTTTCAGTTTGAGGCATAACTTCCATAATACAGTTAAATGTATGAGTAAAAACATCGGTAGGATTAGCAGCCGTAACAGCAGAATTAAAAGACCTACTCTGCTCTTCTAAGGAACCAACTGGTTTAGCGTGATTTTGGAACCACCTAGAACGTCTATCGTATTCTAGTGGGGAGGCACGTTCAATTTTCCTATCAGTTTGATGTTCGTTATTAACCATTAATCTATAAGAAGTATAAAGATTACTGGATAAAGAAGAATTATTGGATGGCATAGCAATAATCAATCCAACACACGATGGTTCTAAAATATATTGTTTGTTTAAGGAACCAGAATTATTACCATTATCTTCTTCCGTGGTATAGGTTAAGTATTCTATTTTATTTAAAGGGGCATTTTCATTATACACAACAACAATTTCGGCACTATTAACAGTCAAGGCACTAGAAGCATCTTGATCCACACCTTTAACGAATACATCCGCAATAACATCACCAGTATTTGTTCTAGTATCATATGCTCTGTCAAGAGTTAAATCCATTTGTTTAGTAGTTGTATTGTGTGCTATTGCAGTAATTCTAACGGTTTTTGTTCTATTAGCCAATGGTTGCCCATTTGGTGTAAAATTATATGCCATTGCTAGTTTTTGTCCTACATAAAAGGGATGTTTTAATGCTTCTTGATGGGTATATGTTGCAGTTGTGCTAATAACATTGAGGGGTGCGATTGCGGCCGAAGTTGCTACACCTACAATACCACCTTTTGCCTTAGTATCATTGACCCATATAGTGTCTGAATTACCAGCAGTTTGATTTATTCCTAATTTATCAACATTTAACTCAGTATGAATACGAATTTGACCCGATTTATCAGTAGAAAAAGCATCGGCAACATTTGCGACACCGAATACGTCACTTAATTCAATCCTTACATCGTGTGTAACTTCTTTGGAGTTTTCTGAACCTACTGCGTTAAGGTCTCTAAATGGAGAGCAAGCAAATTCATTCTCATCCATTGGAGCATTAAGAGTTTTAAAACATTGGTCTATCTTTTCAGATTCATCTTTTTCATAACTGAATAAAGAAGTTCTAAGAACATCAACACGTTTAATAGATTCAACTAAACCTAATTTTTGACACGACATGGCCGCATTTCTGACTAATGCTACTGGTGGTACATATTTAAGGGCAGAACCTCCATCAGTAAAGGTAGCATGTGTATTATAAACACCAGCACCTCCATCAGCAGCTGCTGACGAAACATCTGCTGATTGAATAGACATATTGACATTTATAAAAGATTTTTTTAAATTGATGGTTCCTCCTTCTGGAATGATAAAATCACATAATGGGTTTGAGGAAGTTATGGCACCTGATTGTAATCTTTGATATTTTACGATTTGCTCCATATTTATTATTAATTATTAATTATAAGTATTATTAAGATAAATAAATAAAAAAAAATTAAAATTAAATAATTAACTAGATATATTATTTTTTGAAAAAGTGTTATTAAGTCGCGCCACTCTGATAGGTCGGGTTTGCAACATTAATAGATGGAGATGCTTGTTTCTTTTTATGACTGAAAATACCCCCCAAAAGCGTCGCTCCTCCGATTATTAAAGAAATTATGTCTCCAAACGGATCCTCAACTCCGCCCCCTTCTGCATCTACTTCTGCTGCACGTGTACCCGCTTTTTTTAATAGACTTTTAGTTGCATCTTTTGCTGTTGATTTTGCTGCTTGTTCTGCTTCTGATTGAGCAGTTGAAGCAGCTGCTTTTGCTGCCGCAGATAAAGCATCTTCACCAGAACCAGCACCTAGTTTTTCTGATGTATTAGCAACAGATTGTTTAACCATATTAAGACCATCTTGTGCTTCTGATTGAATAGATGATTCTACTGTATTTGGATTGATTTCCTTACCTAGACCTAATGCTCTTTGTATAGTAGAATCGCCCCTTAATCCTCCTAATAAGTCAGATGGTGCTGTTAATGTTCTGGCTGCTTCTTGTGTTTTACTTAAAGTATTAGCAACTTCTCCAACTTCTTGTTCAGTTGCTGTAACATCTGCTATTGGATTTAAATTAGCAAATGGGTCTTCTGCGGGGCCTGCTTCATCGCCTTCATCTTGTATTTTTGCTCGTTGTTTTCCTTTTACTCTAATACGACCACTTACTTTACTAGCAAAATTATCCATTTCTTCGCCCATATCTTCTGTTGATTTAATTGCTGGTTTTGGTTTTCCTTTGAAAGCATCTATAACTGCTTGTTTTGGATTTGAGATTAATTGTTTTGGATTTACTTTACTAAGAACTTTTCCAATATTTTCAACAGTTTCATCACTAGCACCTAATTTTTTTAAACCATATGAACCCGCTTTTTTTAATAAATCATGTGCACCATCTTCTGTAAGTGACCCACCTAATGCATCAAGAGGTTGTTTAACCCTTTCGGCATATTTGTCTTGTAAAGATTGTAATTTTTCCTTAGCACTATTTTCCTGTCCTATTTTTTCATCATTAGCACGTCCAACTGATTGTTGAAATTGATAGAGAGCGTTATCCATTGTTTATTATTTTGTTAATTAATATTATATTTATTATTATTAATATAATATTTAAAAATGAATAATCATAAAATATTAAGAATGAAAGACCCATCTGATAGTTATGTTATAGATAAAACGCCCTTGGACAATGTGCCGTTTAGAATGATTATAGCTGGTAAATCTGGTGTCGGAAAGGGTGTATTACTAGGTAACTTATTTTTAAGAAAAGAATTTTATTTAAACGATTTTCATGGAGATGACGTATATATATTTTCGCCACTGCATAATGATAATAAAATGAAAACATTGATAAAAGTAAAGGAAATACCAGAGGAAAATATATTTGAAGAATATGATAAAGTTATATTAGAGACGATATATAATAATGCTGTTAAAGACTTTGATGAAAGAGTACGTGCTGGTAAGAAACCTTATAATGTTTGTATAATATTAGATGATTTATCGCATTCATCAGCATTTGTTGAAAGAAAAGATAACCCAGTTAATATGTATTTTACTAATTGTAGAAAACATAATATATCAATTCTAATAACTAGTCAAAAGTATGCTAGTCAAATATCAACTTGTCAAAGAGCAAATTTCAGTTCATTAATAGCATTTAATACATCTAATAAAGAACTAGAAGCGATTGAAGCAGATAATAACTATTTACCAAATAAAAAATCATTTATGAATATGTGGAGATCAGAAATTAAAGGAAAAAGAGATTTTCTTGTTATTAATCATTCTAATGAAGTTGATAAAATGTATTTAGATAAAGATTTCAAACCAATTGATACTAGTAAATATATTATTGACTAGAGATACAAATAAATAAATCTTCAATCAATTTATCTGGTATTCTATATCTTTCTAATGTTTGAGAGCCGTCCCAATTTGATTTTTTACAATGACCCAATTGCACTTTATGTTTTTTTTTGTTACATTTTTTAGATTTAAAATTATTGATATTAGTCCAGATTCTAGTTCGTTTTTTATAGTCAAAACCATATTTACAATAATCAACATCATAATAAGGTAAGTCTAAAATATATGTTTTCATTTTTCCAGTTTGAGGGTTTTCAATCCAATAATATTTTGGTTTAAAATAGTCTATTATTTCTCTTACTTTATCTACCATTGGTTTTCCATAAGTATTTATATCATTTTCTATATCTTCTTTTGTTAATGGTCTATCCATTCCTTTTAATTTTCTATTGATGCAACAATTTCTTAAAACTGACCACCATTTACATACTGGTGACGCTGTTATAATATCAAAATCACCTATATTAAAATCTTTTTTATAATCCCAATTCATAATATCTGCTTTAATGTGATAAGAGGATTTATAACCCGTATTAAAGGGGCATTCATCATTTAAATCCCTATCAACACTAACAACAAACCAACCTTTCTTTTTTGCTACTTTTCCTATTGAATGTGTTCCACTAAATAATTCTAATACTGTTTTTACCATTTAAATTAAATACTAGATATAAATTATTTTAATTAAGCGTAATAATAACCCTTCATAACACTATAACATCTAACCTTAGGTTTTTGTATTACTGGTTCTGGTATTGGAACAATAGGAGATTTAGGACGTAAAGGAGGACTTATTTTAACTTCTTCTTTTGGTTTTTCTTCTTTAATTGGTTCTAGTTTAGGTTGTGGTTTAGGTTTTTCTTTTTCATCCATTATAAATTTTAGTTTTTTTCTTAAATCTGCTATTTCTTCATTTAACTGAGTATTAGTTTTTGATTCTTCTAAATCTTTTAATATCTTTTCTTTTAATTCATTATCTGCTTTCTTTTTATCAATCTTTTTACCTTGTGCTTTCATTTGACGCTTAATTTTAGACCGCTCACGTCCCAATTCTAGATTCTTTAACAACTGGGCTCGTCTCTCGTCTGACATCTTCTTTTTATGTTTTCCTTTTGTAGGTGGTTTTTTCTCTTCAACTGGGGGTGTTTCCTCTACTGGTTTAATTTCTTCTTTTTCTTCAACAACTTCTTTGGGTGGTAAAGTGCTTTTTTCTGGTGGTGTATCAAATATATCTTCATTCAATGCAGACATTTTTTACAAATTAATTTTAACTAGATTATATTTTTACAAAATATTTATAATTTAATTAGAGATTTTATTTCTTAGTAATTTGTAAAAAATAATAATTATAAAAACGGTATATATATCTAATTAATTATATAATATCTAATTAAGAAAACGCCCAAGTACTTAGAGGAGGTGTGGCGTAGTGGTTAAAAAGGTGTGTATTTGTATTTTAAGAAACTTTATTTATAAGGAATACTTAATTAGGTGACTTAATTTGGTGGTTTATTTAAGAGAATATACAATAATAACGCCAAATTAAGTCAGATATGAAACTATTAATTAATTAAAGTTTTCATTCGTTTAATTTAAGAGAATTTTTATATAATGTATTTATATATAGTTAAAAATAAAATTAATAAATAAATGTTAAGTAAAATGAATTTTGAAAAGATTAAGTTAATTAATAATTCTAAAAAACCAGTTCTAGGTAAATGGAAAAAGACAAAAGAAGATTTAAATGGTAATTATGGTATATTAACAGGAATTGATAATAATATAACAGTAATAGATATTGATTTTTATGATAAAGATGGTAATACATTCAAAGAAGAAGATAGTTTATTTTTAAAGAGATTTGGTTGTGATTATGTTAATTATTTTAATACAATGACACAAAAAACTGCAAATGGTGGATATCATTTAATATTTCAATATGATGAAGAAATCAAACAAACATCTAATAGTAATAATCAAATAGATGTAAGAAATGATGGAGGATATATAGTAGGTTATGGATCGGTAGTAAAAGGTAAAACATATCAATTATATAAGAATGTTCCAGTAGTACCAATACCAAAAGAATTAAAAGATTGGTTGTTAGAGAATATATATACAAAATCACAAAAGAAAAGATTAAAAAGAGATAAACAAAGAAAAGAAACAGTAAAATATGAGGGTAAAATGTCTTATTTGAGAAATGATACTATTTTAAAAGAAATGTTTAATAAATTACCAAATGATTATTTTTCAGATAAAAACAAATGGTTAAACTTTACTTCATTTTGTAAAACAGTAGGTTGTAAAGAATTATGGGATAATTATAGTTCTAGTAAATGTCCAGAAAAATATAATAAAGATAACAATTTGAAACAATGGGATACAGTAGAAATTGAGAAAGGTTGTTTTGAAAGTTTAATAAATATTAAAGAATTGAAGTTAGTTAAATACTATAAATATTATTTGAGATACAAAGAATTACCAGAAGAAAAATTAGAATTTAATACAGTAATAAATAAACAAAAATTAGGATATGATTTTTTTAAAGAGAATAAAGGGAATATGGTAGTTAAGTCAGATACTGGAACGGGTAAAACAACGAGCTTCAAGAATTATATAGGAGATGAAAAATTTATATCAATTGTGTCACGTGTTAGTTTAGCGGATGAACAATATAGAACATTTAACGAACATGGAATTGAATGCAGTCATTATAAAGATTTAGGTAGATTTGATGATAAAGTAGTAATTACAATTGATAGTCTTTTAAAAGTATATAATCAATTAGATTTAGATGTTAGTGAATGTGTATTATTTTTAGATGAATTTAATAGTATAATAGAGCATTTATTGGTTAGTACTACTTTAAAAAATAAAAGAATAGAAATATTTGAATTTTTAATAAAGATGATGAAAGAGTGTAAAAGGTTTATATGTGTAGATGCTGATATATCATCAGTGTCAATAGAATTTTTGAAATTTGTAAATAGAAAATATAATCTAGTTAAAAATGAATATTTACACAATAAGGGGGTAGAAGCATTTGAAATGAAAACATTAGGAATGTTAATTGAAAAAATGAAGAAAGAGGAAAAGTTTATCTGTTGTTGTGATAGCAAGAAAAACGCTATATTATTATATGAAAAAATGGGTGGAAAAGATGACGATGATATGATATTAATTACAAGTGATACAATAGAAATACCAGATTTAAATAAATATTTAAGAATAATATTTAGCCCAAAAGTGCTTTATGGTTTAGATTCAAATATGGATAGACCAGTTTATTGTTATTATACAACAGATACAATAAATCCAAATCATATGTTGCAACAGATAGCAAGAGAGAGAACGATAACAGAATTAAATTATTATTTTGAAAAGAAGAAAATGAATAATTGTTATTATATAGATTATGAGGATACTATATCAACAAAAGAAGATTTAACTAATTTGGGTGAAGGATATCATAAATTTTATGGAATGGATAAAAAGACAGAAGAAAGGTTTTTAAAGTTATATTGTATGTTAGATTATAAGAATGATTGTTATAAAAGTAATAAGTTTTTACATTTTGTTTTATTGTTACAGAAAAGGGGATTTAATATCAATAATGGTTTAATTAATATAGAACCAAAAATAGATAAAGGGACAATAGTTCAAGATTATCTAGTAGAAATGTTTGATAGTGAAAGTGAAAAAGTTGAGAGATTAATGAATATGTTATCATTAGAAAAAGAGGATATAAAAGACTATAAATCATTGTTAATTAATCAAACAGAATTAAATAAACATTTTGCTATTTCTAATTATTGTTTTAAAGAAGATAAACAGTTAAAAGATAATATGTATTATAAAAATGAAATGAGTATATTAAAAATAGAAAGTATTGAGAATAAGATATTATTTATTAAAGAATTAGAGAAACAAATAGGATTAAATAAAGATGGATGGATGGAAACAGAAAATGTATTATCAAAAGGAGAAAGCAAAAGTATATATAATAAATATAAAGCATTATTTAGAGATAGAAGTTCAGAAGAACCAGATTTAACAGATAAATCAAAAGTGATAGAGATTTTAGCGAAAACATATAAGAATTTATTAGGACACAATAAACAAAATCCAGTAATTGATTCACAACAATTTAGAGAAGATGGACAAAGAATAAGAAAATATAAATTCAATGACAAATTCAAAGAGAAAGTATTGGGTTATCATAAGACATTATATGATAAAAGACAAACCTCAACAATAGATGAAAAGGTAGAATATAATTTCTAAAATGAAACAATTAATATATTAATAGTTTAATTAACTTAAATAAATATCTGATTATATTATATAGTTTATATAATTGATTTATAATTATAAATATGGATTTTATTATTTATTCTGGTGATAATGTTATTCATTCAACTAGGAAAGCAATAACTACAATTGTTGAGAAAGATGCTAAAACGGGAGAAGAAAAATTAATTTTTGGAAAGGAAAATAATGCTGGTAGAAAAAGAGGTGCAAAGAATACGGGCTTTCATTATCAAGTTGATAGGATGCGGAGTGATATTGAATTACAAAGTACTAGATATTTCAGAACATATGAAGAATTAAAACCGTATTATAATATTAGTAAGAGCACGTTATGGCGTTTGTGTAAGGGTGGAAAAAGTCATAGATTTAAATGGATTAAGTTTAGTAAGGTAAATTTATCAGAGGAAAGGGGTAATTTTCTTAATGACCAAAGATAGACAATGTTAGACAATTTTTTATATTTTTTATTTATTACTAATTTCAACATTTTTAATCATATTTGGAAATAATTCATTATACATTTCGTCTCTTTTATTTGATTTTAAATTAAATCTTTTTTGAAATGCATCATATTGCCATTGACTAGTAGGGGGAGTAATCCATGTACACTCTTCTTCGGCTTCTTCTGCTGGTAAAAATATATATACGTGATATAACAAATCATAATTACGTTTTTTATCCCAATAATATACTTGTTTCAAACTAATATCTTTATAATCTTTATTAAAAGCAATAGCAGATAGTGTTATACATCCTCCAAATTCATATAGAATTTTGCTCATTAAGTGAGGTTGATTCCAAACGATTTGACCAGCATTCATTGTAAAGTCCTAGACTTAATTATATATACTAATTTATTCTTACATTAATTTAAACATATATGAACATATTAATATATTAAAGTTTTCATATAATAAAAATGATTTCAAGAACAGAAGCATTAATTAAATTTATAAAAACGATGAGAAAATATCAAGAAATAAATAATACAATAGGTGAATGCATGACTAATTCAATGTATTTGTATGATTTTT
>Ga0181392_1000488_pt1 | contig 15062 bp, 5 predicted proteins | sample 15SPOviralmetaG_FD_130083 | JGI IMG/M metagenome (GOLD analysis project Ga0181392, IMG submission 130083) | Marine viral communities from the oligotrophic San Pedro Time Series (SPOT) site, San Pedro Channel, CA, USA - 15 SPOT_SRF_2010-09-15 | ecosystem: Environmental > Aquatic > Marine > Strait... | reverse complement strand
TTTACTAAATTTAATTTTAGCTTGCTGAACTTTAGATTTAACATCGAGAACAGACATAGCATCTTTAACAGCTTTTACATTTTGATATGCATCATCAGCAAAATAAAAATCATTATATCCTTCAGCGGCTTTTTTAACCATCCAGTTAGCTTTAGCTTCGCCTGTAGAGTTACCTAAACCAGTTATATTTTTTAATGGTATGTTTAATCCTACACTATCTAAAAATTCTTTAATAGCTACTTGAGCTTCAGGAGCTCTAGCAGTTAATACAAATACATCTTCAGTTCCTCTTGATGCTTGTATCTTCTTAGCTATGTCTAGTAATGGACCAGGCTTACCTTTAGTTACCTTATTAAATTCAGAAAAATCAAATACATAACCTTCTTCTAATAACCTAGCTCCATCCATAGCGAACTTTTCAGCAGTTAAACTACCTTCAGTTCCGTTAGGCGCCGTAAATAAAACATCTGACTTAGTAGTAGCTAATGTATCATCAAAGTCAAATACTCTAATTTTTTTAACAGGAGCTTTAGGATCTCTTGCTATTTTTAATGCTTCGTCAACTGTTTTAGCATAGCCAATAATATCGTTGTTTGTTTCAGTTTTGCTAAATTTAACTACAGAGTTTGATAATTCTTTTATATTTGATTTTTTTGCTTGTAGTTCTTGTTTTTTAGTTTTAGAATAAGATTCAGCTAATTTTTTGCCTATTATTCTTGACTCACTTAAACTTATCTTACCGCTTAGATATTTTCTAGTAAGCTCAGCTTGGTTAGCTTGGGGAACTCCATTAGAACCAAACAAGTATTCGCTAAAAGTTTTATTAGCTGGAAAGTATAAATAGTTATCTAAGTTAACGCCAGCCTCAGTCATTCTTATAACAGCGGCTATTCCAGATTCTAATTTAACTTCATTATTTATAATTTTAGGTACTATTTCATCCCAGAAAAAATCAGGCATTGTAGATTTAAAATCTACATCAAGTTTAGTATCATCTAATCTAGTTAAACCACCCTGCATTGACATAGCTTTTATTATAGGTGCTATGTCATCAACGTAGCCATTTATAGCAGCATCAAATAACATAGTTGCTATATTATTTTGAGGAGAAGAGTGCTCCTCTCTTAAAGGTGCATTTAACACAAATTTACCATTAGAATCTACATACATAAAAAATACCGGAGAAGAATACCTAAATATAGAATTTTGGTTATCTTGAGCATCCTTAACTAAAGCATCAAACACCCACGCGTCATTTGGATTTTTAGCTAAATAAGTTTCTATAGCTTTAAAATAATCAATAAAACTGTTTAATTGATTTTTTTGAGTTTTTACAAAGCCACTTTGTTTTGTAAGATTAATAAATTTTGGCATTGCAAAACCTCCACTTTTTGTATAAGGAAATCTTTTTGTTTTTTGATCTACTTTCGGTTGGCTTCCAATAAAATTGTTAAAAACATCTTTAGTCGAAACTAAACCTCTTTCTGTTCCTGAAGTAGTAGAATCTTTTGTAGCTCTATAAAATTGAGGATTATCAGCTATAAAATTTTTTAATACTCTTTTAACACCGTCACCTACTGTTTCATTTTCAATTGCTGCTATTTCTTTAGGTAGTTTTTGATTTAAATCTCTAGTGCTATATGTTTTTCCTTTTTCTTTAGGATTAACTACACCTACATTAAACTGATTTAGTTTTTCTTGTCTAGTTATTTTAATATTTCTAGGTCTAAAAACATTATTACCTTTTTTATCTTTAGCTATAGTTAACGACGCTTTCTCTTTCAACTTTGGAGACGTAATACTAAACTTAACACCTTCAGGCCTAGCTATTTTTTCTCTAACTTGTGGCGCACCTCTTGTAACCTCTTTTTCTGTTACACTTTCTGATAAATCTATAGTTCTATCAGTTTTGTTTCCTTTAGCGTCGTAAATTGGCTGTTTTTTATTATTTACTATGTCATTAAATTCATTTTTAGCTATAACTTCAGCTAAGAACTTAGGCATTTTTCTTTTAAAAACATCTGGTCTTATTTTCATCAAATAATCTACAACCTCATCAGTAGATGGATTTAAAGTTTTAAATAAATCGTTACCAGCGTTTAAATTAGTAGTAGATGGAATACGACCTTCATCAATAGCTTTTTGAGTTTGAGTAGTATTCATATTTTCAATTTCTACATCATAAAATAAACCTTTCCAATTAGATCTTCTCATGACAGCTGGGTCTACTTTGTTTAAAGCGTTTAAATCTTCTGCTATTTTTCTAATGAAAGATTCTCTATTTTTAGTAGATAATAAACCGTCTTTTGGTGCGCTTAACTTTTCATATAATCTATTTCCAGTTGCTGTTGATACATAGTCAACAAAAGCTTTAAAAAACTTCTTAGGATCAGTCATAGCTGGTCTATCTGTTTTTCTTAAGAAATTTGTTATATCTCTTTTTACTAAGTTAATTTCATTATCAGTTAAATCTATTTTTTTAGCTATTTTAGATTGTTGAGGTTTAATTTTCTTTAACTTGTCTTGCGCTAATTTTATATCAGCGTAATCTTCTGGACTAATTTCATCCGATACTAATGTCTCTCCAACTGTTGTTCTGCTTTCTTCACCACCTATTTTTTTATCAGTAGAAACTGTTTTAGGTGCTTTTAAAACTGTTTTAGCAGCTGTACCAACTTTATTCTGTATATAACTATTTATATAGCCAAATAAGTTTCTACTTTCTTGTGGATTAAATCTATTTATATGCTTTTCAACTTCTTCTCTTGATCTTTCTAGTATCTCTTGTCTTTTAGCAAAATCTGTAACTTTTATTTTAGCACCAATTAACCTGTCAAAAGCTTTGTTATTTAACAATATATCAACTGTTTTCTTAGCTTCGCTATTAGCAAAGTCTTGTTTTTTCATTTTATAAAATCCTTCTGCGCCTGTTTCTCCAACTAAACCATTTAATATATTTTGATTTTTAATATCTTTTAAATTTATAACTCCATCCTCTGTTTTAGAAAAACTAACTGTTTCTTTTGAATCTTTTATTTTTTGAGCTATTATTGGACTTATATTTTCAGTACCTTTTATTTTAACAGACTTTCCAACCACGTCTGCGTAAGATCCTTCTACAAAATCTTTATTAGTTAAAGTATTGTCTTTACTTACACGTTGACTACTAGCAACATCTCCGTCAGAGTCTTTTTCTGTAAATCTTCTACTACCATCTTTATAAGTAATAACTTCTACAGTGTTTGTTTGTCCATCTTTGTCTATAGTAAACGTCTCTTTTTCAACTGGAACTTGAGAGTCTTTAATTGTTTTTTCTTGTTTAGGCTTATTTGTTTTAGTATCTTGATCAGCAACTTTTTTAGCAGCTTCTATAGTTTCAGGTGCTAATTCACCTTTAGATATTTGTTTTTGATAGCTTTTAATAAAGTCGTAAACATCTTTACCAGTTTCAAATTTAATATGTCCATATCCTTTACCTTTAAATATAGGTATTATTTTTTCACCCACTTTAGTAAATATATTTTCGTTAAATTTAACTTTTCTATTACCTATTAAATCTGCAAAAGCTGTGAAATACTCTTCCATGTATTCAGACTCTGGTCTTTCAACTCTATTACCTTGTTCGTCTGTGGCAAACCTATAGTTGTCATCTATTCTTTTTTGAATTAAATCAGCTATTTCCTTAGGTAGTATAGCTTTAAATTCAGTTACTAATCTTTTTAATTGACCAGGTTCTTTAATATTATTATCTAATATGCCATGTAATAACTCATGAGCAGGAACGTTGACATTTCTTACTTTTTGAGCAACTTCTTTATTTATGTATATATCACCTTCAGTATCTATAAAACCATCAGAGCTTGTGACGTTCATAGAGTTTTTCTTACCAAACTCCGTGTTGTCATAAGCTTTTTGATAATCACTTGGAGCATCGTAGTCATTGACTGTTCTACCTAGGTCTTTAACACCTACTGTTTTAATATTTTCATTTAGTCTTCTATCAACAGACTCTCTTATTAAAGCTTGATTTTCTAGTTCTAAATTAGCAAGATTCTGCACATTAGCTTCTCTTACAAAAATAGAGTTAGACCGTGCTCTTTTCTTTTCTTTATTTATTTGATCTACATTATCAGCATAAGCTTTTAACTCATCAGGATTCATCATGTTTAACTCTTCACTGACTTTTTTTCTAGTATTAATAATTTTTTCTTCTTCTTTAATTATTTCAGCTTCTAAAACATCAACATCTTCTTTATTATCAACTTGCTTTATTTGTTCGTTTAGCTTATTTATATTTATAGCTGCGTCACTTATTATTTTTTTATCAGACTCAGGTGTTAAAGTATATTCAGCAGCATCTCTAACCGCTTTGTCATTATTTTTTAAAGCTCCTGTAGTAACTATACCTCCACCTGTAACGGTACCTATTATACCTGCATCAGTCCACTTTTTCCAATTTTTTTTATAAAAATCAGATTCTAAAACTTGATCAATATCTCCAGCGCTATTTAGCGTAGCTAAATCTATTAAGTCTACACTAAACTCAGTGGCGGCTTCTGAAGCTCCCTCAGCTAAAGGATCTGTAGCAATTCTTTTTAATAGTTTGTTTCCATAACTACTAATCAACTCTTTAGCAGCTTTTTTATTGCCTGATCCTATAAGACCAGTGGCTCTACCAAGTATACCTCTAGTTACTAACTCAAAACTAGCTTCTGCTGTACCTGATAGTGCAGAATTTAAGAACAATCTTTTAACGCCTTCTTCAGGGTTTTCTTCAAATTCTTCATCAAACTTATTACCAGCAGCGCTTGTGCCTAAAGCTATTAAACCACCTGGGCCTAAATAAGCAAGGGCTAATGATGGAGCAGATTCAAAAACCCCTCCAATAGCTCTATCAGCAGCTTGAGCAATAAGACTAAAGTCTTTGGTTTCTATCGCTTTGCTTATATCATCAGTTATACTTTCAGAATCATATTCTCTAACGTAGTTGCCTAACCTTTTTATAACGTTATCATATGCTTTAATGCCTGACGAAGCATCTTTAACTCCTTTTAATACTTTTAAACTTTGTATTTTTTGTTCATTAGTTATTTCAGGATTAAAAATATCTAAAGCAATATCAGCACCTGTCAAAACTAAAGATGTTTTAAAATTTTCAAATCCTTTAGCAGTTGACGCTGTACCTCTAGCTAATCTAGCTAATTTATCTTGTATAAAACCTGGCTTGTCTTCTTTTTCTTCAGGTAGTAAATTAATATCTATTTCACCAGTTTCTTTATATTTATCAAAAGCTTCTCTTTCAGCCATTTTAAATATACCTTTATCAAATTGTTTAGCTTTTTTCTCTTTTAAAGGTTCGATGTCTATTTCTGGCTGCTTTTCTTCTTGTATTACTTCAATTATAGGGTCATCTTCTAATATTTCCAAAATAGAATTATCTTCTAAAGTGCTAGGTGTTGAATCGTCTTCTAATATTTCTAAAATATCGCTATTTTCAGTCAAATCTTCTGACATATTTAATTTATTTATATTTTTTATTATATGAATCAATTGAAGTAACAGCTTTTTTACCACTATCTGGATCGATAAAAACCACTCTTTCTTTTCCTTTAAACATAACAATAGTACCTGGTTCTAAATCACTTATGTCGGCGTTAGTTTTTACAACAGGCGTTGATTTTTTACTAATATCTTTCATTCTACTACCTACATATTTAGCAGCTTTACTAGCGTCATCAGCATTTAATTGTGCATATATAGTACCTTGATTTAATAAATCAACTAAACCTACAGGAGTATTAGCTCCTTTAACCACATCACCATCTGAATCTTTAACAACAAAATTACCATCAACTTCTTCTACTTTGTATGCGAACGCACTACCTTCAGTCAGCAAGCTAGCTATTTTATCAGCTGTTTCTTTAGTGTTTATTTTATCAGGCTTAAACATTCCGTCTTCTCTCATTTTTCTAGCAAAATCCAAGTTTCTATTTAAATAAAAATCTATACCACTTTCAAACTCTTTTTTATTATCAACATCTAATTGTTTTTCATATTGAAATTTTTGTTCTGCAAGTTTAATTTGTCTACCAGCTCTTTGTTCAGCTTTTCGCTGTGCTAAAGTCATGCCTGGCTTAATAGTTGTTTTTGTAGTTACCTTGTCTCCTCCAGGAAACTTTCGATCTATCATGTATTGTATAACAGCTTCTCTAGTTGCTCCTTCTTGCATTTGTAAATCTTTTCCCCAAGGATCTTTCTTGTCAGAATCAGATATACCATAATTAGTAAACGTCTGATATGTAGATTCATTGACTGGTATAGGTATATTTCCGCTTCTTAATCTTTCTTCATACTTTTCTTTAGCTAAAGTATAATTTGTTTTTTCTTCACCAACTAATTCTATTCCTTTATTTATTTTTTCTGTAGTTTCTTTACTTACTAAAGTGTCTAAACCTTTAGATGCTAAGGCGTCTGCTTCATTTATTTGTGGAGTGTAATCACCTGCATATTTAACTAAATCAAAACCATCTTTTTTAGCTTTAACATATGCATTACCATTAAAAATATCTTTACCATTTAATTGAGCTATTATGTTTCCATTTTGCATTCTAAAAGAAACACCTGGACCACCTTTACTAGCTGCATCGACAAAGTCATAGTAATTAGGATCGTTACTTCTAAGAAGCTTTTTAAAGAAATCTTGACTTGACGATTGATTTTCTTTTAAAGTCTCTCCTTCAGCGTCTATCAAACCCATTAAAGCAGGTATAGTTTCTACTATTTTATTAACTTCACCAGCTTTCTTTAAATAAGCAGATCTATCTCCTTCAAAAGACGCTATATCTAATTTATAAAGCTCATCAACCTCATTCATTAATTGTTGTTGTAAACTGTCTATAGCTGTAGTGTCTGACATGCTGTCAGTATCTCTAAGACTATCTAAAGTTTCTTGCCTTCTTAAAGCTGCAGCATTTTCAAAGTCTCTAACAGCTGTTTTTCTTTCGTCAATAGTTTTTTCAACAGATTCAATACCTGCCAATATGTCAGCTGATGGATCAAAAAACTGGCTTGAACCAGGGTTCCTATATGAACCTCTATAAGTTTGTCTTCTAGGTCTTCTCCTGTTAAAATCGTCAAAGTAATCTTCGTCTACCATAATTTATTTTATTAAAAATTTCCATCACCTGCTATATTGTCTAAATCAAAACCTACAGCCGCGTTTGCATTGAAAGTTCCTCCAAAATTATTAGCGTCAATTGAGCTAAAGTCAAATGAAGGACCTTGTCCAGGATCTTCTAACTGCATGCTTGCTATTTGGTTTCTGGCAGCTTGATCAGCACCTATGTTAGCATTAAGAGTAAGGTTTCTGTTGTCTATTGTAGGTGTTGCAAAAGAATTTTGAGTTGTTCCAAAGTCTTGAGCTTCAGGATTTATAAAAGTTTTAGCAGCTCCGCTAGCCATTGAAGTTAAAGAGCCAACGCCTGTTGCAAAACCTTGTTGTCTTCTAGCCGCTTCAATATCTGCCATGCCTTGCAATCTATCAAGTTGAGCCATATCTCTCATTTCTTGTGCTTTAAAAGCAAAACCTGTACCTCTAGCCTTAGCCATTTCCATTTGTTGTTGACCTTGAGCGTAGAGTCTTTGGTTTTGAGCTTCTTGCCTTTGTATATCAGCTGCAACACCTTGTTTAGATCTTAAAGCAGCTTGAGCTAAAGCAGTTGCTCCGCCGGCTCCAGTTTGCCTTAAATTATCTAAAGTATTAGCTAAAGCAATATCTGTTTGGTCAGCTTGCATTTCAGCAGCTTTAGTAGCTACCTGTAAATTAGCATACGGGTTAGTTACATTAGCATAAGGATTTATAACTTTTTGTCTGTTTTGTTCTAAAGTTTTTATATCGTCTAAGTATTTCTGTTGTTGCTCTTTAGCTTTGGAAGCTTGATTAAAGCCAATAATGGCTGGAACAAGCTTAGTCGCTTGCATTATTAAATTACCTGTTTGATCAGGACTTAAACTACTTAAAAAATCTCCCATAATATTTTATCTTGATGATACTACAAATTCTGTTGAGACAGCAAACAACTCTTTTGATCCACCTGGATCTGTAGTTGCATCTGTCGATACTTTTACTGTTGCTAAATAGCCTTTAATACCTGTTGTAGCGTCACCAAAAACTACTTCTCCTGGTCTTGCCTCGGTATTGTTAACTAAATTAGCAAAATATTTATTTTCTTTTACTGTAAAACCTACTCTGTAAGGTATACCATTTTCTGTATATAAACCTTCATCGTAACTTTTTATTGGTTTAGCTTGGTCAAAATAACCACCTTGTCTATCTGACTCTAAGAAGTTTACTTGCCAACCGCTATCACCTTCGTAATTAATTGTTTTAAAGTTTTTAACTATACTTGGACTAGTATTAAAAACGAAAGTTATATTAGAGCCATTGTCAACTCCATAAAATTGATTTCTAACATTATTAGAATAATGTCTATAAAGCTCTGAATCACTAACTGTGTAGTAGTTGTTTTTTAAACTAAAAATAAAACCAGGTTTATAAGTGTAAAAACTCGTCCAACCACTTGCTCTTTCGTTAAAAGATAAAGTATAGAAATCAGTACTAAAATCTTGAGATGTAGTAGGTGTTACAAAATTAGTTTGTTTTTGTAAAGACAAAGTATAGTTATCATTGTAATTATCAAAACCTCCTACAACTAGTTCTTTTACAAATTTATTAAAAGTAATATCGCTACCGCTAGGTGTTCCTGGGCTTTTATCTATAAATATATCTAAAAAGCTTCCGCTAGTAGAGCCAAATAAACCTTCAACTAAAGCTATTATATCTGCACCGCTTGATTGAGGTATTACAACTTGTAAACCTTTTTCTAGCTTATCTGTATTACTAGTAATTCTTATATAGTTATTTGGCGATGTTCCAGAACTAGAATAAGTAGAAGTAAAACTTAAATTAACAAAACCATCAGTAATTTCACCTAGTTTATCTCTAAAAAAATCACTCATACCATATTGAGATATTTCAGTTAAACCATCTCTTGATAATCTCATTATAGAGTTTCTATATTTATCAGCAAAATATCTTCTATAGCCAAAGTTAGCAAAACTTTCAGGGTTTGTGCTTATGCCGTATTCACCTACGTAAGGAGTTATTTGGCCAATAACTAAATTAGTCGATGTTATAGATCCTGCTCCTTCAGCAGAATAAATAGCGTCTTTATCTATTAAAGCATTACTTACTTTGTTTTCTTGAAATATAGCTAAATTAGTATCTAAAGCATGTAGCTTTTGTATACTACCATTTATAGGATCAGTTGCTTTAGTTATTTGCTCTCCAACCGAAAATACATTTGTTTCATTTAAACCAGTTAAAGAGTTGTAAACACCTGAATATATTAAAGCGTTGCCTTTAACTTCACCTTCATTAACATCTTCTCTTAAGTAAGCCCTTGGGCTATACCCTACGCCTGTATTATTATAACCACCTCTAATTCTAGCTTCTTCTATTATCCAGTTTCTTTCATTTTCGCTAGCGTTGTCTGTATGTCTAGCTCTACCAATTAAAGATTGGCCATTTACTATAAACGCTGGATAACCGCTTGGGTTCCAAGGAAGTCCAGTAAATACGGCTTTATGATTTGCTTGACTGTTTGGAGAAGCAAGATTTTGAGCGTTAACTGTCTTTTTTAAAACAAAAGAATTAAAGTATTTTATATCAATAGCCATAATTTATAATCACTTGTTTATTATTAGTATTACTTATCTACGCGTCTATCACCACTATTTCAATTTTAAAAGGTGTTGACAAGGTGCTATCGCCATTGCCGTTAGCGTCAGTAACTTTTAATTGCAAAAAGTAGCTGTACCTAGACTCTGCTACATTTACAAATGGATCAGTGCCAGGGTTGACTCCAGGAGGATAAGTATTAAAAAAATTTACTATAGTATTTAATTGATGTTTTAAGCCAAGATTTTGTATTTCAAAATCATTAGCGCCTCCATTAGGGTTTATATAATTAATAGCGTCTACAACTTCGTATATTAATTCCTCTGTATTTCTAGGAGTATTAGCGCTACCATTTACAGCTTTAACATCACCAGTTCTTGTTACTGTGCCTGTTACTATAGAAAATATATCTAAACCTTGACCATTAGCAATTGACGCATCAATAATTTTTTGATATTTACCAAAATTAGCCAATGGAGTTGGCTGCGTGGTAAAAATTGGTGCTACATTTTGTAATTGACAATTGTTTAGCTGAAGTGGAAAAGGGCCTGTCCACAGCGGTTGAGAAGGATTTGACGTATCTGTAAACATCAAATTAAAAGTATAGTTTTCTCTAACACTAGAATCTGATAAGAAAACTTTTTTGCTAGTTGATTGTATTTTAAAAGTATTAGTTGTAGGTTGCGTTATTGTAAAATCTGAATTTCTATTATTTCCATTTCCATCTAAAACTTGAAGTATTTGAGCTGTAAAACTAGAGCTTATAATACCACCAAAAGAATCTGTTAATTCCAAGCTTAAAGTAGCATCTTTAGGGCTGGCAGTTGACGAATCTAAACCTTCAGTTTCTATGTATTGTATATTTTGACCTAATACAGTTTTATTAGTTCCGTCTGAAATACCAGCTGGAACAGCGTCAGAAGCTGCTAAGTTAAAGTCTGTAATTAAGCCAGATGTAGAGCTTTCAAAATAAATATCTAAAACAGATTCTGTAGAAGCTGTTTCAAATACACCTAAGTCTTGCCAAGAGTTTTCAATACCGCTTTGAGTAGCGTAAGTAGGAGTTGCGCCTATTTGAAAATCTGTTTCTATTTTTGCTATAAATGGATTTGCTTGTGCATTAAAAAATATATCATAAAAGTTATATTTATACTCATTGGCTTGAGGTTCTTCCCTGTGATAAGGGTAAAAAGGCTGTGGAACGCTATGTTGTAAATCTGTTTGTGTAGGAAATAAATTACCTTTAGTTGTTGTCCAAGTTCCTAACTCTCTAAAAGGTTCTATAGAAACAACTTTTTCTCCTTGCTTACTAACTTTAGATTGAACATTGAAAAGCTTTTGTAAAGAAGATCTTGGATTAACTCTATTGTAAAGCAATACTCTACTATCAAATGTAGTGTCACTAGCTCCTACTTCTTTAAGTTCTCTTGGTATTTTATTTATATTATCTCCAAATAAATTTAAATAAGTTATTCTGCTAATATTATGAAAGCTTGGCAAACAATCAGAAGGTATTATATCTGTCTCACTAATACTACTACCATCTCTAACATCTGCATTCCATAATATTTCACCAGCTAAAGCGCCAGGAGTATATACATTGTAGTAATCTTGCTCTTGTTGTTTAACAACTATTCTGTAGCTATAATAGCCTAATGGATTTGTTTCAGAGTATAATCCTGGATAGTTTAGTCTTGAGTCTGATTCAGGTATAGGACTTCTTAAGTTAAATTCTAGTTTTTTTCCAAAAAAGTTAGTAAACGCAGGATTTGTTTCGCTAACATAATCTGCATATATAGTTGAGTTTTTAGCGGTTCCTACATTGTCAGAGTTGTTTAATATAACATTAGAAGCTCTACCATACCTATCTATTAAAACAACACCAACTTGATAACTTCTATTTTGCTTTAATGTATGGTTTGGAAATTCTATAGCAGTATTGTCGTTGGGCGATGTTATTGATTTAGAATTATAATTTAACTCATAGTTTAAGTTAATTGGAGAAGTATGCTTGTCTAAATAGTTTCCGTAAACCACTCTATTACTAATAATTTCTTGAGTTAAAGCTCTAACTGGTATTTTATCATGTACTCTAATTAAGTCAGCTTCTGGTAAAGTTTTAATTGCTTTAGTAGATAAATAACTATATTCATAATTACTAGTAGTTCCAAGTCTAGAAACTTCAACATCTTCTACTACTCTAACTGCTAATTCATCTGAATTTTTAATTAATATTTGTACTTCTTTTACTTTTAACTTATCCTCTAGTTCATTACCATTAAATGGTAGTGTTAAATTAAGCTTTACTTCATCAACTCTATTCTCCATAAACTTAACGCTTCCAGATTCTCTAGTTATTTGTTCATCATCGTTTACGAAATAACCAAATTGTTTTGGTACAAAAGCAGCTTGAGTAAATGGAGCCATTAAAGAATACTCATCATCATCATATTTAAATCTATAGCTAAACTTTGGAAATTTGTCTCTTAACAAGTTAGTGTCTCCTCTGTATGCTTGATCGTAGTCAGGGTTTTTTCTACTTATTAATATAACGCCATTAGCTGTCTGTAATCCTGAACTTGGAAAATCAGGATTTGAAGCATCAAGCACTTCAGTCAAAACTATATTAGTATTTACCCCAGCGGTAGTTACGCTTTTAATTAAGTAGTCATAATACACATCATTTATGTGCACTGTAAGTCTATCAGCGTCATTATATGGAATTGAGTTATCACCTACTATATCGGGATTACTACCTGATAATAGATAATTTCCAGCTATTTGTATAGCATCACTTCCTTTAGCAGTGTTAATATTAGCGGACGTAATTATATGAGAAGGTAAAAATTCTTCACTATTAGATATTAAAGTGTTTTCATTAGATGAGTTTATAAACTTAAAACACTCGTAAGGAGCGAACTTAGCAACTGATATATGATCTTCATTATGATAGTAAGGGTTGTTAGTTTTTGATCCAGTCCAGGTTTCCCAAGACCCATTAAAGCTACCAGTTAAAGCAGCTTTTTTAATATTTATTTTTCTTGGTTGATTTCTATTATCTGTCCAAAAAAGTAAATCTTCAAGTAAGTTTACATTTAATATAGGATGCGTTTTAGAAAAATTAAGAAAACTACCTCCAACTAAAACTCTAGATTCATTAGATATTAAGTTAAATTGAACTATGTAACACATAGCTCCTTTATAATAAAAATTATTAGGAATAGAACTTGCATCACCAGAGTCGTTAGGTGCGAAATTACTTAATCTATCGTTAGAAGAGTCTCTATAGTCTGTTATAAACAAAAATAAAGTATCTATAGAAACAGCTGAGTAATAGCCTATTATTTCTAATTGATTAGTTTGTAACTCTGTAGATCTCACTGTTGAACCCGTCCAATAAGCTTCTAGCTTTTCAGCTTCTAAAGTTTTTATTTTGTTTTTTAAATCAGATATAATAGTATTACCTAATATGTTTTCTAAAGAACCTACATCAGCTCCTTCAGATTTACTAACACTTAAGTTTTGAGCATCTCTATACTCACCATTAGGTATAAGTCTAGAGTCTAAGTCTTTATTCATCTTAGACTTTAGAAAAGTATTTTTAATTTCTGGCATACTTAATGTTTAATCCATTTAGATTTGTTCCTAAACACTTGAGCGATCTCTTCAATCTTTATATTACTTAAACGTATTTTAGCGTTTCTAAGAGCGCTAGAACGGTCTCTTTTAAATCTATTTACTATATATTCTGGAATACCTGCTCTACCTGATAATATAGAATAAGCTATATGCATATACATTGCTTGCTCTGCCATTTTAGGTAGTTTCATGTCAGCATCATAAGCTAAATTATCAGATATATATTCTAGTATTATTAATTTACCTGCTAAATCACTTGAGAAAGAAAAAGTACCAGTTCTTTCGTTTATAGTAAACATACCATTTACTTGAGCTTCTTCAGGTTGTAATCCATATCTTTGACCTATTAAACCTTCATTAGTAGAATCTCTATAATCATTTGGTTGAAAGTCAGTAGTTAAAGATCTGTTTTTCCAAGCTTCTTCAGTTAATGATTGTTGTGATAGTAGATTAACGCCTGCTTGATCTTGAGTTGGTTCACCCGTATTATCCTGTATTGGTAGTTCATTTGGATTAGAAGTAACTCTAGTTGGGTAAATAATATGTTTAGCACCTGCATTATCTATCCAAGATAACTTAACATAATTAACATAGTCTTGAGGTATTGCTAATGACAAACTCGGTGGTATAGTTAATTCTTGAGATTTTATAACTTTTAAAGTGTCATAGCTAAATTCTTGCAAACCTCTTTTAGCATGAAACATTATATCAGTTCTTTTAGCTGATGGAATTAGTTTACCAGCTCCAATATATGCTACTATAAAGTTATTTATAATATCATCTAGACTTATATATATGTAGCTACCGTAATTATTTCTAGTGTAATATTCAGCATTAGTTTCTGTTATAAGTCCCATTTATTATGATTTTTCGTTTACTTCTTCTTGTTGTACTCTCGATGCTGCAACTTGTACTATTTGTGGATCTCTTATTACGACACCTTGGTATAGTAGCATTTTTAAAACAACTTCAGTTCTTTCAGAGTTGTGTAACTCAAAGTTTGTAGTTCCATATGTACTTCCTGAATTAAAGTCAGCGGCTGTCAATGTTATTGTAACGGCATTACTACCACCTCCTAATTGATTAGCATCAACTACTATTTGATCACCAATTACATAACCAGACCCAGGTGTTGCTATTGTAAAAGTAACTGTGCTAGTAGTATTGACCACAGCATTAATAACTAAATTAGTTCCACTACCACCTGTATATGTAACCGCAGAGTAAGTTCCAACAATTCCTGTTGTCCCTAAGCCAGCATAAGATGATAATACACCACCGCTATTTAATAAGTTAGCCCCATATACAGTTGTATCGTGTATTAATTGACCTAAGCTGCCTGGATAATAACCCCATCTAACGTCAGATGGTTTTTTAACATATTGCATTTTAACATGAGCTGGATCAACTATTGTGTTAGGATAAACTAAAGCCTTATTGTCTTCGTATAAATATATTGGGTAATTAGTTGTAGGTGCGGTTAAAGGAGCTTTTCTAATATTGTATATTTCTGCTCTACCTACTCTTTGTATTTCTTTATATGTTGCAGTGTTTGGTTCATAAGTGGTTGAACCTAGTCTATATAACTCAGAAGGAGTTGTAAAAGGATTTGTACCACCAATAGTTTTTTCAGCTACTGTTTGGTCGTTTTCAGTTTTAAATTCTGCAATTTTTTCATCTGTAA
>Ga0181392_1000471_pt1 | contig 15280 bp, 20 predicted proteins | sample 15SPOviralmetaG_FD_130083 | JGI IMG/M metagenome (GOLD analysis project Ga0181392, IMG submission 130083) | Marine viral communities from the oligotrophic San Pedro Time Series (SPOT) site, San Pedro Channel, CA, USA - 15 SPOT_SRF_2010-09-15 | ecosystem: Environmental > Aquatic > Marine > Strait... | reverse complement strand
ATCTATTGTATTTGTTTTTTCTAGGTTTTTAAAAGTTTGTTCAACTATATTTGAACTTTCTTTTAATGATTGTTTTTCTTGTTCTCTTGTCATGTTGCTCTCCTTTTTATTTATATTAATTGACATATCATTGACATTAAGTTGATTATTGATGAGAGTCAATTAACTTTTTTAATTATTTGACAAATAAAGATTTAATGATGTAAAAAGGGATACACTACATCTAGTAAGGTTTTTTCATTTACCACAATTAGAAGTAGGTTATATATAAGGGCTATTTAATAGTCTTTGATTCTCTCTCTCCAATTACTACAAAATGCCCTTATATGCTTTAATATTTAGATTCTATTGGCCTTAATTGGTGTAATTTAAGCGTTTTAAACACTTTCCTACACTTTAGACCAAACTTAAATTTCTCTCTATTTTTATAAAGAGGAACTATATTAACCTTAAACATAGAATAAGGTTTCATTAATTGTTTGTTCATTTTTCTCTCCTTGATTCGAATTAATAAAGAATCATAAGATACTTATAAGTCAATGATAACTCAATTACAACCCATTAAAAACATAAGAAATATGGCAAATAAAACAAAATTTAAAAAAGAAGTAATCAAGGACATCATGGAAGAATTGGCTATTGGTCAATCTATTCGGTCATGTTTATCTCCACAAAATAAGAAGGAAGATAGGCCTTGTTGGGCTACATTTAGATCATGGATGAATAATATCTCCAAATATCCAACATTACGCCAAGATTATGAAAGGGCAAAACAAGACGGAATCGAATACCTTCTTTCAGATGCACAGGAATTGATAAATGAAAGCCTTATTAATAGTAAAACAAAAGAAAAAACAGATTTAGGTCAAACTCATTTAGTTAAGGCTTATATTGATCTAGCAAAGTGGAAATCAGAACGATTAGCACCGAAATATTACGCTAAAAAGGACAGTTTGGCTTTAATTGGTGATGATAAGAGTCCTCTTGTTGTTAAGTGGGATAAGTAAAAGTATTGTTTTATATGAATAAATATTAATATTATCCGTAGATTACGCAAACCTAACACATGAACGCTTATAGTTGTAATTTCTATAAAAAATGTGTGACATAAATGCAACATCTATATTGATTAGATACAATTATTAAATAAACATTGATTTTATTGGTGTTTTGATAAAGGTTTAATGACTAACAATCATTTTCCCATTATTTACTAGGGTTTTGGGGGGTTTTGTGAGAAGGCCACACACCGAAATAATTTTGAGCCTAGCTTAAAAGTTTAGGGAAGTTTCACACAAATAGATTAACAAATTTACATAGGAGAAAAAATGGCTGGAAAAGACATTAGCGAAGAAGAAAAAAAGAAAAAATTAAAAAAGCTACAAGACATGAGTAAAAAAGAAGTAGCTAAAAACATGGAGTCTATGAGAGGCACTATATCCGACAAAGAATTAGAACTTTTTAAAGCATTATTACCAAACTAAAATGAAAAAATTTGATGATAAAAAAATGGGTTATACGGCTATTGTTTATGTGATGGAGTCCACTAATAGTGTGATTGTTCACTTTGATGGTTTTAATAACCTTAAAGAATGTAATTTCTTTTCTCATCAAATAATGAATGATTTAGGAATAGAATCTTTATCAACCTTACCTCATGGAGAAACACTGCATTAGGGGGGGTTTGTTTTAAAAATGCCAAATATTACTATTCCATATAGACCAAGAGAATTACAAAATTTTTTGCATAAAAAAATTGATATGCACCGTTTCAATGTTCTTGTCCTTCACAGAAGGGCTGGAAAAACAGTAGCCATGATCAATCACATGCTAAAGGATGCCTTAACTAATCCTTTGCCTAACTCAAGATATGTGTTTCTATCGCCGACTTTCAAACAAGGAAAGCTGACCGCATGGGATTATATAAAAACATACGCTGGAAAAATTCCTGGCGTTAAGTTTAATGAGTCAGAATTAAGATGCGATCTACCTAATAAAAGTAGGATTACAATATTAGGTGCAGAAAATGATCAAGCGATCAGGGGAATAAGTTTAGATGGATGTGTATTTGATGAAACTCAAAGCATTAAACCTACTATATTTCCAGAGATTATAAGACCTGCATTAGCAGATAGAAAAGGTTGGTGTGTATTTATCGGAACACCAAAAGGTAGAAACTACTTCTATCAATTATATGAAAATGCTAAAGAAACTAAAGATTGGTACTCATGCGTTTTCAAAGCTAGTGAAACAAAAATTTTAGACCAAGAAGAATTAGACGCTGCAAAAGGCGTTATGTCAAAAGACTTGTATGAGCAAGAGTTTGAGTGTTCATTCAATGCTGCGATCACAGGATCGTATTATGGAAATATTTTAGAAGGTCTAGCAAAAGAAGGTAGAATAGGGGATGTTCCTTTTGATGATAACCTTGATGTAGAAACCTGGTGGGATTTAGGGCTGAACGATAGCACTTCAATATGGTTTGTTCAAAAGCATAAAGGTGAAATAAGATTAATAGATTATTATGAGAATAGTGGATTTGGTTTAGATCATTATATTGATGTTTTAAATAATAAACCATATTCAGAAGATTACTCAAAACACATAGCCCCTCATGATATTAAAGTTAGGGAACTAGGAAATTTTGGAAAATCAAGATTAGATAGTGCTTTAGAATTAGGTATTCATTTTGAGGTAGCACCAAAAGTAAGTGTTGAAGATGGTATAGAGGCAGTAAGAAAAAACTTACAAAATTGTTGGTTTGATAAAAGTAGATGTGGCACAGCCGTTGAATACTTGAAAGCATATCAAAAAAGATATGATGATAAAAACCAAACATTTAGAAATAAACCTTTACACAATTACGCCTCACACTGCGCAGACAGTTTTAGAACTGGTATTGTAGGGCAAGGATTACAAACTTCTGATTGGAGTGAAGAAGTTCCAATAGAAACAAATTATATAGTTTAAAAAATATGGCAAAAATATCAGAAATAGAATTAAGAGGAATAATACAAAGTGAAATAGACAATGCTCAAGGTTATATGGGTGGTGCGTTATCGGCAGGCCGAAAGAAATCTCTTGAGTATTATATGGGAGATAAATTAGGTACAGAGATTGATGGTCGTAGCCAAGTGGTAAGTACAGATGTAGCTGACACTATTGAAACTATTTTACCTAACTTATTAAGAATATTCACAGGTAGTGATAGAGTAGTTAAATGTGAGCCTGTAAGACCAGAAGATAAACCTCTATCTGTTCAAGCAACTAACTATATTAACTATATTTTTAACAAAGATAATAATGGTTTTTCTATCCTTTACACATGGTTTAAAGATGCTCTTTTAGAAAAGAATGGCATAGTTAAAGTTTATTGGGATGATAGCGAAAAGGTTGAGCAAGAAACTTACGAAAATTTAAATCAACAAGAATATCAATTATTAATTAATGATGAGAATGTTGAGATAGTTGAAGAAGAGTCTTTTGAAGATCAAAACGCTAAAGAGCAAATAGAATTTGCAAAAAAAATGGCAGAGGCTCAAGGCCAAGTAGTTGAAGAAATTCCTACTCCAATGCTTTATAATTGTAAAATTAAAAGAACATCAAAAGGTGGTAAAGTTAAAATAGAAAATATTCCACCTGAAGAATTTTTAATTCAAAGAACAGCAAAGTCTATTGATGAGGCTTCTTTTGTAGCTCACAAAGTTACCAAAACTAGAAGTGAACTTATTGAAATGGGTTACGATAGAGATATTGTAGAGGATCTTCCAACAACTAATAATATTTTATTAGATGATGAAAGATTAACTAGGTATAGCGATATTGATGAAACACCTTTTAATGATGCACCTGATGAATCGACTCAAGAGATAGAAATTTTTGAGTGCTATGTTAGAGCCGATATGGATGGTGATGGCGTAGCCGAATTAAGAAAAGTTATTGTAGCTGGTGAAGGTGGATATACAATTTTAGAAAACATGGTTTGCGACTCCATACCGTTTTGTAGTTTAACACCAATTCCTATGCCACACAGATTTTATGGAAGAAGTGTTGCAGAGTTAGTTGAAGATGTTCAATTAGTTAAATCTACAGTGATGAGACAGTTGTTAGATAATATGTATTTAACAAATAATAATAGAGTTGCTGTAATGGATGGCATGGTTAATTTGGATGACTTATTAACTTCAAGACCAGGGGGTGTTGTAAGAACTAAACAACCACCAAGTCAAGTAATGATGCCTATGCAATCACAATCATTATCTCAACAAGCCTTTCCATTATTAGAATATTTAGATACAGTTAGAGAGTCTAGAACAGGGGTAACTAGATATAATCAAGGCCTTGACGCAGATGCGTTAAATAAAACTGCAACTGGTGTAAATGCACTAATGACACAATCTCAAATGAGAATGGAATTAGTTGCTAGAGTGTTTGCCGAAACTGGTATTAAAGATTTATTTAGAAAAATATTTGAATTAACTTGTAAGTATCAAGACAAAGAAAGAATTGTAGAATTAAACAATCAATTCATTCCTGTAAAACCTACGGAATGGAGAAATAGATTTAACATATCAATTACTGTTGGTTTAGGCACAGGAACTAATGATCAACAAATAATGATGATGAATAATATTTTGGAAAGACAAATTCAAGCGTTCCAATTACAAGGTGGGAAAGAGTACCCAATGGTGAGCCTAAAAAACATTTACAATAGTTTATCTAAAATTATTGAAAATGCTGGTCTAAAAAATGTGGATAATTATTTTGTTGATCCAGATCAAGGAAAACAAATGATGCCACCACCTCAACCTCCAGAGCCTACACCTATTGAGAAAATAGAATTTACTAGAATTGCAAGTGAAGAAAAACGAAAAGTTGCAGAATTAGAATTAGAATTGAAAAAGATTAAGAGTAATAACGCTATGGAAATTTTAAATTTTGAAACAAAAATTAAAGACATGGAGTTAAAATATAAAACACAATTAGACTCTTCTAAAATTAAAGCTGACGCTGATATAAATAAAATTATTTTAGGTGGTGAAGTTAAAAGTTTAATGGATGCTGAAAAATCTACAAAAAATTTACAACAAGAAATTGAAGGTTTAAATGGACAAGATGCAGGAAGGCAAACTCCACCAAGAAGTGAGCCAATCCCAAAAGGCTAAAGAAGTATTAGACAACCCCTCTTTTAAAGAGGCATTTGATAAGTTAAAAAATTTATATTCAACTAGCTTATTAAATACAGGAACTAACGAAACTGAAACTAGAGAAAAGCTATGGTTAGCTTATCAAGTTTTAGGAAAAGTAGAACAACACTTTAGAGAAATTATAGATACTGGAAAACTAGCCTCAAAACAATTAGAGGATTTTAGAGCCACTATTGAAAAACAAAAATTCTAAACAATCAAGTTTAGGATAAGTCAACCTCATAAGAGGAACTTAACTTAAAAAGGAAAATATATGTCAGACAATGGTAATCCATTACAGGAAAGTCAAACTGATTTAGATAAAGCACAATCTGCACTAAATGGTTTATTAAATCCAAAAGAAGAAGAAACTATTGGACAACAAGAGCCACCAAAAGAAGAAATTAAACAAAATTCTCCTGAACTACAAAATGAGGAATCTCAAGAAGATCAACCTCAAGAACAGGAAATAAAGGAAGAAGAAACAGAGGAAACTGAAAAAGAATCCGAAGAAGAAACTTCCGAAGATGTATCTGATGAAGAACAAGAGATTGATACTCAAGAGAAACCAGATTCCCCATCTTACAAAGTAAAAGTAAATGGACAAGAATTAGAAGTTACACTTGATGAGTTGAGAAACGGTTATTCAAGGGATGCTGACTACAGACAAAAGACTGAATTACTTTCAAACGAAAGAAAACAATTTCAATCTGAGTCTGAAAAGCAAAGACAAAACTATTCTTTAAAACTTAATGAATTGAATAATTTGGTCAAGGATGCTCAACAGCAAGTAGATCAAGAAATAAGTAATGATGATTTAGAAAAGCTGTACGAAGATGATCCAACAGAAGCTATGAGGGTTGAAAGAAGAATAAAAGTTAAGAAAGAAAAACTTAACGAAGCTCTTAAAGTTACTCAAGCTGAACAACAAAAACAATTTGATGAATATTTAGGAAATCAAAAAAGTAAGCTAATTGAAAAATTGCCTGACTTTGCTGATCCTACTAAAGCAACAAATTTAAAATCATCTATGAGAACTTACTTGAATGATTTTGGTTTTAATGACCAAGAGATAGGACAAGTTTATGATCATAGAATATTGTTGTTGGTGAATGATGCTATGAAATATAGAAATTTACAAAAAGCAAAACCAAATATTGCTAAAAAGATTTCTAAACCTTCAAGGCCATTTTCTTCTGGAGTTAAAAAAGATCAATTTATAATTAATTCAAAAGCAAGAAAAGAAAAGTTGAGTCGTCTAAAAAAATCTGGAAGTGTCAATGATGCGACTAGCATATTTTTAGATATGATTAATAACAAATAACTCAACAATAAGGACATAAACCTATGACACAAGTTACAGGAACTTACAGTACTTATGACGCTAATGGACAAAGAGAAGATCTGTCTGACATAATATATAATATTAGTCCGACCGATACTCCGTTCATGTCAGGTATTGGTAAATCAAAAGCGACAGCCGTTCTGCATGAATGGCAAACAGACGCTTTAGCTGCAGCTGCAAGTGATAACCACCAAATTGAAGGTGATGAAATTGCTTTCGCTGCTCCTACAGCAACAGCTAGAATAAATAACAGAACTCAAATTTCAAGAAAATCTGTTATTGTTTCTGGTACTTTAGATTCAGTATCTAAAGCAGGTAGAAATAACGAACTTGCTTATCAGATATCAAAAGCGTCTAAAGAACTAAAAAGAGATATGGAAACTACTCTTTGCCACAACCAAACACATCATGCAGGTAGTGATACTGCAGCTAGAAAATTATCTGGCCTTCCAACTTGGATTCAAGCCAATACTAATAAAGCTGCGAATGGTGCTAATGGTCAAAGTGGTGGAAATGATACTCCAGGTCATGCAAGAACAGACGGCACTCAAAGAGCCTTCACAGAAGCACAACTAAAAGATGTTGTGAAACAGTGTTGGGATAATGGTGGTGATCCTTCTATGATCATGCTTGGCTCTTTCAACAAACAAAAACTATCAGGCTTTACTGGTGGCTCAACTAAAATGACTCAAGCAGATGACAAAAGACTTGTTGCTGCAGTGGACATTTATGAGTCAGACTTTGGTGCTATGACAGTTGTACCTAACAGATTCTCAAGATCAAGAGATTGTTTCGTACTATCACCAGATATGTGGTCAGTTGCTTTCTTAAGAGATTTCAAACTTATGGATTTAGCTACTACAGGTGACGCTGAGAAAAAAGCGATTGTTGTTGAATACACACTAACTAGCAAAAACGAAAAAGCTAGTGGTGCAGTATTTGATTTAACAACTGCATAATCAATTATGATACTTGGTGGTGGCGTTTTATACGCCATCACTTTCAAATAACAATTTTGTTTGGTCTTTGAAGTCATTGACGGAACGAAGCAAATAAAAAAGGAAAAAACATGAGAACACTTAACGATTACTTTTTAACATCTGCAATTCCAGATGTATCAACTGCGTCATCAACTTTTGTTGCTGTACCAGATGGTGGAAGAATAATTAAAATTATTACACATAACAAAGCTACAACTACAGGAACTGCTGCAATTTCTTTTGAAATAGGTGGTGTTGCTGTAACTAATGGTGGAATTAGCCATACAGCTTCAGGATCAGCAGGTAGAGTTCTTACATCAGAGCCTTCTGCAGCTAATAGAGTTGAAGAAGATGGTACTATTGAATGTATCACTAATGGTGGATCAACTAATGCCTCTAAAATGGAAATTACTTTTGTTATAAGAAGATAATAAACGATTTTGAGGGGATCTTGTCTAGCGATACTTCCCCTCAAATACCAATCAACTAAAGGAATATAATATGCCATACGGAATGGGAACTTACGGATCTAAAAAAGGCAGACCGCCTAAAAAAAACAAAAAGAAAAAATCTAAAAAAAAGAAAAAGGGAAAATAATATGAGTTATAATTATGGTTTAAGACCAGGAGTAACACAAAAAATAACTACAAACAATTCTTCACAAGCCTCTTCTGCTTTTACAGCAGGAACTACATATATTAGAATTGTTGCTGATGCTAATTGCCATTGGGCTATAAGCACTTCTCCAACTGCAGCTGCGACTTCAGCTTTTTTACCTTCTGGTGAAATAGAAATTTTAAAAGTTAGTGCTGGTGAAAAGATTGCTGTGTTTCATGGATCATCAACTAATGTATATGTGACTGAAATGTCAGGCTAATGGCTAGACAGAAGTTTGTTAGCTTTACTCCAAGACCAAAACCTAAAAAACGGCCTAGAGTACATAAGAAAAGTTTAAATAAGTCAGAGAAAAGAAATAAAAAACTTACCAGATATAAAGGGCAAGGTAGATGACAAAGAATTTTAATGTTGAACAAGATGGTTTAGTATCAGAGTCCTTTATTGGAACAGATAAAGGTGTTGTTCATAAAAGACAAGTCAATACTACTCCTATTTTGGAAAATAATAAAAAGTTATATAATCAAAATGATGGTTATAGCCCTGACAAAAGTTTAAAAAGAATAGCTACTATTCCAACACTTATTTTAGAGATTTGGACAAAAGAATATCACAAAGATCAAAATAAAGGTAATTGGTTTGAACTACCTAAAGAAGTTCAACAAAAAATTTTAAGAGAAAAATTAAATAGTTCTGATTATAGATATTTTAGAACAGCACCAGGAAAATTTTAATGGCATTAACAACATACACAGAATTAAAAACATCAATAGCAAATTGGTTAGATAGAAGTGATTTAACTTCGGAGATTGCTGATGATTTTATTAAGCTAGCAGAGGCTGATCTTAATTCCAAATTAAGAATTAGAAAAATGATTGCTCAAGCTACAATTACAGTAAATGCTGAAACTGAATCTTTACCAACAAACTTTTTACAAGTTAGAGATTTTTATATTTTAAGTGGATCAACTAAATATCCTTTAAGATATATGACTCCCTCACAAATGGATCAAGTTAATGGTACTTCTACAACAGGAATACCATCAAGTTATACTATACTTGGTGATACTTTAAGATTTATGCCAAAACCAGATGCTGAATATACTAGCTACATGAATTACTATAAAAGTTTTGATGCTTTAAGTTCTAGTGTTGCAACAAACTATATTTTAGAAAAACATCCAGCGATTTATTTATATGGATCATTATTTCATGCTGCAAACTTTCTAGGGGGTATAGAGCCTCAAAGATTAGCAAAATGGGAAGCTATGTATGGTACAGCTTTAGAAAGATTAGAATTAAACGACAGAGAAGATCAATTTAGTGGATCACCTTTACAAATGAGAGGTGAGGACACAGTGGCTTCTCCATTTAAAACAATATCAACTAAAAATTATTAATTATGCAATTACCTTTTGGTGAATGGTTGCCTGACCAACCAGCACATTTAAATCCTGGCTCAACTGTAGCGACTAATGTTTATCATGCTGCTTCAAGTTACAAGCCTGTAAAAAGTTTAGTAGCTTATAGTGGTGCATCAAATGTTACACAAAATGCAAAAGGTGCAGGATCATTTAGGGATAATACAAACGCTGTATTTACCTTTGTTGGAACTAAAGATAATATTTATAAATTAACATCAGGAACTTTTTCTAGTGTTAAAGGATCATGTACAGTTAGTGGTACAGATACAGATTTTTTTACTTTTACTCAATTTGGCCAATATGTAATTGCTAGTAATGGTAAAGATGCACCTATGGTGTACGATATGTTAAGTAGTGCAAATCCAAAAGTATTTGTCACTTTGCAAAGTCTAGCATCAAGTGGAAGTACAGTACCATCTAAATTTAGAATATCAGGTGTTATAAGAGATTTTTTAGTTACAGGAAATATTGAAAACGCTAAAAATAGAGTTCAATGGTCAGGGATTAATGATATTTCAATGTGGGAAAGTGGAGTTAGTTCAAGTGACTTGCAAGACTTACCAGGATCTGGTGGCCAAGTAGTAGCAATAACCAGTGGTGAGGTCGGATATGTATTCAGACAAAATCAAATTATTAGAATGGACTTTGTTGGTGGAAATACAATATTCAGATTTAGTGTAATCTCTCCGAATAGAGGGGCTGTATTTGGACAAACTGTATGTCAAGATAATAGACAAGTTTTTTTTTATGCAGATGATGGTTTTTTTCAAATTAATGGAGATCAAGTTCTTCCTATTGGTGCTGAAAAAGTAAATCGTTTTTTTGAAAGTGATTTAAATAAAGCATACACAGATAGAATTACAAGTGCTGTTGATCCATTTAATACTTTGGCTATTTGGTTATATCCTTCTAAAGATAATCCAAATACAACAGGAATTTGTGATAAACTATTAATTTATAATTATGTTACTCAAAAATGGAGTGTAGCTAAAGTTAAAGCATCACAAATTTTTAAACAATTCGTAATAGCTAACACAGTTGAATTAATGGATATTGTAAGTGAGAATTTAGATGAAATAAATATCTCTTTAGATACTCCATATTGGACAACTGGCCATTTATATTTAGGTGCTATTGATGAAAATTTTAAAGCTGCGATATTTTCAGGAACTACTTTAGAAGCAGAATTAGAAACTAAAGAAACAGAAATATTTCCTGGAATGAGAGCAAACATCACAGGAGTTAGACCTTTAGTTGATGCTAGTGCAAATGTAGTTGTAAAAACAAGAGATAGACTTGCTGATAGTGTTTCTTCATCATCTTCAAGTTCTCAAAATACAAGTGGAATAAATCCTGTAAGAAAATCTGGTAGATACTTTAGAGCAAATGTTAAAGTTCCAGCAGGAAGTATTTGGACTCATGCACAAGGGATAGATTTAAAAGCAAATCCTGGAGGATCAAGATAATGAGTGATAAAATAGATATAGACAATGTTCGTTATTCTATTGAAACTCAAGAGTTTTTTCAAAGACAGATAGAGGAAGCTGTAAATACATTAATTAACAAAAATAATACTGAAAGCGATAAAGCGTTTAGTTGGTTTATGAATTAGGAGAAATAAACTATGGCAGGAATAAAAGATTATAGAATAGTACAAGCAAACAACACAACATTGAATGGAATTGATGTCGGTGAAGGTATGCTTCCGTCAAATTTAAATAATGCCATCAGAGGCCTAATGGTCAATGTTAGAGAATGGTATAATGACGCCCAGTGGGTTATTTACGGTGATGGTGATGGTGCATTTACTACAACTTATGTAAGTACAACTTCATTTAAAATTAATGGAGCAGATGTTACTTCTCAATACCATGCTAATAGAAGAATTAAAATTCATTTAGGCACTTCTAATGTTTTTAGACATGGAACTATTTCATCATCTTCTTTTTCAACAGACACTACTGTTAATGTAACTTTAGATAGTGGAACTTTAGCCAATGAAACTTTAACACCTTACCTTGCTATACTTACAGCAACAGATAATTCAATTCCTTTAGGAGTTATTGGATCAGGAAATTTTACAGATGGATCAGTAACAACAAATAAACTTGCAAATGATTCAGTTACAAACGATAAGATTGCAGACAATGCAGTTCAAGCATCACAGGTAAATGCAAATGCAATTACAGAAGCTAAAATAAATGCTGGTGCTGTAACCAATACTAAATTAGGTGCAGATGCCGTTAATGGATCAAAGATAGCAGATGATAGTATAAACTCCGAACATCTAGTAGATGGATCAATAGACACTGCTCATCTTTCAGATAATTCTGTTACAATGGCAAAAATTTCTGATGCTACTATTGTTACTAATTCAGAACAATCTGGTCATACACCAGATGATAATACTTTTTACACAACCTCTGCAGCAAACACTAGATTTTTAAATAAAGATACATCAGAACTAATTAACTCTGGTCAATCTTGGTCAGCGTCAGATGATTATATTGCAACAACGGCTGCTATTGATGCAAGAGTTATTGATCTTGTAGATGATGTTGGTGGTTTTGTTCCAATAGCAAATGAAACAAGTTTTCCAAATGTTAATCCAGATGTTAATAATGGTGTAGGAACTATTGTGAGTGTTGAAGCACTTGCAAGTTCTCATACAGCAAATGGATCTGGTGTAGTTACGATTGCCAATGGTACTGTTGGAAATTCTACAGTTACTTTAAATGGTTGTGGTGCTAACGCATCTTTACCAGCAGGTTTTGGTATCTTGGTTGAATCTACAACTACACAACACACATACAATTTTCATAGATTAGTTCCAAAAGCTACAGAAGTTTCTACTGTTGCCTCAAAATCAACTCAAATAGGATTACTTGGAACAAGTGATGCAATAGCTGATATGAATACTTTGGGTACTACTCAAATCGTATCTGACATGAATACACTAGCTGGAATAAGTGGATTAAATACACTAGCATCAAATTCAGCTAATGTTACCACTGTTGCTAATAATTTAAGTTCAGTAAATAATTTTGCAGAAGTTTATAGAATATCAAGTTCAGCACCTACAAGCAGTTTGAATGTGGGTGACCTGTACTTTGACACAACAGCTAATGAATTAAAAGTTTATAAATCAAGTGGGTGGGCTGCAGCTGGCTCTACAGTTAACGGCACCGCAGCCAGATTTAAATACACAGCTAGTGCTAATCAAACTACATTTACAGGAACTGATGATAATGGATCGACTCTTGCTTATGACGCAGGATTTATTGACTGTTATTTAAACGGCAGTAAGCTAGTGAACGGAGTTGATGTAACAGTTACAAGTGGAAGTTCTGTTGTTTTATCTGTGGGTGCTACAGCATCAGATATTTTAGATATAGTGGCCTATGGTACTTTTAATGTAGCCTCAATTAATGCCTCTAATATTACTGCTGGAGTTCTAGCAACTGCAAGAGGTGGTACAGGTTTAGGATCAATAGGATCAGCAGGACAGGCATTAAAAGTAAATGCTGCTGGAAATGCTTTAGAATATGGTGCAACTTCAAGTGCAGAAGTTTATGGTTTTAGTAAAAATTCAGATAGTCAATTAATAGTTACAACGACTAATCAGGGTGCAGACAACATCTCAAGTTCAACTTTCGCCACTTTTGATGATGTCTTATTTAGTGCTAGTGGTTTTACATTTAGCATTAGTAATGGCGAATTAATAGCAACAATATAAGGAAACAAATATGGCAACAGTAAATCTAGGTGCTATCAAATTTAACTGGAAAGGTGCTTACAACAACAGTACACAGTATCAAGTTGATGATGTGGTTTCATCAGGTGGCTCTAGTTATATTTGTATATTAGCATCACAAGGAAACGCAGTAAGTAATGGTACTTATTGGAATCAAATGTCGGCAGCAGGTACTAATGGTACAAATGGAACTGACTTAACATCAATATTAACGACACAAGGCGATTTACTTTATCGTAATGGCTCTGGTTTACAAAGACTTGGTGCAGGAACAAGTGGTCAAGTTTTACAAACTGGTGGCTCTGGTGCAAATCCTAGTTGGACAGACGCAAGTGGTGGTTTGCTTTTAGCAAGATATGTAACTTACGACTACACCTTAAGAACAACAACCTCAACATCATATACTTCTGCAGGTGGTGGTTTATCTACAACTGTAACTCCTGCGTCAACAGCAAGTAAATTTCATTTATTACTAACTGCAAGAATGGGAAATAATCAAGATAGCAGAAGGTCGTTTTATACTTTTTTTAGAGGCTCTGACAATTTAGCTACTTCAGGCTCTGTAATTACTACCACCGAAGCTGTAAGTTGTCAGCCAACTGAATTGCCTGGATGTATGCAAGCATTTTTTCATCCAAATTCTACTTCAAGTCAAACTTTTACAGTTCAATTTAAAGGTAATACTGGAAGTGATCAAGTTTATTTTGGTAACGCAACTTTGTTTATAACTGAATATGCAAGCTAAAAAATTAGGAGAAAAAAAATATGCAAAATAAAATAATTAAAGCTGTGCAAATGTTAAATACAAATGCACAATTAAGTGTTCAAGAAGAAGATGTAAATTCAATTATTTGGGAAAATGGCACTACACCAATTCCTTTAGCAGATATTGAAGCACAAATACCTCTAGCAGAACAAGCAATAGCTGATGAAGAACAAGCTGAAGCAACTAACAAAGCTAATGGCAATCAAAAGCTATTAGACTTGGGATTAACACAAGCAGAAGCAACTGCATTAACTGGTTATACACCACCAGTAGCAGAGTAATACTTAAAGGCTAGGTAGAAATATCTAGCCTACAAAATTTAAAATAATAAAGGAAAATTAAATAATGTCTAAAGCAAGGAATCTTGGAAATATAGTTTCTGGAACTACCAGTACGATAGAGAATCCAGTATTAAAGATTAAAGGTGATGGCTCTAGTGCTGATGCCAAGCTAACTTTAAACTGTTCTCAAAACAGTCATGGTGTATCTATTCAAGCACCACCTCATTCTGCTGGACAATCTTATAATTTAATTTTACCTCAAAATGTAGGAACGAATGGACAGGTACTTGCTACAAATGGTAATTCTACAAACCAATTAACTTGGGTTGATGCTGCTGAAACAAAACCAACAGTAGCTGATGTATCTCAAACAATTGCACCTGCTACTGCTACAACAATAAGTATTACAGGAACAGGGTTTGCTTCAATACCATCTGTTACTTTTGTAAATGGTTCTACAGGAGCTATTACAAATGCTAACACAGTTTCATTTACTAATGCTACAACACTTTCTGTCAATGTAACTTTAGCTAGTGGTAACTATTATGTAAGAGTTGAAAATCCAACTGGTCTAGCTGGTAGATCAACAAACAATATTATAACAGCTTCTACTGCACCAAGTTTTACGACTGCTGCTGGGAGTTTAGGAACTGTAGCTGGAAATTTTAGTGGAACAGTTGCAACAGTTGTAGGAACATCTGATAGTGCAATAACTTTTTCGGAAACAACAAGTGTTCTAACAAATAATTCACAAGCCAATTGTACTTTAAATAGCTCAACTGGTGCTATTACAACAAGTGATTTTGGTGGTAGTTCTACAACACCAGTTTTATATCAATTTACATTAAAAATAACTGATGCTGAGGGTCAATTTGTAACTAGAGATTTTAGCTTACAATCTAGCTTCGGTGCAACAGGTGGAGGACAATT
>Ga0181392_1000470_pt1 | contig 15317 bp, 15 predicted proteins | sample 15SPOviralmetaG_FD_130083 | JGI IMG/M metagenome (GOLD analysis project Ga0181392, IMG submission 130083) | Marine viral communities from the oligotrophic San Pedro Time Series (SPOT) site, San Pedro Channel, CA, USA - 15 SPOT_SRF_2010-09-15 | ecosystem: Environmental > Aquatic > Marine > Strait... | reverse complement strand
TCGATACATTAAATGGTCAGATAGTAAAATTAGACCAACAAATTGATGTTAAAGATAATAGGATAAGAACTTTAAAATGGAAAGTAAATGAAAAAGTTAATGCTGTTGATTCTTTTAATGGTGATGAGCTTAAAAGGTTTTTCACAGAAAGATACAAACAATACCTCGATCCAACTACAAAAGCCGATAGTACGTCTAGTAATTAAGGATCTAATAAAGGGGGATGGGTTTGGAGAAGAACTACTCCTTAAAGATAGTAAAATCACCCTCTTAAAACAAAAAATAGTTTTAAAAGATAGTGTCATATCTAATCTTAACACTCAAATATTAAATTTCTCTAATATATTAGACAATAAAAACACCCAATCAAAGATTTCAAAACAATTATCAGATAGGCTAAATGCTGATCTTAAAAAACAACAACTAAAAACAAAATTAATGTCAGGTGCGGGGTTAATAGCTGTGCTTGGTGTTCTAGTTTTAGCAAAATAATATATGTCTGATTTAAAAAGAGTAATACGTCAAGAATATTTAAAATGTGCTAAGGATCCGGTACATTTTATGCGTAAATACTGTTATATACAGCACCCTCAAAGGGGTCGCATACAATTTAACCTATACCCATTCCAAGAAAAAGTACTAACGTTATTTCAAAATAATGATTATAGTGCTATACTAAAATCCCGGCAATTAGGTATATCTACTCTGGCCGCGGGTTATTCTTTATGGTTAATGACTTTCCATAAGGACAAAAACATACTAGCCTTAGCAACCACACAAGCAACAGCCCGAAATCTAGTAACAAAAGTTCAATTCATGTGGGAAAATTTACCCTCATGGCTTAAAGTAGATTCGGTTGAAAATAATAAATTATCTTTAAGATTATCTAATGGATCTAAAATCGCAGCCAAATCCTCAAACGCGGATGCTGCCCGATCAGAAGCCGTTTCTCTCTTAATAATAGATGAAGCCGCCTTTATTGATAATATTGCAGAAACTTGGGCTTCGGCACAACAAACCTTAGCAACAGGTGGTGGTGCGATTGTATTATCTACACCCTATGGTACAGGTAACTGGTTTCACCAAACATGGGTTAAAGCAGAATCAGGTGAAAATCAATTTTTACCTATAAAACTTCCTTGGTATGTCCACCCTGAACGTGATCAGGCCTGGAGAGATTCTCAGAATGCTCTTTTAGGAGACCCTAGACTAGCTGCTCAAGAATGTGATTGTGATTTTAGCACTTCTGGGGATATTGTATTTTACAATGAATATTTAGAATATTACGAACAGTCTTATATTAAAGATCCTTTAGAACGTAGAGGAGCAGACCAAAATCTATGGGTATGGGAATCTCCAGACTATAGTAGGGACTATATGGTTGTAGCGGATGTTGCCCGTGGAGATGGAAAAGATTTTTCAGCATGTCATGTAATTGACATAGAAAACAATGTTCAAGTTGCTGAATATAAAGGACAAATTGGTACTAAAGAATATGGACATTTACTAGTAGGTTTAGCTACTGAATATAATGAAGCTATGCTTGTTATAGAAAATGCAAACATTGGTTGGGCAACTATACAAGTAGCGATTGAAAGAAACTATCCTAACCTTTACTATTCACAAAAGAGTGACTCCCCAAATGCTAATTCGTATTTTGATAAATATCAAGACCACTCCAAAATGGTAGCTGGTTTTACCAATTCTTCTAGAACTAGACCTATGATAATAGGTAAATTTCAAGAATATATAGGAGATAAAGGAGTAACAATTCAATCTAAAAGGTTGATGGAAGAAATGAAAGTATTCATTTGGAAAAATGGTAGAGCAGAAGCTCAAAGTGGATACAACGATGATTTAGTAATGTCTTTTGGTATAGCGATGTATGTAAGAGATACAGCACTAAAATATAGACAACATGGTTTAGACTTAACCAAAAATGCATTAAACAGCATGCAGGTTAATAAATCACAGTATCAAGGAGGATATTCACCTGGTAGTAATGATAACCCCTATAGTATTGACATGGGGGATGGTAAAGAAGACATTAGTTGGCTTCTCTAATAATATTTATAATAATAAATACACAATATGGCAGATAAAGGATTATTTCCTAGATTAAAAAGACTATTTTCAACTGATGTAATCATCAGAAACGTCGGAGGAAATCAAGTAAAGGTAATGGATAGTAATCAAATCCAAACCAATGGAGAATTAGAAACAAACTCCTTAATAGACAGGTTTAGTAGAATTTATTCTACAAATCCTACATCTTTATATGGTGCTCAATTTAATTTTAACTACCAATATTTACGCCCCCAATTATACTCAGAATATGATGTAATGGATCAAGACGCCATTATAGCGTCGGCTTTAGATATTATAGCGGATGAGTCTACTTTGAAAAATGATATGGGTGAGGTATTATCTATCCGTTCTTCAAACGAAGATATCCAGAAAATTTTATACAATCTATATTATGATGTTTTAAATATAGAATTTAATATGTGGTCTTGGATCCGCCAGATGTGTAAGTACGGGGATTTTTTCTTAAAATTAGAAATAGCCGAAAAGTATGGAGTATATAATGTAATTCCTTATACTGCGTATCACATTGAAAGACAAGAAGGATTTAATATAGAAAATCCTGCGGATGTAAGATTTAGATATTCTCCTGATGGTTTAGTAAACCCAAGCTCTGGGATGTACAATACCCCAAACCAACCAGATTCACAAAAAGGTATTTTCTTTGACAACTACGAAATGGCTCATTTCCGTTTAATTGCAGATACCAATTACCTCCCTTATGGACGTTCATATATTGAACCCGCTCGTAAATTATTTAAACAATATACCTTAATGGAAGATGCAATGCTTATTCATAGAATTGCACGTGCTCCTGAAAAACGTATTTTTTACATAAATGTTGGTTCAATCCCACCAAATGAGATAGATGCTCATATGCAAAAAACTATGACAAAGATGAAACGTACTCCCCATATGGATCAAAAGACCGGGGATTACAACTTGAAGTACAACATGCAAAACATGATGGAAGACTTCTACATCCCAGTTCGTGGAAATGACCAAACAACAAAAATAGATACAACCCCAGGTTTATCATATGATGGTATTCAGGATGTAGAATATTTGAGAGATAAATTATTTGCCGCATTAAAAATACCAAAAGCTTTCTTAGGGTATGATGAAAACATAGAAGGTAAAGCTACATTAGCTGCTGAAGATATTCGTTTTGCTCGTACAATTGAAAGATTACAACGGATCCTAGTATCTGAATTAAACAAAATAGCATTAGTACATTTATATTCTCAGGGGTATAGAGATGAAGCTTTAACTAACTTCACTATCTCAATGCAAACTCCATCAATTATATTCGAACAAGAAAAAATCGAATTGTTGAAATCTAAAACAGAGTTAGCACAAACCCTTAAAGAAAATAAATTATTACCTACAGAATGGATTTACGATAACATCTACCATTTGAGTGAAAATCAATACGATGAGTATAGAGACTTAATGAGAGAAGATGCGAAACGTGACTTTAGACTAGCTCAAATCCAAAACGAAGGTAATGACCCAGTTGAAAGTGGTAAATCGTATGGTACCCCACACGATTTAGCTTCGCTATATGGTAAAGGAAGAACATCATCCGACCCTGCAAATGTACCTGATGGTTATGCAGACGAAGATCTAGGACGCCCAAAAGATTCGATTACTAAACGAAATACTCAAGATGATAATTTTGGTAAAGATCGTTTAGGAGTTAAAACAATGAAAGGCACTGATAAAAATGATAGTAATTCCCCAAATTCTAAACCTAAAGGATCTGCATTAGCTTTAGAAAGTGCTCAATTAACTATGTTGAAAAATATGGAAATGTTCAAAAACATGGATAAAAAACAATTAATATTCGAATCAGACAAAAAAGATTCTTCGCTCTTAGATGAATCTCAATTAAGGGGACAATAATTTTTACATATTTATAAATAAATATATCTTTTAATGAAAATCAAACATTCAAAATATAAGAATACTGGTATTTTATTCGAATTACTCGTACATCAAATTACATCTGACACTTTAAAAGGTGGGGATTCACCAGCAATTGACATTTTAAAGGAATATTTTATAAAAACTTCACTTGGTCGTGAGTACAAGCTATATGAAAGTATTTTAAAGTCTAAAACTTTAAATGAAGGCGCTGCTACTATCACTATTAATGTTATTTTAGAGGCGGCACAAAAATTCAATCGTACCTCATTAAGAAAGCAAAAATATAATTTAATCAATGAGATTAAAAAACACTATGATTTAGATGTTTTCTTTGGTGCTAAAGTTAAAAATTATAAAGAACTAGCTGCTTTATATACTTTAATTGAAGGGTACAATCTAAAAGATAATGTTAACCCCAACCAACTTATTTCAAATAAAGTAACTCTACTAGAATATTTAACTAAACAAACAGTTAATGAAGAGGAAATAAAAGAAGATGTACTAAACGAATTTAGAACTTATGATAAAGATCTTAGAATCCTTACCTATAAAATTCTACTTGAAAAATTCAATAGTAAATTCCAAAACCTATCCTCAGACCAAAAACAAATTCTTAAAGAATATATCAACTCTATAGATTCAACACCAGGTTTAAGAAATTTCTATAATAACAAAATTTCTGAATTGAAATCAATCTTGAATGAAGAATCTAAAAACATTAAAGATAAAGTAACAAAAATCAAAATCTTTGAAATATCTAAAATGTTAGTTGAATTAAATAAAACAGATAAAATCAATGATTCTCATTTAGTTGATTTACTACAATATTTTGAATTGGTTAAAGAAATAAAGACCGCAAATAATGCATAAACCCAAACTTAAAGAAATTAAAGTAGGTGATGTTAAAGTTAAAGATGGAATTAAATCCACAGTAACCGATATAAATCCTAAAACTGGTGCTATTTCATGGGGAATAGAAGATGCTCCTGCTTTAGACACTACATTTGAAAAGTTTGAAGAGTTAAAAGATCTAATCAAAATTCTAAATACAAATTTAAACGACGAAGTAATATCTAAAATTACATCTAATGTGTTAATTTTATTTAACCAGTACAGAACTCATCTTAGAAAAAACTACCCCGAAATTTACAGCCGATATAGAATGAATGAAGCAGATATAGACGAAATGTCTACTTCAGGTGGTGCTGGCGCCTATAATACACCTTACGCTTTTAAATTAGTAAAAAAACAGAAAGAAATTTCAGAGGATATAGGTGCGACATTAGGCCCAGGTCCTAAAGCGGGACCAAAAGGAGTGAAAGATAACTATTATGTTAAAGCATTTGGTTATAAACTAGTAGATAGAAAAAAACAAGCCAAAAATTCTAAAGCAATAGATTATAAAGATCTATGGGGTAAAACATACGATTAATATGTATAAATATAAATTAACTGAAGACTCACCTTCCCCTGAAAATTTTCAACAGGAACGAATAGATGCCTTTAGTATTTTAGAAGATAAATTACAAGAAATTAAAAAATTACTACGTCAAGGTAAGCTAGCTACTATAAAATATTACAGAGTAAACCCACAAAGTTATAATGTAGTTAAAGGTACGGATTTAATTGGTGAATATTTAAAAGATATAGAAACATTACTAAAAGAAGAAGAATGAAAACTTTACAAGAACAATTTAACTTAATAAAAGAAGGAAAAGGCCATAAAGGTGTTTTCTTAACAGAAGCTAAAAAACAATTCCCAGATATGCTTACTAATCCTATGGGTTTTAAAGAAGCTACTCAAGTTCTTAAAAACAGAGGGGTAATTGCAGAAAATTATGTTGATTTACAACCAATCAATACAATTGAAGCTACACCAAAAACTGAATGGGAAAACAAATATGCTAACTTCTTAGCTGAAGAAGCAAAAGCTGTAGAGAAAAAAACTTCTAAAGAAGTTGAAAAGTCTTTGGAAAGCAATTTTGACTACTCAGACAAAAAGAATCTAGATAACCAAATTGGTCAAGAAGTACTTAACGGTATTTATTTTGAAGCTAAACAAAACCCAGATAAAGATTTAGAAGAAATCAGAAAAATAGTATCTAAAAATCTAGAAAAAGATGGACAATACTATATAAAAAACGCTGCGTTTGGGGTTGAAGGTTTAGGATACCAAGAAACAGAAGTTGAAGAAGTATCTGGCGACTATAAATCATCAGGATATTCAGATAAACTAAAAAAAGTAGTAAAAGAATCATTAATGGGGGAATCATATTCAGAATTTCAACGTGATGATAAAGGTGCTAAAGATGTAGATAAGAAAGATAAAGGTGAGGAAGATGCATTTGGGGCTGGAGTAGTTAAAGGTGAAAAAATCGAAAAGAAAAAATTAAAAAAAGCTAAAAAGGAATCAATTGACACTAAATTAGCTGAAATTGATAAGCAAGGTCAAATTGTAGCATTAGAAGCTAAAATTGATACTATCGATGAAATAATCGAATCTAAAACACAACGTTTATCTATGATTGATGAAGATGAAAATCTATCAGAATTAATAGATAAAAAGAAAATGAAAGAAATGCAAAAAGAAATCAAGCTTTTAGAAAAGAAAAAAGCAGCGATGGAAAAATTGTATGAAAAAATGTGTGGTAAATCATATGTTAAAACTGAGGTAATAGATGAAGATCAATAAAAACATAAAATGAATAAACAACTATTAATAGAAACCCATTCCATAAACATAACCCCAATTCAATTAACTGAAAACGTTAATAAGAAAAATGGCAATTTACTTGTTGAGGGGATTTTAGCCACAGCTGAAGTTAAAAATGGTAATGGTAGATATTACTCAAAATCTCTTTGGGATAGGGAAATGTCCAAATATAAAGAGCTTGTAGAACAAAGACGTGCTATGGGCGAACTAGACCATCCGGATTCCCAGATAGTTAATTTAAAAAATGTATCCCACATCATCACAGAATACTGGTGGGATGGAGATAATGTAATGGGTAAAATAGAAATTTTACCAACCCCTTCAGGTAATATACTTAAAGAACTTATCAAAAGTGGAGTTACAGTAGGTGTATCTTCTCGTGGAATGGGTTCATTAGAACAAAATGGTGGTGTAATGGAAGTACAAGATGACTTCGAATTACTATGTTGGGATTTTGTTTCAACACCCTCAAATCCTGGGTCATATATGACTACATTAAATGAAGGAAAACAAGTTGTTACTTACAACTATGCGAATGTAAATAAAGTAATACATGAAATCCTTTGTTCAAAAGGTTCATGCCCTGTAACATAAAAACATTCCTTCGGACGCTACCGACGGACTTTAAACATGAAGCGCTCATTTTGAGCGCTTTTTGTATTTTCAACCCCCTACCACATACGTATAACTGCAATGTGTTATCCCTTATATAACACCTATTAAAAATTTCCTTATTACGTTATTACTCAATAAACGTATTTCACTAAACAAAATTTTAGGATTATGACAAACAGAGATTTGTTAAAAGAAGCTATTGCTGAAGCTAAAGCTGTAAAAGAAACTGCTATCGCAAACGCAAAATTAGCTCTTGAAGAAGCCTTTACACCTCACCTTAAATCTATGCTATCTGCAAAGTTAGAAGAGATGGAAAGTGAAGATGAAGAGCTTGAAGAAATGGCTGCCGACAAATTCAAAAGACAAAATGGCGATTCTATTGATGCTGCCCCAAGAAAAGTAGGTCAAACTACAGTTCAAGAGGAAGAAGAAGAAGTAGAAGAAGAAATTAATCTCGACGAATTATTAGCAGAACTTGAACAAACTGAAGAATCTGAAGAGATCAAAGAAACTGAGGAAGCAATCTCAGAATCTGAAGAGATCAAAGAAACTGAAGAAATCGAAGAAACTGAAGAAGTTACTGAAGCCGAAGAAGAAGTAGTTGAAGACGAATCTGAAGAAGATGAAATCGAAGACGAAACTGAAGAAGTAGAAGTAGAAGAAGATGAAGAAATCGATCTAGAAGACTTGTCTGAAGATGACCTTAAAGGGTTTATCGAAGACGTGATTAAAAACATGGTAGAAGCTGGTGAATTAGAAGCTGGAGATGAATTTGAAGACCAAGATGAAGAAATCGAAGTTGAAGATGAAATCGAAGTTGAAGATGAAGCAGAAGAAATGCCTGTAATGGAAGCGGAAGAAGAAGAAGAAGTAAAAGAAAACACTGTCCAAGAAGAAGAATTTCAGTCTGCATTGTCTGAAATTGATGCTTTAAAACAGGAACTTCAAGAAGTTAATTTGCTAAATGCTAAATTGCTTTACACAAACAAAATCTTCAAAGCTAAGAATTTGACTGAAGACAGAAAAGTTAAAGTGCTTAAAGCATTTGACAAAGCTGAAACAGTAAAAGAAGCAAAAGTAATCTTTGAAACTCTAAATGAAGGATTGGTATCAAAATCAACACCAACTGCAGTAAACGAGGTAAAAGGTAGTGCTTCAAAAGTAATGGGGCTTGCTCCAACGGTTAAAAAACCAATCATCGAAAATGATGTATTTGCTAGAATGCAAAAATTGGCCGGTATTATTAAATAATTAATTTTAAACATTAAAAAACTTTAAACATGAGTTTACAAACTTTATTAGAAAGCGCAAACCCATATCAGTCTGTACAAGGCGATGCGGCTAGATTGTCTAGCAAATGGGAAAAAACAGGATTGTTGGAAGGATTGAATGGTGCTAACAAAAGCAACATGGGAATGATCCTTGAAAACCAAGCAAAACAATTGGTAGTTGAATCATCTCAAACTGGTGGTGGTACTGCTGGTGGTAGCTTTACTGCAGGTGCAGGTGAGCAATGGGCTGGTGTAGCTCTTCCTTTGGTACGTAAGGTATTCGGACAAATCGCTGCACAAGAATTTGTATCAGTTCAACCAATGAACTTGCCTTCAGGTCTTGTATTTTATTTAGATTTCCAATACGGAACTACAAAAGCTCCTTTCGCTGCTGATTCTTCAGTATACGGAGATGTTTCAGGATTTGCTTCAAACGGAACAGAAGGTGGATTGTATGGTGCTGGAAGATTCGGATACTCAATCAATAATACTTCATCTGCTGTAACTGGTACTCAAACTACAGGTTCTTGGGCTGATGTAAATTTTGATTCTGATTTATCTGCTTCTGCTGTTGCAAATACATTACGTAAAGTAACTTTCGCTGCTCCAACAAATGCTGATTTAGATGGTGTTCGTGGATTTGTACTTACTGGTACTAATTTAACAGCTGCTGAAAACAAACCTGCTTATACATCTACTGATGGAACTAACGTTAGTTTCATAATTGATCTTGCTGATGCTACTGGAACTGGTGCAACTGCTGCTTATGCTGTAGAATACCAACTTCAACCAGCTGACAACGCTAGAGGTGATTTCGAAGATGGAAACAACACTGCAAATGGAAGTAACTCTCCTATCGCAATTCCTGAAATCAACGTTGAGATGAAATCATCTGCGATTGTTGCTAAAACAAGAAAATTGAAAGCTGTTTGGACACCTGAGTTCGCTCAAGATCTTAACGCATACCACGCTTTGGATGCTGAAGCTGAATTAACTTCTATCTTATCTGAGTACATTTCTTTGGAAATTGATCTTGAAATCTTGGATATGTTGATTGAAGGAGCTTCTGCTGGATCTGAAGTATGGTCAGCTGTTAACAACAGAGCAATCACTGGAACTGGAAACGGAACTGTTTCTGATCTTGGATTCTACAACTCACAAGGACAATGGTTCCAAACATTAGGAACTAAAATCCAGAAATTGAGTAACATCATCCACCAGAAAACTCTTCGTGGAGGTGCTAACTTCATGGTATTGTCTCCTGCAGTATCTACAATCATTGAATCAATCCCTGGATTTGCAGGTGATGCTGATGGTCAAGTAGATAAAGCTAACTACGCTTTTGGTGTACAAAAAGTTGGTGCTTTAGGTGGTGGTAAGATCAAGGTTTACAAAAACCCTTACATGACTGAAAACCAAATCTTGTTAGGATTCAGAGGAACTCAATTCCTAGAATCAGGTGCTGTATTTGCTCCTTACATTCCATTAATTATGACTCCATTGGTATACGATCCAGCTACCTTCACACCACGTAAAGGTTTATTGACTCGTTACGCTAAGAAAATGGTACGTCCAGAATTTTACGGAACAATCAAAGTAAACGGATTGAACACTCTATAATTAGAGAATATATCTTACTTTTAAAAATAGCTCGGCTTTTAGCCGGGCTTTTTTTATATTCATATGTATAAACAACCATAAGCAATTTATGATTAAAATATATGTTATATATAAAAGTAGTAAGTATTTTAACGTATTTACTAAACAACAATCCCCTTTACATTTAATTACTAATTAAAAAAATCCTATGGCTTCAAACCACCATACAGACGAAGTTTTTACTCAAAAACGTAGAGCAAATCGCAAACCTATCAAATTTCAAGTACAGTTAAATGAAGAACAAAAAGATGCAAAATCATTAATAATAGATAACCCAATAACAGTTATACGTGGATTAGCAGGCTCAGGTAAAACATTAGTAGCTACCCAGGCGGCCTTAGATTTCTTTTTTACCAAACAAGTAGATAAGATAGTAATCACACGCCCTACTGTATCTAAAGAAGATATTGGGTTCTTACCTGGGGATTTAAAAGAAAAAATGGATCCATGGTTAGCACCTATATATCATAACCTCTATATGTTATATAATAGAGAAAAAATAGATAAACATCTCGAAAACGAAGATATAGAAATTGTACCTTTTGCATTCATGAGAGGTAGAACATTTACTGACACATTTATTATAGTAGATGAAGCCCAAAACGTAACACATTCCCAAATGGAGACTGTAATAGGAAGACTAGGCAAGGGTTCAATTATGGTAATATGTGGCGATATGGGTCAAATAGATCTTAAAGATAAAAGAGAAAGTGGTTTTTCATTTCTTAATAGACTTGAAGAACAGGTAGAAGGTTTTAAAACAATCACACTAGAAAAAAACCACAGACATTCTATTGTATCCCCAATACTTGGAGTATACCAGAAATTTAGGGATTAATAGGTTTTACCATATTTATAATAAAATAATATTATGGCTAATATACCTATATATCCTGGATCATCATCATTTTCCCCTGGGGATACCCCATTTGGTTTTTATGACGGTGATTCTGATTTTTCAACAGACGCAGATAAATTCGCAGTATTTGCTTCTCGTAGATTAGGATATCCTCTTGTAGATATAGAATTACAAGATCTAAATTTTTACGCTGCTTTTGAAGAAGCGATTACTATATATGGTAATGAATTATACGCCTATCAGGTTAGAGATAACCAACTATCCTTAGAAGGAGCTAGTACTGGTAGCAACTTAAATAATGCCCTTGTAACCCCCAGCTTTGAACCTATAGTACGTTTAACAGAAATGTATGGAGCAGAAGCAGGTACTGGTGGTAATGTTCCTTATTACAGTGGTTCAATTCCTTTTACTGCAAGCTTACAAGATTATGATTTAGCAGAATGGGCAGTAAACCAAGGGATTACAAGTTCAATTGAAATCAAAAGAGTATTTTATGAAGCTTCACCTGCAATTACTAGGTATTATGACCCATATGTAGGAACAGGCTTTGGAAGTCAGAATATGTTCGACAGTTTTGGTTTTGGGGGTATGAGTCCTGCGATTAATTTCTTGATGATGCCTTTAAACTTCGATTTACAAGCAATTCAAGCAATAGAGTTGAATGACCAAATCCGAAGATCTAACTACAGCTTTGAATTAAAGAACAATAATTTAAAATTATTCCCTATACCTAATAGTGACGCAGGTAGTTTTTGGTTTGAATATATTAAAAGAGAAGAAAGAATAGAGGGTAGTATTACTAACCACCCTGACAAAATAACTAATGTATCTAATTCTCCATATACAAACCCAACATACAGCCAAATAAATTCAATTGGACGTAATTGGATATTTGAATATGCCTTAGCCTTAAGTAAAGAAATGTTAGGGTATGTAAGAGGTAAATATAGTAACATTCCAATCCCTAACTCTGAGGTAACATTAAACCAGGGAGATTTAATCACGGCGGCTACAACAGAAAAAGCAACATTAATCGAAAGATTAAGAGGGTATTTTGATGAAACATCTAGAAAATCTTTACTCGAAAGAAGAGCACAAGAAACAGAATTTAAACAAGCGGAATTACAGCAAGTTCCATATACAATTTACATAGGATAATATGGCGATGTTTACAGGACAGAGGGATGTTTCTCTCGTTAGAAGTATGAATAGAGAATTGTTGGGTAATATAATTACTCAACAAGCTTCTTTTTATAAATTTAAACTGGAAGAAACTAAAGTAAATCTGTATGGCGAAGCAGCAGGAGAAAAATTTTATGATGGTCCTTTTATATTTAATTGTTTAATTAATAGGGAAGATCAATCTTATTCTAGTGGTGACGAGGGTATATCTTTTGGACAAGGAATACAATTCTATTTCCTAAGAGATGATTTAGTAGATGCTAACATATTACCACAAGTTGGAGATATAGTCTTATACCAAGAAAAATATTATGGAGTAGAGAGTACAGTCTCAAACCAATACTGGGGAGGAAAAAACCCAGACTACCCAAACAACGACAATCCTTTAAACCCTGGTTTAGAAGGATTTGGTAGTAGCATATCAATCCTATGTTCTACATATTACATACCTGCGGATAAAGTAGCTATATCACAATATAAAGAAAGATTTTAATGGCTCAATATAGAAAACCAATACCTAAAACCCAACGGGAGATTAGCAAAAATCTCCAAACACCTAGTGATATAAAAAGGGGTAATCCTAATTCTGGGGTAAATCCTAACGAAAGTGAGACTGGGATTTCTTTTAATAGATCTGAAAAATTAAGCTTTACAGGTGATAATACAAAACCTTTATCTATAGGCATAAAAGATCTAGATGAAGCAGTATTTTTTTATTTTGAAAATATAATCAAACCCTTTATATACCAGAATGGTCAAAGAAGAAATGTACCTATAATCTATGGTTCCCCTGAAAGGTGGAAATCATTTCAAAGAGATGGGTATTACAGAGATAAAGGTGGGTCTGTAATGTTGCCTATTATCATTTTAAAAAGAGATTCTATAGCTAAAGATAGAACCGTAGCTAATAAGTTAGATGCTAATGGTCCTAATTTATATGGAACTTTTTCTAAGGGTTACAACCCTAAAAATACTTATAACAATTTTTCTATACTAAACAATAGAAAACCTACTAAACAATTCCATGCAGTAGCGGTTCCTGACTATGTAACTCTAGAATATAGTTGTATAATCCAAACATATTACATGGAACAACTAAACAAAATAATAGAATCCATAGAATATGCTTCTGATGCTTATTGGGGTAATCCTGAAAGGTTTAAATTTAGAGCATTTATAGATAACTTTACTACCGCAACCGAATTAACTAAGGGTCAAGATAGGTTAGTAAAAGGTACATTTAATATAAGATTGAGAGGATACATAATTCCGGATACAATCCAAAAAGACTTAAATTCTATAAAGAAATATAATTCAAGATCAAAAATCACAATATCCTCAGAAACAACATCCAACTCAGAAATATTTGAAATTAATACACCCAAACCTTTAAGTGAAAGAACATACCCCTCTGTACCATCATCACCTTACCCACAGGGAACACCTAGTGTCGAGATCACAACGGGTTATGCAAGTGCCGCTCAATTTATAGGATACGCTCGAGGATATGGTGAAGATATTGGTTCTATTAATTTTGGAGATGGTATGGCATTTGGTGGGGAATTAGTAACAGCTATATATGAAGTAAGCTCAAAAATATGGCGTTTGAGGTTTGAAGGTAATATGCTAGATACTTTTAGTAATTTCCGTATAATAGCTAATATTTTCACAATATATGAAATAGAAAGAACCCAATTTACCTCTAATTATGACGTAGATACTAATATCACTTCATTTACTTACTACATTGAAGAAGGTTTAAATTTCTCTATATCTTCTTCATACTACCTTTCATTTAAGTAATTTCACACCCTACATTTAATTTAGTATTCCTAACAAAATTCTTAGGAGTACTAAATTTTTCTTTTTATATTACATCTAATAATTATATACAATCTAATCAACAAAAAAATTAACAAAATGTCAAATCAAAAGTTATCAAAAGAAGAACTAGAAAAACTAAATACTTTTTCTAAAAAACAAGAAGAAATTACAGTGACTTTAGGACAATTAGATATTCAAAAAGCACTATTAGAAGGTCAAAGAAGTATGGTTTTAGAAGAATTATCTAAATTACAAGAAAAACAAAATGTAACCGCCAAAGAATTACAATCCAAATATGGTGATGGAAATATTGATTTAGATACTGGGGAATTTACGTTGAATAAATAATCTTTTTACTATCTAAAACTTTATTTTCAAAAACCTGGTTTTTTAGAGGGGATACCAATATGTATAATAAAATAAAAACATAACAATTTATATACTATGAGTGAAATTTTGCTATCCCCTGGCGTATCTGCTAGAGAAAATGACCAATCATTTATCCAAGGGCAGCCTACTGAAGTAGGAGCAGCCATTATAGGTCCAACTGCAAAAGGACCTGTTGAAATCCCAACATTAGTTGGTTCTTTTGGTGAATTTAATGAAATATTTGGAGGATCTATTGAAAGTGGATCAAATGTATACTCTTATTTTACTGGAATATCCGCAAATAATTACTTCCAAAATGGTGGAAACTCCCTACTAGTAACGCGTGTTACCTCAGGATCATTTACCCCTGCTACCAGTTCATTAATCCCAACAGCTTCAGCTGGTAACCCAGGTGCTGGTTTATCCCCTTTTGTATTGGAAACTTTATCTGAAGGAGAAATTATGAATAATACAGGCGCAAATCTAACTAATGGTGGTTTAGCTGCGGGGTCTAAAGATAATATAAGGTGGGAAATAGCTAGTTCAAACATAGATAATGGAACTTTTAGTTTGTTGGTTCGTAGAGGAGATGATAATAATAAACAAAAAGTAGTATTAGAACAATACAATAATTTATCTCTTGATCCTTATGCACCAAATTACATTTCCAAAGTAATTGGAGATACGTCAAAAACACCAGTATCTGATGGTACAGACCACTTCATCCAAGAAACTGGAACCTACCCTAATGCCTCAAAATATGTTAGAGTAAAACAAGTAAACTTTAATACTCCAAACTACTTTGATAATA
>Ga0181392_1000466_pt1 | contig 15359 bp, 14 predicted proteins | sample 15SPOviralmetaG_FD_130083 | JGI IMG/M metagenome (GOLD analysis project Ga0181392, IMG submission 130083) | Marine viral communities from the oligotrophic San Pedro Time Series (SPOT) site, San Pedro Channel, CA, USA - 15 SPOT_SRF_2010-09-15 | ecosystem: Environmental > Aquatic > Marine > Strait... | reverse complement strand
TTCTTGCGAAGGCAAACCATCATAACTGTCAAGTTTTAAGTTAAGCATCTCGACGATCATAGACTGGACGAAAAAACGGGGTTTAAAAATCTTGTCTGCTACATATTGAATATTACGTTCTAAACGTGTGCCCGCCTGTGGTTGACGCTGATTATTATATCCCAAAAACTCTGCGAATATCTCCGTGTTAAAATCTATGAATTGTGCTGTGCGACCCGGTGTCGGCATCGGCGGAGCGGTCACTCCAACAAAATCACTTACGTCAAATCCTTGGTCTACCTTCTCACTTGCCGCCAAATCCGTCAAATCATCAAAGGGAGAAAATGTAGTTCTCACCTTATTAATTTTGAAAAACTGGTGAATCTGGTGAAAAACTATAAATGGATATAGCGTCACATTACTCTCCACATCAGTCGCTATATCATATTCTCGCACCCCAGCATTTTTTCCATATATAACCGCTCTTATTGTCGTGCCGTTACGCTGGATCTCCATATAGTCATTCGCACCATCACCCGCCGACGTGTAGTCCAAATTATAAGTCGTGTCCGTGAATACCCCCTTCTGTTGTGCTCGGTAGTCACCCGTGCCGTCTGCCGTCATAGTCAAAACAATGCCGTAGTCCACCATGTTCTCAGTGAAATCCGCCGATGCGACTTCACCAAGATTGGTTTTACTGAAACCAAGCAAGACCCCTTGCTTCGCATTACCAGCACCATTAAATAGTGCTTCATATATCTGGCAACGGAGAAAACCATTACCACGTGAAACATACTTCGGTGAAAGCATATTAAATGTGTAACCGTCCAGATCTCCCACAGGGGGGTTGCCATATATCGCCCATTGGTCGCCATTCTGTCGGTCTACGTCAGCACCAAGTTCCCAAGCGTCCACATGCTCGTTTACCGATCCCTTTTTGTGTTCTATAATTACCTTTTTCGTTGTGTCGGTGTCTACAAACCACTCTATTCCTAAAAGTGAATTATATGGATTAGTGTAGTCATAATTAATTGAATTATTAAGCAGTTTTGTGAACTGTTCGAAAAATGTGTTGAAATTTTGAAATGAAATAACCTGATGAGGAATAGTGATAGTTGCTTGCTGTCCGGTCTGCGTGCTATATGTGAAGGTGTCATTCGTGCTGTCTATTATCAAAAATTCGTCATCTTGCTCCAAAGTGAGCGATTGAAGAGCAATTTTTGAATTCGGTTGAATTAATAATTCGTCATTAACCGAAGTGTCGAAAATCGCTTGTGGATTTTGTGTGGTAAGTCGTAAAATCTTCATTTAATATTTATTTAGAAAATAATTCTTTTGTGGTTTTCTTTTTAGGTGCTTTTCTATATTTTTCAGGATGGAGTTCTTTGTCCGCTTTTTTGTCCGCTCCACTTCTGTCTATATACTTACCCGTGTCGCATCCACAAAAAGGTTTATGAAGTGGAGGTGCCCGAACAGTTGGCGGATTACGATTTAATTTATACATCGGTGGTTGTTTTGTTGGCATTTATAATATTCTCTCATTTTTTTTTCTGTAAAAACATTATAGAATGTCAAGAAACTACGTTAGAGCAGATAGTCAAGTCTATAACTCAAATGAAACAAATGGCAACGTGCGAAAACTCGCCGACTGTATTGATACTACCACAAATGAGGTAAAGGTGACTTTTGCTGGTGCTGAACCGGGAGGTCACGGAATCGCCACCGCCGCGAATCAGGAAACAGTTATTAATGCTTCATTGAGAGATATTAATAATACAGGGGCAATTGGAGATGGAAGTAGTCAGCATTCCTCCATGTGTCTTGGTTATGACCGAAGCAACGGTCAGGGTCGCTCTTTGCTTGTTGATGCCAACGGAACACTTGAAACAAATGTTAATATGAATACAGGGCACGGTTTAGCGACCGAAGCAAAACAAGATGATTTAATTAACGCCACAAATAGAGCGATTAATAACACTGGAAGCATTGGCGATGGCAGCACGAATGCTACTGTTGTGGCATTAGGTTATGATCGTTCTAACGGTAAGGGTCGCTCTCTACTTGTGGATGCCGACGGACACCTACAATGTGATGTAGTCAGTGGAGCAATCACAGAAACAAATAGTGCTGCTATTTTGGCGGACACTGCCAGTTTAGATACGAAAATAACAGCATGTAACACAGGTGCGGTTGTGGTTGCGAGTGGTGCCATCACCGAAACAAATAGTGCTGCTATACTTGCCGATACTGCCAGTTTAGATACGAAAATAACAGCATGTAACACAGGGGCGGTTGTAGTTGCTAGTGGTGCCATCACCGAAACGAATAGTGCTGCTATACTTGCGGATACTGCCAGTTTAGACACAAAAATAACCGCTTGTAACACAGGAGCGGTTGTGGTAGCGTCAGGTGCTATCACCGAAACGAATAGCACTGCTATTTTGGCGGACACAGCGAGTCTTGATGGTAAAATAACCGCATGTAACACAGGAGCGGTGGTAGTAGCGTCGGGAGCAATCACCGAAACGAATAGCACGGCGATCCTCGCTGACACAGCAAGTCTTGATGGTAAAATAACCGCTTGTAACACAGGGGCGGTTGTAGTAGCGTCGGGAGCAATCACCGAAACGAATAGTGCTGATATACTCGCAGATACAACTTCCATTGATGGTAAAATAACTGCTTGTAATACAGGAGCGGTGGTAGTAGCGTCGGGAGCAATCACAGAAACAAATAGTGCTGCTATTTTGGCGGACACCGCCAGTTTAGACACGAAAATAACCGCTTGTAACACAGGAGCGGTTGTGGTTGCGAGTGGTGCTATCACAGAAACGAATAGCACGGCGATCCTCGCTGACACCGCAAGTCTTGATACGAAAATAACAGCGTGTAATACAGGAGCGGTTGTAGTAGCGTCGGGAGCAATCACCGAAACGAATAGCACTGCTATTTTGGCGGATACTGCCAGTTTAGACACAAAAATTGTGACCTCCGCACCTATTACAAGCGACGGCACTACGACAGCACAAGCGGTTAATGTCATGGGTTCTGCCGACGGCACTAATTTTCGCACAGTTAAAACTGGCACTGGTGGGGAAGTTGTAACGGAAGTAGACCACTCTTGGGATATTACAAATATTCTAATTAATAACGTTAACGTCGCTGCGGGAGGTCAGCAAATTTCTGCCGAATTCGATTTAGGGGCAAACGTGTCTCACGAGATTGGTCGCATTGAGGTGTTCGTTGATAATTCTGCTGGAGTTACATTAGAAGTCATTGGAGCGGCACGGCACACCTCAAGCGGGACGGATTATTTTCCTCACCTCGCACCATCGGTCAGTTCGACCGAGGAGTCATTTACGTTTTCGCAGGACGACGTGGGTTTATCTATGGGACACCGATTTATGGTTTTCCAAGTTGAGAACAAGGACGGCAGCAACTCCACCGATGTCACGCTCCGTGTTGCTTATTACAAATAAGCATAATTTTTATATAACATAATTATATATGGTTAAAATAGGCAAATATAATTATGAAAAATCAAACAGAAAAAACAAAAAACTTATGGTTAAAGTGGATGGAAAGACTATACATTTTGGCGACACCCGTAGACAACATTTTAAGGATAAAACAGGAATACACGCTGATAAAGACCATAATGATAAGAAACGCAGGAAAAACTATTTAACCCGCTCTGCTGGCATCACGGACGGCAAAGGTAATCTTACGAAAGATAATCCACTCTTCGCAAACTATCACGCAAGAAGAATTTTATGGTGATCTATATATAGGAGACACTATGTGAATTATTACGTAAGTCACGAATGTGCTGCCACGCCTCCTCTAACTGTTCCTGAAGACCATTTATTTTATTAATTAACTCATCATCTAAAACATTTACACTTTGATTTAAGCATTTTGAATTACAGCAATTAATACTTTTAATTAAGTTTTTGAATGCGATCAAACAATTTTTAATAGAAAACTTCATTATTATTTATTTATATTTTTATTCTTTTGAATATATATCTTGGGTGGCAGGTGTGTGAAGCATCTTGTCGCTCATATTTTTATATTTATTTATGACCTCCGGCGTCTTATTTTCACTTATGAAAATATGTCGCAACATATTTACCGATATTGTTTTACCCGTTGGTGAAAATACCTTCGTCAAATATTTACACAGGTTATTCGCTGTCATCGCAGCACCCGACGCATTCTTCAAGAGATATTCCCCCTTATTTACTTTTAATAGGCGATTGAGTGCCGTGTTGACCTTTTTAGAGACATCGAATATTTTAGTTCCATGCTTATTTACCGATTTATAATTATGAAAAGCAAACTGCTTCTTATTCCTATTTTGTACGATTAGATAGTTCTCATTTTTATTTTCTATTTTTTCATATTCTCTCTTTGATACTACTCTCATCGGTGAATAGTCACAGCGAACCGGTGGGTGGTTCTCTGGGTCGCCTACATATAGCGTGCCTACAACATAGCGTTGAAGCAGATCATATTCCTTATTCGTTAATTCTGTTTTTCCAAACACGCCACCCTTACGCAAATCATTTTCATATTTTTTTACTACCTTTTGTAGTGCCTCCATTGTAGTCCAATTCTTCTCTTCCTTCTCCGTCTTCACGTGTTCTTTGTTTTTTTTATTTTGTTCTTGCGTCAGTGTCAGCAGAAACTTCCTATATTCGTCTACTGGTTTTCCTTCTGCCGTTCGCAACACGCATATGCTCGCCAAATATGAGCGAATACTTGACGGAGTAGCACCGCACTCGAATAATGCCTTATTTACTTTTTCGGGCATATCAAGGCAGTTAAAATGCTCACAATCCATCACTTTTAGCACCTTTGATAGATTTTGTCTGTAAGATTTTAGTGAACTCTCGCTCACATTACGCTTTGCCTTAATTAGTTCCATTGCTTCGTCCATTCTTGTTATATGTTATAATAATATTTTTATTTATATCATTTACGATATAATTATGTTCTCGACCTCCACAATATCATACATCGAAACGGGAGGTTCGCATCGTTCTATATAATAGTCTTTTATTCTACACGCAGATGGGTCTGCCAGCATATTGAAAACTGTCGCTTTTGAAACTCCTATATATTCTCCTGCTTCCTTCGCAGTGCGAAATAATGCTGTCACGATTTTTTTATTTTTTTCATCCGGCAAATCACGATGCGGGTCGCAATGAACCTTATAATAAAAGTAGTTTTTCACCCCCTTCGGCATCCTTTTATATAGACTAGATTTTATTCGTTAAAATTCTTTTACAGAAAGGAAAATTGAAAGGATATAAAAGAAAAAATATATATCAAGAATATAACGAGCATGAGCGATTATATACCATCACCTACTACTGTTGAAACAATGACACCACCTACCATAAGGAAACGACTGCGGGAAGTGCTTGATGAAAGAAAAATACCCTATATTCTTTGCCAAGTCCGCACTATAAAGGGGCAGAAAGATATACGGGCAATACCGAATGGGTGGACGACATGGACTTACGAGCAATGTGTTAATTATAATTCTTACCGAGCAGACCCAAAATGCTCTATTATGAATATTAATTTGCGTGCTGGTGGTCTTGTTGTAGTTGACATTGATGGTGGTGAAGTCGAAACATTAACAAAAAATTATTCTCCTTACGGTCTTAACATCACGCGGTCTATTAGAAGAGGTCTTCCGCACGTCTGGTTCGACCGCATGGACGACGATGAATGGACTACCGCAGTGAAAGTTAAAGGCGAAGAAGTTGATTATTTATATCAAAACGTTTTTGAAAAAGTTGATAGTGAAATTGAAAACTACGATGAAACCGGTTTTGATGAATTCGATTGGTTAGTCTTCCGTGGCAAACCTGAAAAGAAAGAAAAGAAACAAAAGAAAAAAACGGGGGTGGTGACCCCCGGAACCCCCTGTGATGACGTCACGCATCCCCTACTTGATATGATTGATGTGAAATATCTTGACAACTATGATGACTGGTTGAAAATCATATGGGCGATCAAAACTGAATTTACAAAATACAAGGAAGTCGCCATATTTTATAGCAGAAAGGCAAGACCCGACGTCACTGCCGAAGAAGTCTGTGAAAAACTCGATGAATGCTCCACGATTGGCAATCTCACTATGGGGACAATCAGGCATTACGCAAAACTCTCAAACCCCGAAGCATACGAGGAATATACTATGCCACCCATCAAACCCGATGATGAAAGCATCGCTCACTTATTCCTCTATGCCTTTGGAGAGAATATTACGAAAGATAAAAATGATCAAATATACGTGTATGATAAAAAAAAAGGCATATGGCAACGGCAAGATAAAAAAAGTCCACATTTAATTCGCTTTTACATATCCAAGGAAACACAGAAAATCATTGATAATAAAATTGATATTCTTGAAGATAAAATGGGCGATATTGATGTCATGTGTTCCCAATATGAAAAACTGGAAAAAGCACATACCATTCTTATGGATATTAAAAAACGCATACGCAGCACCCCCGGCGTGAATTCTATTTTTGGAAAAGTCATGGATTTATTGTCAAATAACGAAAACACGCCGATCGAATTCGATATTGGCAAGAATAATTATTTTAATATACATTTTAAAAACGGTGTGTTCGAACTCCAATCCAAGACCTTCCGTGAAAGACGCAAGGAAGATTACGTCACTCAAGCACTCGATTATAACTACACAAAAGAGAGAAACCAAGAAAATATTAATATAATTGAAATGTTCTTCAAGAAAATACAACCCGACGAAGAACTACGCAAATTTACTATTACTTGGTTGGCAAATTGTCTGGATGGCGATATTACGAAAGAATTATTTAAAATGAATATTGGCAGTGGGTCAAATGGAAAAACGCAAGAATTTACTATATTCTCAAAATGTTTTCCACTCTATTCGCACAAACTTACTAGCGACTGCTTCTCATTAAAACCAAAAAATAGAGACAAGGAATTAACAGAATTCGCAGAAAAACCAGTTCGCTTCATTTTCAGTGAAGAATTGCCACACAAGGAACTTGATGTTGATTTTTTGAAAGAATTAGTCAGCGGTCAAATCAGTGTCAAACCCCTATGGCATGAAGCGATAGTTATTAACTTACAAGGGACACTGAATACCAGTTCGCAACATGACCCTTCCGGCAAAGCAGATGGAGGGATTAATAGAAGAGGGCGATTACAAAATTACCCTTCCAAATTCTTGGACGGCGTTGAAGATAATTGGCAAAAACGCATATTTAAAAAAGAAAATGGTTTTGATAGACGTTTTGATAATGATGATATGAAAATAGCATTCTTCCACTGCTTATTGGATTATTACACACCGTTAGTTGTGCCGCAAATAATTATTGACAACTTCAAACATGCGTTAGAAGATAGTGATAATTTTAAAAGCACTTTTGACATGTTCTATGAAATCACAGGAGTGGAAACTGATAGGATTGGACGCATACAGGTTCTTAATGACTTCGCTTCGCAAGGTGTCAAAAGTTGGAGTTATATATTGAAAGAGGTAAAAAGGTTGGGTGTTAGTTGGGATAGATACAAACAGGTTAATGGAATACGTGGTGTTTTTGTAGGAATAAAAAAAATTCCACAAGTCCAAATACCAACTCACGATGAAGAAGAAGAAGGAAGCGACCGAGACTATTGATTTTCCGCACACACCGCACACACCGCACACGATTTTCATAGGTTGTTTTTGAAAATTTGATTTTTAAAACCCAGGATTTTTTTTCTACGACAACCTATGAAAAATAGCGTGCGGTGCGTGCGGTTGTGCGGTTCTCTATTATTACACTCTATATCTCTTTTAACTACTATTTATTAGTCTTACAAGGTGTTTAATAGAATAAAAAGAGAGAAAAAGGGGGGAAAATAAAAAGGATTAAGACGATATGGTCGCCGCACGCTACCGCACGCTACCGCACGCAAGACCATTAACCATCACAATTTTATAAAAAATTGAAATGGTTGAATTCCATAACAAGCATAGTTAATACCAACATGTCAGTCAGCGAATACAGAGAGAGAATCCAAAACGCCTTACGAAGAAACATCACGGAATATGAAGAACAAATGAAAGAAAGAAGACGTGATGAGACACACGAGGAAAGGATGGATGGCGACCCGATTTACGGATTTATGGACATGATGAAAGAGATATGCCTTGACCTTGAAAAAGGCAAATCCCAAGACGCAATGATTGGATTAACTTACGCAAAACTGGGAGTAGAACACTGGTTAGAGAAATTGGATACTGACGAAGCATGGGTAGAGAAAGAGGAAAATTCGAAGGAAGTGGAAAAATTTAATGACGGACACAAACTTATCTATTACAACTCCTTAAAAACCGTCCATTCTACCGTAGAAAAGATTACAAAATTAATGGTGAATTTAGATTTAACGAAAGTGTGTGAAAACATGGAACAAGTGATTTACAATTTTGAACATAATTTAAAAGACGCAAAAAAAATTATTGATGACGGCGTGGAAAAGTTAAGAATTCACGGCGAATAATTACATCCATTCCATTTTACCCGAGGCAAAATTATATTTATAGACTGGGTTAGCAGGTTTAGCAGGGGCAACAGGTTTAGATTGAGTTTTTGGTGGTGGCGGAGACTTGGTGGTCTCCTTACGCTTCGCCGCGATCTCACGCCCTCGCTTTTCCGCCGCACTTACAAAATCTCTTAATTTATTATATTCTGCTTCCTTTGCCTTATATTTTTGTTCCCAGTCGTCACTAGGGTGTTCTGGTTCTTTTTTTTGTGCTTTTTTAGGTTCTCTCTTTGCTTTGACTTTTTCACGTAGTTCTTCCAACTCTTTTTCTTGTTCTTGCTCTTCCAGTTCCTTTTTGAGTTTTCTTGCTTCCGCATTTTTCTTACGTCTTGCCGCTGCCTTCTCGCGACCCTTTTTTAGATTTTCCAAGACCTTTGCTTTTTGTTCTTCGGTCATCTCTCGCTTCTTCTTTTTAGGTTTTTCAGCGGGTTCATCATCCGCCACTTCCACAGGCGGATCATCATCAATAACCTCATTTTTAGGTCCTTCATCTTCGACAAACAATTCCTTAACCATTATATATATAATATAATATATATTTATATTATAAAATGCCAAGTCACTACGGAAATAGTCCCAAAAAACCTATGTCTATGGAAGATAGACTGAAAGAGCATGCGAAGCAACACAAGGGCGGAATGAGAAGTAAGCATATGAGAAATATGAAAAAATTTATAAAAGAGGGAGATAGTTTTGAAAAGGCACATAGAAAGGCGATGGCAGAAGATAAAAAAGGTGAAGGAGTTTTCAGTGCCACCGAAGGAAAGATTAAGCACGGAGCATTAAGAAAGGCACTAAAAGTGAAGGGGGACGAAAAATTGAAACGTACTGAATTAAGTAGGGCACTAAAAACTAAAACGGGAGATATGTTTAAATATAATAATAATAGTTTTAAAATGACGGAATTGATGCGAAAGCGAATACAGTTGGCAGTGAATATGATGAAGAAATAATTAATCATGATGCTGGCACTTTATCCCATACAGGGATTAATCCATTTACAAGCACCCTTAACGGTGTAGGATTATCAGTAGTTTTTTCAATCCATCTATTTACAAACTTTCCTTTTGTTTTTAGATAGTCTTCTCCCATCTCATAAACTTTACCTGTCGCAATATCCTCTTTGTCTAATGTCTCATTCAAAAACTTTTCTGGGTCTTTCAAGAAAAACCTATACGGACTTTCTTGCCCCGCATTTTTAGGATTACCAAACCTTTTTATTACATTCTCCAAAACAACAACAATCTCTTTTTTCAATTCTCTAAATCTTTTTGGTTTTAGTTTGCGTGAGTTTTTGGAAATGAAATTAACAGGTGTGATTGTTGGTTCATATCCAAACTTGAGTTCATATTTTACAGAGTTGGGAACAAGAAACCTCATTATAGTCCAAAATAATCCTGCCATCGAGTTCATACTGGAAAGAATCAAGTCAGCAAAATTCCTTAATTGTAACTGTTGATTTTTTGATAGTGTTGGTGCTGACTTTGGTTTGACATCTTTGGTTTTTCTCACTCGCTCTGCTACATCTTTGCCTTTGGAAATTGCCTTTTCAAAATCCTTCGCAATTTTTTGAACCTTGGGGTCGTTCTTGGAAACTTGTTTTTTCTTTTCTGCCATTTTGATATGCCCGAACCGCTCTTTGTTTTTCATCATCAGTTCCACAACTTCGTCCTTTTTCATTTTCGAATAACCTTTGATGTTGGTTTTTGAAATCTCCTTTTTCAAGGTAGAAATCGGGTGTGAATTTAAAATCTCACGTGTGAGTGCCATGTTTTATTATATACAACAGGTAGAAAAAAAAGCAATTCAATTTTTCGCGATGGGGCGAAATCGGGCATCTCGATAGACCTCTTTTTTGTCTGGTGTGAAGACCATAAAATCATGTTTACCTTTTGTGTTGTCTCTCACCATATCCAAAAATTCTTTTTTATTTTTCATATAATTATAGTCGTTTTCTATTAAGTCCAATTGTTTATTGGAAGATTTACCGAGAACCAATCCTGTGGCATTTTCACGAGCACACGTGTTAATCTGTGTGAATTTTTGTACGATTAATATAGTGGAAATCAAAAACTTACGTCCATTACAGAAAAGGCGATCGATCTGTGAGTTTTTGCTGGACTTCGCAAACAAGTTGCTAAAAGCAAGATCGTCAAAAATAACGACGGAATGTTCGGGTTTTCTTTTTTCATTGAGCGATTCTTCAAAACGGTCTACCAGTTCGTCATACACGTGTTCCATTAATTCTTCGTTATAGGTAGTGAATACATTACCTTCTGGAATATCAAGTTCTTTGATTATTGTTTTTATTTTCATATCTCCTTTGAGAGAACCAGAAAATATGAATATATTCTCCGGTTCGAAGTCTTTTCGATAAAAGTCATCGCGAAGCAAAAGGTTGCCCAACATACTGGTCTTACCCATTCCAGAAGATCCAGAAATAATGAGACGCATTGGCAAGTCAAATATCTCGCTTTTGTCTACGGTGTAGCGGTCGCTACTATCCTTCATTCTCAAAATCTTATGAGGCATATTGTCTATATTAACCAGAGAGAAAATAATATATGTTAATAATAAAATGAGTTCTTTGTCTACACAAACCGAGATGTCAAACAGGGCATATGAAAATGCCTTACAGAACTATTACGCTGGATTAGCAGAGGGACCCGATAGAGATTTAAATAAGGAAATGCGAGACCAGCAGAGCAACGAATTATTGGATGCTTTTACAGCACCCATAGGAGCACATTTTATTGATAGTGGACTTGAAAACGTGAAAGATTACGTGAATAGCGGTGTTAAGAAGGCAGTCCAGCGTGGCGTGGATTTAGGAAAAGCGGGAGCGAAGAAGGCGGTGAGAGCAGCAGCAGAGAAAGCAGGAATAAGTGAGGAAACAGTGGAAGATTTATTGAATGGAAAGATGGATGCCGTGAAAACCGTAGGACAAGCATTAGATTATATTAAAGGCAAGGCGGCGGAAGCGGGGGCGGAGGCGGCGGCACGGGCACGCGGGGTCAGCGGTCAGGTGACGGATGCGGTCAAGACTGCTGGTGATAATGCCGCTGATGCTGCTGCCAAAGCACGAGGCGGAGCAGAAGGGGCACTGGACGAAGGCGGTGATTTACTAGACAAAATAACAGCAGGAGCGACGGCACGTGATGATTTAACGAAGTCTTTTGTGCCCGACCCAGCAAATTTAGTGCCCGAAAGTGCTTTTAGTGAAGGTGCGGCACCGCGGTCAGCATTCGCACAACTCCAATCACAATTACCAACAGAGGATGCTGGAGAGAGCGTTTTCGCCAAATTACAATCACAATTGCCAAGTGAGGAAGGTAGAAAGGAAGCAACCAGTTTTTTCAGTAGGTTATTCGGTTCTGCCAAACCGGTGAACCCGCAAGCGGATAAACCACTCTATTTACAAGAACCACCAGAATTGAATGCCACTTTTAATGATGCTTTTACGGGCAAGGAATTAGATTTAACCCCGAAGAAAACATTGCCGGATGGGTGGGGAACAGAGGATACAGAGGGGGCAGATGATTTTTTAACCAACGCCAGTGATGCCGCCCAGAAATTAGTGGATAGACCGAGAATGGCACGAAGACTTGAAAGGTTTAGAGTTTTAGATGGATTGGGAGAAGATGGAACTGCTGGAAGACGACAGGTCATGGTCACAGGAGAGAAAGCAGAAAAAACGATAAAAAATTTAGATGGGATATTCGCATATCAAAAAGATGTAGATAGGCAGGCAAAAGAATTAGGAAGTGAATTAGGACGCTTCCAACCGGTTATACAACCGAAGAGCAACTTGGCAAAGGCAACCGCTTCGGTGGATGATATAGCAAGCGACTTAGCGGAGCGAAACGCAAAAACATTAGCACCCGCACACCGCGTGTTGGCAGATGTGTTGAAAGGTGCTACTACTGGCGAACCCAAAACCGTTGGGGCGTTGCCGAATGTTACGCCACAGGCAATAGGAGAACCGATTGACGCATTACCCGATGTCAGTGATGTAGCAATAACAGCATTAAGAAATGAAACAGCACCAGTGGGAGTGCCGAAGAACCCAATCAGTACTGGAGATGAATATTTTGATTTATATGGATTACCACCAGTGCCAGATGATTTACCATCCTACGTGCCACCGCAAGACACACCGGCAGCGGCGGCGGCGGCACCCGACACCGATCCAGAAATTAAAGTTGTGAACCCTTTTGATGATGAGGACGTCCAAAAGAAGATTAATGAAGGATTTAATGAAGGCGAAGCGGGTGATGACCCGCTAGGAATAAGTGAAGAGGATGCTGCCAAATTGTTTGAACCTGACGACCCAGAGGAAACAGATGTAGTCCAACCAGACCAACCCAAACCGGATGCCACCGAAGCACCGAAGGCAGAAAAACCGGATGTAGGCAAAGAGATTGAGGAAGGTTTAGAAAAAGAAGCACCTGAGGAAGAATTAGGAGCAGATTTTGGACCAGTAGGCGACCTCGTGGATTTAGGTCTGGCGGCGGGCACTATATTAGGTGCTGTTTTCGGGCAAAAACACGACACGCCAGCACCACCACCCAATCTGTCAAACCCCGCTGCCCCAATCGGGATTTAATTTAAAATTATTTTCTTGTGCTATATTATAATGGATAATTACATCAAAATCGCGTCCCAACAAGGAGTTATTAACACAAACCAGAATATAGTGGATTTTTATATTCCATCTGGCGGTGTTTACAACTTGCGTGATAGTTATATTGAATTGATGTGTAACGCTTCGAGTGTTAGTGACACCACTGTTGCCAACGCTATTTTCTCTGTTGGTCTTCGATGGCAGAACCCACCGGTCGCCGATGCGGACACCCAGACCCACTTTGTGAATGCTGCTCTGGTGAAAAATTGTTTTATGGAGAGCGAAATGAAGGGGATGGTTGACAGTCGTCGCCGATGTGATATTCTTCGTCAAAATCTCGATATTCTCTCGAAGAGTAGAACTGAACTCGTGGGTGATGAAGTGTTGAATGCCAATAACCTTATGGATGAACGCCAGAAAGCACACTACGGTCTTTTTAGTGACTTGAATAAAACTGGCGATTTTAAATCGCAATATCGCGATCAGGTGCCAATCCAAATTCGTTTAGGTGATTTACTTGACGTGGCGAACGCAGTAGAATATGATACGTCGCTCGCTGGCATGACACGCGTCCAAGTTGAATTGAACCTTGACAAGGTTAAGGCATATCAAACCCTTACAAATGATAATAATATTATGCCAAACCCCGATAATTTTACGTCCGCTGCTGACGGCACTGCTTTGACTTCACTTATTTTTAGCAACGGAGCACACGGCGGTGCGGACACTCCACGCCGAGATGTGCCAACCCTCGCAGCATCCCCATATTACGTAGGACAGGTCGTTCGCATCGTAGGCACGGGTGCCGATGGCGGAGCAAACGTGGACGCACACCGAATTATTAATTCTATTGATTTTGATAGTGCTGTTGGTTCGATTACCTTGAATTTTGCCACACTAGGAAATTATGATAATAACCAAAAACTTAATGATATTACAGTCTCGATCGCTGCCGCTGATAGTGTGTCGATTGCTTTTGATAGTGCCAATATTGTGCTTCGTCAGGTCGCAAACCCACGCGGTCTTCGCCAGATTGCTTACAGCACCTACGATCTTGAAGAGGATAATGGTGGCGAGCAAACTTCATTTAGAAAACAATATCAGTTGCCGGGAGAAACAACAAATGTTATTATAATGTTCCCAAGTGAAAATACTGACTTGAATAGTGTTAATACAAACTTGAATACATTTAGATTGTCTTTGAATAACGAATTCTTGACTGACCGTGATATTACGGTAGATAGTCCACTATACTATAACCAGTTGGCATCGACCGTGATGAATATGGGAATGTCTCTGCGAAATCTCCAACAGAAACCGGGCGATAGTGTGACTGCCACAGAACAGAATGTTTACGGTCAGTCGCCCAAGACCGTCTATGTAGCAAACTACCTCCAACCACAGCAGAGCGAAAAACTCTTGAACGTGGACTTGAATGCTGGAGGCACAGGCATCAAAAAACTAGCAATTTATAAGCAACTGCCACGACTTTTGTCTTTGTAGATAGTTTTTAAAGATTTTTGATTAAAATATTTTTCTCAAAAATGTTTATAGAATGGATAGACCTATTATTTTTCATCGTGTTGAACCCGAAGTTCGCAAGAGTTCCTACAACTCCTTTGACAACGTTGATTTTGTGTTGACGGGATATGAAGGACGCAATCTAGACCTGAATAGTGTAAGAGTTGAGGGGGTTTTGAACTGTTTTATTAACAATGTAGAACCAACATCCACCGCTGGCAATGCTGATGCTGTTGTTTATTTTGACCGTTTTGTAGGAGCACACTCTTGTTTTGAGACAATCCAGACACAAATCGGCGGCAGTTTAGTAGAAAACGTCATGGATTACCCCCGTCTTGTTAAGATGAAGTCCACCGCCCAGTTGAACCAATCGCAAATGTTTAATAGTGAAAACGTGTGTGAATTGAAGTGTAGCAGTGAGGAGCAGACCCGTGATTATATTTTCGGTGAAGTGCCACAGACTGCCTTGAACGAAGCGGCGGGCAACAGATTGAAGGGATATACCCCAACTGATTTTTCCATCAAACCACGCATCTGCTTGAACCAAGGTTTAGGAAAACTTGCTTACTCCAAAACCGGAGATATTATTTTGACTGTGACAATTGCTCGCAAGGAACAGATTTTCTATGGACCA